>Ga0102815_10000734_pt1 | contig 21176 bp, 20 predicted proteins | sample ColrivemetaGS759_FD_79113 | JGI IMG/M metagenome (GOLD analysis project Ga0102815, IMG submission 79113) | Estuarine microbial communities from the Columbia River estuary - Ebb tide ETM metaG S.759 | ecosystem: Environmental > Aquatic > Marine > Intertidal zone > Estuary | place: USA: Columbia... | reverse complement strand
GTAAGAATCGACGCGTCGAACTAATTTACACGGTGAACTAGTATGAATTCGATGATCAAGCGGGCGTGTTTGACAGGGGCGACTTTGAGTCTGTTAGTGTGTGGCCCGCTGCTGGCTCAGTCGGCGCTGACGCCCGAACAGCTGACCCTGCGGGTAGAGCGCCTGACGGATTTGTCACAGCGCTCGGAAGCGAAGCTTTCCGCTGCGCAGACGCAGCTTAAAACATTGTCGGAGCAGGTGAACCGTATGGGTCGCCAGGCAGAAAACCCGGCGATGATGGAGATGATTCAGCAGGTCGATCAGATCTCAGAGGATATTAACCTGTTGCGCGGTGAGATCGAGGTGCAGGGTAACGATATCGACGATATCAAGAAACGTCAGCGGGAACTCTATCAGGATATCGACAGGCGTCTGCGTGACATTGAAAGTCGTTCGGTGAGCCAGGCCCCGGCGACGCAGATGACGACACCACAGGTTGCCGTACCGCCACAGCCTGCTATTGAGCCCTCGGGCACTGCGGCAGAAACACCATCTCTGTCGGCCGGTAGCGCTGCTGCCGCGACCTCGGCCCCTGTATCGGCCCCACAGCCCGGGGAGAAGCAAGCCTACCAGGCGGCATTCGATACCTTGAAGGAGGGTCGTTACAAAGAGGCCAAAGCCGAACTCGCAGCGTTTCTCGCCAAGTATCCAAACAGCGGCTTTGCCGGCAATGCTCAATACTGGTTGGGTGAAGCGCACTACGTAACGCGCAGTTTCGAGCAGGGCATAGTTGAGTTCGAGAAGGTGTTGAATAATTTTCCTGGTAGTAACAAGGTACCCGATGCCATGCTTAAGCTTGGCTACACCTACTATGAACTGAAGCAGTATCCGCAGGCGAAAACCGTTTTGCAGGAGCTGCGGACGCGTTTTCCGGATGAGACCGCGGCGCGACTCGCGAGCAAACGCCTGGACCGAATTCGCAAGGAGGGTCATTAATCCCACATTTTTAGGATTTAGCTTGAAATCAATATAGGGTCAGGTATGATTCCAGACCTTTCCGGGGGGCGTTAGCTCAGTTGGTAGAGCATCTGACTTTTAATCAGGTGGTCGGGCGTTCGAGCCGCCCACGCCCCACCACTTTTTCCTTTCATTCAACACATTTGCGGTGTATCCAACACCGTCGATACCCCCATCTTTAGCAAGCACATAGAACCTCCCGGGATGTTCACCTGCGAACACTACGATCCTGGTTTTCAGTAGTCGATCGTTTACTGTGTCCTCGGGAAGCGGCATGCAGACCATGCGGGTTTTGACCGTGCTGATCGAACCTCAGGGCGGCGTCATGGCGAGCACGCTGTTAATCCGAATCTCATATGAATCGTGGGATCTGTTAATCAAATAGTGGTTGTTATGGAGCTCATCCTTTATCGCATCCATTAAGTCTGTCAAGAATAAGTCGGAATCCGATTGACCTCGTTAATGCCTTTGCGCTGACGTGAAAGCCCTCGGATTTTTTTGAATAAATTATCCAATGCGTGCAAGCGGAGCAAAACGATAGTCAGCGCCAGAACCGAGGCGATTGATTAATGCTTATCGCTTCCTGCCTCATTTGACAGGCTGTTCTCAGACGCGAGTAACGCGCGGTTCCACTGCGAATACCATCGATTCGATTATCTTAACCGTTAGTCAGAATTTTTTCGCAAGCCTCCCCCCTGCGGCTAAACTTCGATACGAGGAAGCCGCAATGAGACGACCTGTGATATTTCGAGTTTTAGCAATACTGCTGTTGTTCGCCTGTAATTCGGCCGCATACGGCATGGAAAAGATTGACTGGGACCAGTTAGTGCCACCGGTCGATCAATCAAAAAACCCATTCAATGTACTGCCCGCGGAGATGCAGCATGATTTTAAAATCGTGTGGACTATCTACAAGCTAAAGGTTGCGGGCAAGATGAGTGAGAATCAGAAGTTCCGGGCAAATAAATCCATCAACGCCCTGGAAGCTGCCGGTGTCGATGTCAGGGCGGCGGTTAATGATATGATTGAATTTATCCAACTGAGAAAAAATAACGGTTCTGTGCTGGTAGAAGAATTAGACGGTAAAAGTGTCTCGATTGAAGGTTACCTGCTACCAACCGAGTTTTCCGGCGAGCGTATCGTCGAATTTTTGCTGGTGCCCTCGGACGGAGCCTGTGTGCATACCCCGGTGCCCCCATTGAACCAGCTGGTTTACGTTAAGGTCCCCGGGGGAATCGACAATCCAGGGTTGTTTGCGCCGGTTCGAGTTGGAGGGCACATTACCACCGAAGCAGGCAAACACACAATGTCCTTCTCCGATGGTCAATCTGAGGTCGAGGCTGGCTACAGTATGCTCGCCGCCCGGGTTGAGCCCTATGCTGAGTGAGTCAGCGTTGGACTGACATGCCGTCGACCAACGACTGGCGATAGGCGCGCAACGCGGGAACCGTGCCAACAACACAGGCAATTACCAGGATCGAACCCATCAGTTTCAATTCATAGAGGGATGGGGCCTCGATGGCCAGATACAACCCGTAACCCTGCTCGATCCACGGGTTGATTACAAACAGTAACGCATAGAGTAACCCTGTCCCGAGTAATATGCCGCCCGCCGCTAGAATTACCGCTTCCAGCATCAGCAACGAAAATATAGTGCCCGTATGCGCGCCGATCGAACGCAGTATGGCAATTTCCTGGCGGCGTTCGTTTAGCGTGCTTAGAATCATCGTCACCATGCCGAGGATTGCCGTTAGCACAACCATCGCGGACACTGCGGTAAGTGCGGTCTCGGCAACACCGACGATGGACCAGAGTTCCTGCAGGGCGACTCCAGGCAAAACGGCCGTGAGCGGCTCATTTTTAAACTCGTTCACGAAACGCTGTACCTGGAAAATACCGAATCGGGTTCGGGTACCGACCAGGGCTGCAGTGACCGTGCTGGGTTGCAAATCCAGATCTCTTACCTGATCTGCGCTGAGACGAAAGCTGGATGACGGACTGCCGTTCTCCCAGTCCAGGTGTATGGCCTCCAACGCTGCCAGACTGACGTGCACTGTGCGATCAACCGGGGTACCTGTACGCTGCAGTATGCCACTGACCTTGAATGGCATGTCATCATGTTTGTTCCCACCGATAGCGCCGATGCCATGAGAGATGATCACACTGCTGCCGATTTGGTAATCGAGCTGTTGCGCAATTTCCGCGCCGATGACGACGTCAAACAGATCTTCGAAACGCTGCCCGCCACTAAACCCAAGTGGTTGCTTGTTGCGATATCGATAGTGTTCGAAGTAGTCGTTCGAGGTGCCCATGACACGGTAGCCGCGATGACTATCACCGAGTGAAATCGGTACCACCCAGGCCACGTCATCGCGCGCTTCGATGGCATCGAGGCTGTCCATCGAGATATTGCTGGTCGCGTTGCCGATGCGAAAGACAGAGTAGAGCAAAAGTTGCACGCTGCCGGCGCGAGTACCAACGATCAGGTCGGTGCCGGAGATGGTGTTGGTAAAACTCGATTTCGCGCCGATTCGCATGCGCTCCACGCCGAGAAACAGGGTAATGCTGAGTGCAATGGCGAACACTGACAGCAACGCGGTCGTGCGACGATTACCGATGGATTGCCAGGCGAGCATGAAAGTTGTCATACCACCTCCGTCGCTGCTGTGCTGGCGATATCGCTGATATCCATGCGGCGGTCGAAGCCGGACGCCAGTGACTGGTCGTGGCTGACCAGAATAAGGCCGGCGTTGACGCGCGTTACCTCTTCGAAGAGCAGCTTTAGAAACTCGTTTCGATTATCGGCATCGAGCGCCGAGGTTGGTTCGTCGGCGATGATCAAGCGGGGACTGCCGATTATCGCGCGTGCTACGGCGACGCGCTGTTGCTGACCGATGCTGAGCCGAGTGACTCCGCGTGCATGCTGATCTGGTGACAGGCCCAGGCGCTGTAACAGGCGCTGGGCCTCATCCTCAGGCGTACCATTCGCGCTGGCTCGTTCCCTGCGTGCGCTGGAAAACTGCAGGGGCAACAACACATTTTGTAACATACTGCCATAGGGGAGCAGGTTGAATTGCTGAAAAATGATGCCAAGCTTATCCGCACGCAGGCGATCCGCCTGGCTGGCACCTAGTTTCGCGATATCCGTTCCATCGATACAAACACTACCACTGTCTGGTAAAACGATGCCGCAAATCAGGCTCAGCAAGGTCGACTTGCCACTCCCGGAAGGGCCCTTTAAAAACAACTTTTCGCCGAAATCAAGCCTGAATGAATCTACTGACAGGGAAAACCCATCACGTCCCGGCCAGTGGAAACGGACATCGTTCAATGCGAGCAGGCAATCACGATCGGTGCCAGATAATCCTGAATTATGCATAAAGCTAGCTTAGATCAATTGTTGAGTTGCAGTACAGGAATGACGCGATTGATTTCCACGCGGCGTTGACCGTTACCATCGATCAGCACGATAGCGAGGGATTGCGCATTGCTAAACTGGTTAAAATAAGTGAACTCGATAGAACCGAGTGCCCCGATATCGGCGCACTCGAATTCGTATTGCGCGACAAAGGCGCCATGCGCTTCTTCATTTTTATGCTCATCGTGTTCTGCTTGTACTTCGTCCTCATGTTCTTCATGTTCTTCATGTTCTGAGTGTTTATCCTCTTCATGCTCTTCATGCTCTTCATGCTCTTCATGCTCTTCATGCTCCTCATGCTCCTCATGCTCCTCGTGTTCGCCTTCGCCTTCGATTCCAGCATTTGCCTGTCGAACTGCACAACCGGCATCGGCTTCGAAACGCACTAATAGCATGGGATCACTGAGTTGTGCAATCGCCTGCTTGACCGCTGCTTTTTCGTCACTGGAGCGGGCCTCGTATTCGAACCCAACGATGTCCGCGCCGGGAGACTCCAGAGCCATGAAGATGCGGTTGCCGTCGATTGCAATGTTGACCTGGCCTTCGCCATGCACGTGGGCCGATTGTGCGGCAACCGTCTGGGCCGACATAGATATTGCGACCGAGAGGCCTGATAGTAGTAGGCATCGAAACATGAATTACTCCTGTATAGTAAGTTTTGGCAGAGTGGGTGGGGATTAGATAATTCTCAAAGCTTTAGGGTGTAACAAAAAATACTAGTGTTACAATATAACATTATTTCTTTTGTTACAATATAACACCTGAATATAATAGCCGAGTCCAGTCTGAATATGGGCCACTCCGCCACCTGGTTCTTTTTTTGGTTGGTAGAGAACAGGCTCAAGAAGGATGTTCGGGCAAACACAAACTTATGCTATAAATGCGAATTTACCGAATCAAACGGATTCGTTGAGGAACCCGGTGGCCGGGTAACGGTCCTTATCACAAACATGGAGACGATAATGTCATGAAAGCAGCAGGCTATTGCGGAGCTTTACTGTTAACCCTCTTACTGGCCGTTGGCCAACCAGCTCTCGCCGCGGATACCATAGACTGGGAGGGCCTGGTGCCGCCACTGGATGAATCACTCAATCCTTACCTGAGCCTTTCCGAGGACCAGCAAGGAAGCCTTTATGATCTATGGATGGTGCGCCAAAGAGAAATCGATGGCAGCAAGGGTCTGGAGAATCTCGAAAAAGAAGCGCTCGACAATCTAGCCGCTGGCGGTATAGACGCCGAGACAGTGCTGCGCGAGCTTAATGAGTTTCTGGTACTCGCAGAGGAAAACAATTCCAAACTGGTGCAGGGCCTGAATGGTAAGAATGTGAGAATTCCGGGTTACGTGTTACCCACGGAATTTTCAGGTGACAAGGTAGTCGAGTTTTTACTGGTTCCGTATGTCGGCGCCTGCGTGCACTCCCCGGCACCGCCTGCGAACCAGATGGTTCATGTCATTGTAGATGAAGGCTTTGCCAGCGAAGGGATGTTCGCGCCGGTCTGGGTGACCGGGAAAATTGCTACCTCCATGTCGACACAATCGATTTCCCTTACCGATGGCACTACGGACGTCGAGGCAGGCTACCAAATCAAGGCGAGCGATATAGCATCTTACGAATAGCCAGGGGAATATGATTTTCCCCGTCGCCAGTTTGACATACTGGCGTCGGACAGGGGCATTCACAGGGACAGGCATCCACGGGGACAGACACTCTTCCCAGTTCTCGCATACCTCAAGCGAACTTAACTTAGATCGACGCAAGGTTTGCACACGATTCAGATCGTGAAGTGAACCAAATCAGGGTGCAGATTGTGCCGCACAGCCAACCCATGAGAATTAGAAAGTGTGTATCCCTTTGTACCTTTGCCAGAAATGTGAAAGCTGGCGCAGATGATGATTAGCTGGGGAGCGGCCGGGTAAACCAGAATGAATCTGGCGGCTATTGCGCGCTGCAGATCAGCGGCGTCCTGATTTAGAGATTAAATTGATGCTTGTAAGCTTGTTCCAGTGATCTGGAGCGGTCTTTGTAGTCAATCAGACCACCGATTTCAATCGTCACCTGAAGGTCTTTGGTGTTGTGTTTTATTGATTCCATTAATACTGCATTGGTATTGGTTTGAATAAATACCGGTAATATCTGTAACCTGTTTTTCACCGCGATGATTTGAGAGCCCTTTTTAAATTCAGCCAGGGGTGTATCTGTTTTGTTGCGCGAACCTTCGGGAAATACACTGATAGAGTGCCCCTGCTTAACTGCCGACTTGATGTCATTGAAAAACGAGCCCATCTGGCTGGATTCTCTATCGAGTAATATGCTGCCGGAATTGCGCGTAAATAAACCGAAGAAAAACGAGTTGTACAGCTCTTTCTTGGCGATCCAAAGACTGTGAATGTCTTTATCTTTTAGCGCGATCTCGATGACCAGAGGATCGATAATGCTGCGGTGATTAGAGATGATCAGATACTGGGCGCCCTGTTCAATCTTCTCTTTGCCGATTACCTCGACGGCGATATTCAATTTTGACAGCAGAACTTCTGCATACCCGAGGCGAAGCCTGGAGATTTCGACAGGGTCGCTCGTTTTTCTCAGTTTAAGGCCATACTTATTCGTTAGAATAAGAGCGTATAAAGCCATTTTAATCTGATTCAGCGTCAACGATAGTTCCCAAAAGTAGTTCAGTCATTCTGTCTGAGGCCATATGGTAAGGTCAGGGTTCGAAAAATCAATGGATTAATCCATATCCTCTCATGCACTCGCCGCTATCACCGGGTCAGGTGTGCACACTGACGATCTGAGCAACGAGCGGAATCGCCAACTTTTGAGCGTCGATATAGGGAGAAGGCCTTCAACCCTCCGCCATTACTCTCATTAGTCCACGAGTTCGCTATAATGGCCACCTCTCCAACAGGAATGTGAAACAGGTGAAACACGACACCGCCCAGCCGGCGCTAAAGCAATTGAGTCTGGGTCTTGGCATGCTTGGTTTGTGCCTCGGCTTTCTGGCTGCTTATGGCGTATTGACCGGCGATGCTGATGGTCGAGTGAACCTGTTGTTTCTGCTGCTGTTATTTGCCTTTTTGCCCGTGGTGGGTTTGTTACTCAGCATTTTTCTAATGTTGAAAGGAGGGGGCAAAGGACTTGCAGGCTGGATTCTGGAGATTCCCCTGTGGCCACGGCATTTGACCCTGGCTCTGTCGCGGCTCGGTCTCACTCACGGGCGAGAGCTTTGGCTATTTTACCAGACCCAAATTCTGGCGGTGAGTTTCTCGGTGGGTTGCTTATTACTGTATCTGCTGTTGCTGCTGGGCAGTGATATCAGCTTCGTCTGGCGCAGCACACTGCTCGAACCTGACGATTTATTCCCGGCATTACAAGCAATTGGCGTTCCCTGGCATTTTTGGTCTGAGGCTCAGGCGTCGCTGGCTTTGATTGAACAGACCCGGGATTTTCGTCTCGACCCGCAAGGCATGTCACAACCCGTGGTAGGGCTGTGGTGGAAATATATTTTGGCCACACAACTTGTTTACAACCTGCTGCCGCGAAGCGTCATGCTACTGGTGGCTCGACAAAAATATCGGGCACGCCTGCAACAGAATTTAAGGCGACCTGTACGCGATTCGCAGTGTCAGCCAACGGGTGCTGCAGATGTTGAAAATTCTTTGGCTCATCTGACCCGAACTGTCGCCTTGCCTTATACCTTGCTGGATTGGGCTGGCGTCTCGTCGAACTGTTCTGCGCGAGTACAACAACTGCTGGGTGATGCCATCGAGATTCTTCCCATTGATCCCTTGCAACATCAAATTGAAATGCATTCACCAGGTGATCATTCTGTAGTGGTTGTGGTTAAAAGCTGGGAACCGCCACTGGCTGAACTGGCCGACAGGTTAAAGGACGTTGACTCCAATGCAGACAAGCTGATTCTGCCACTGGACTGGAACGACGCGGGCGTTCGTCAACCGACTCCAGCCCATCTGGATGAATGGCGCCGCTTTGCCGCGACCCTGGCTGGCTGGCAGGTGCTTCAACTGGAGACGATCACATGACACCTGTGTTCGCTGTGGTAGGCCACCCAAACAAAGGCAAGTCTTCGATTGTCAGTACCATCGCCCAGAACGACGATATCGCCATTTCGCCGCGCAGTGGCACAACACGCGACACCCAGCACTACGATATTCTAATAGGCTCGGCAGGTTATACACTGGTGGACACGCCGGGATTTCAACGCCCGTCGCGCGCGTTGGCCTGGTTGCAGGAACATGCCCCGTCGGCGGACAGGCGCCACGATGCTATCAGGCAATTCATCGCAGATCCGCAATGCCGGCAGCAATTTCCGGAAGAGGTCATGTTGCTCAAACCGATCATGGAAGGTGCGGCCATACTCTATGTGGTAGATGGTTCGCGCCCCTACGGTGTCGAATACGAAGCCGAGATGGAAATTCTGCGCTGGACGGGTCAAGCCAGTATGGCACTGATCAATCCCATCGAGAACGAGGATCATGTACAGGACTGGCAACAGGCGCTGGGCCAGTATTTCAAGATCGTGCGTGTATTCAACGCCATGCAGGCTGACTTTGAGAAAGTAGTGGCGATACTGGAAGCCTTCTCCCACATCCGTGAAGAATGGCAATCGGCACTGGCAGACATCGTGAATGAATATCGCCGGCAACGCGCCATGCAGTTGCAGGAGTCAGCCGATTTGTTGGAAGAGTTGTTAACTCGACTATGTACCTACCAGGTGTCGCAGAAAGTACTCAGCAAATCCCAGGCCGATGGTTTGAAAGGCATACTGGAGACAATGTATTTCAATGACATGCGCAAGATCGAGCGTCAACATCACCAGTCACTGAAGCGAATTTACCAATATCACCATCTCGAAAGCACGATCGACGAGTTGCCGCTGGAAGGCAATCTGTTCGATACCCAGAAGTGGATCATGTGGGGACTCAGCCGTAAACAACTGACCGTGGCCGCCACCATCGCAGGTGCGACCACGGGAGCGGTGGTTGACGCTGCGGTGGCGGGTAGCAGTTTTATGCTGGGTGCTGTGGGTGGCGGCCTGTTGGGTGCTGGTAGTGCCTGGCTGGGTGCTGAGCGTATATCCAGTTTCCGTGTGCAGGGATTACCGCTCGGTGGCTATGAAGCTCATCAGGGCCCTATCCAGAACCGTAACTTCCCTTACGCAGTGCTCGGGCGTTTTCTCTATCTGGCTGACGCATTGCGACATCGCACCCATGCGCACAGGGAGAAACTCCAGATTAGCGAAGGTGATCTGTCGGCGCGCATCAAGCAACTCAGCAGTGAACAGCAAGCTGGACTGCACCGGGCGCTGGATCGATTGCGGCAGCAAAAATCGACGGAAGGATTGGGGCAGTATTTGTTCGCGTTAATCAGCACCGATTTCCCGCTACAATTTCGCGAGCACAATACTTAGTTCCTGATTGCTTTCCCTGTATGCACGCAAATAATTGTATTGAATATGGCGTTCTTTCTACTCCCATTCTTTTTCGGATCGTGAAACAAACCTGATGAGTCCCTGATGTCGGGTTCTCGAAAGGCTATCCGTGCAGTGCAGTGCCTGACTGAACCTGTACCGTTACCCATTAACGGGCATGACAAAACCTGTGTCTTCTGGACTCACCGATTTCGCGGCACCTACATTCCATATAAATCAAGGCTTCATAATTTTTCGTTATCGAGACTCTTCGTACCGGGAGCATCGGACTTGCGTTAGGCGGGTCAATACCATCACTATAAAAATACACCTGATATTGACAAAAAAATCGGTGCATTCGATACTTGAAGCCTTTGGTATATTCATTTAATCGCATAAGGAGTGATATTCGTGATTAGTAAAATTATCTATGTCGGAGTGCTGACTGGAAGCATTCTGCTGGCCGGCCAGGCTCAGGCTACAAAACTTTCAGCGGTAGCCTACGGCACCATTTCGGCCGTCAGCAAACAGGCAAAAGATACGTCCGGTGGCTCAACCGGGGGCGCTATTGTTGGTGGTCTGCTGGGCCTGGCTACTGGCTCGGGAAAATCAAGAAGCAACAAAGCATTGCGCGGTATTGGCGGCGCTGCTGCGGGAAGCGCCGTTGGCGGTGCGATGGCCAGTGGTAGCGAAATGGCTTATACAGTAGATCTGGTGGGCGGTGGCACGGTGCGTGTCGTAATGGACAGCGGGAACTTCCATCAGGGTGATTGTGTTTCCGTTGAACGCGGTAGCACTAATAATATGCGCCGGGTTTCCAGTGAGTACTGTAATCGCAATGCAGATGTTCCCGAAGTCTATAAGCAAGAACATCAAAAAGAAGCCAACGAATGCGCACAGGCAAAGGAAGAGTTACTCGCGGCCAAGGATGAAGCTGCTGTAAAAACAGCCCATATGAAGATGAATATCCTATGCCAGGACTAGTCTGCAAACCCGTTTAACGACTCTCAACCTCCACTGGATTTCGCGGCTCTGCGTATCGGTTCAAGGCCCGCTGCTATCCGGCATAATTACTACCGGGCCAGTTGCAGACCTCACCAGGGCAAACTCGGATGAATGACCGTCCAGGCGGCATGCGCCCTGGCCCGTGCACGGAGCCGCCAGGAGCCCGTGACGACGGACCGCGTCATCCAGGTCTCGCTGCACTTTTGCAGGGATTCTCCCGAGGTTGCCACCCACCACATTGAGCGCCAGGCCGAAACGGTTGATGCCGATTGCACCTCGCTGGATATAGAAAGGTTGGTATGCGAATTGGGGGGGGTAGGCCGTCGACTTTTATTGCCAAAGTTCAAAATTAAAGATCTGGCCCTCAAATCCCTGCGTTAATTGGTAACCTGGCTTATTCGACTCATAGGGTTTACCTGGATGGCCCAAAGGATGAGAGACTGACCAGGGCTACGCTGGATGGCGTTTTTTTCGAATTGGGTTGGTCAATATACCTGGAGCGAACATATGTTCAATCCCACCCCCGAAAGGTTAATTCGATACTGGCTGCGGAAACGGCTGCATCTTCGAGTATCACTGATTTCTAAGCGACGGATGTTTTCCAGGACCTCATAAAGCGGTTAGCTCGGGACAATCGGGCTGAATTTCGGCGTCGGAAATTGGCACAGAACTAACCGAAGATTTTCGGTATATTGGGCGTTGTCATGGTATTTGATATGCAGTATGAAAGAGGATGCCGAAAAATTTCATCAGGACCACCCGATGCCGGGCAAACGGGCGCGGGCGGGTTACCTGGTGCTGGCTTACTCCGCCACCTTGTTAGGTATTGCCGGGGTGTTCCTGCCATTGCTGCCGGCAACACCCTTTCTGCTGATAGCGGTGTGGGCTTCGGCGAGAGGATCGCAGGGCGTGCACGACTGGATCTACAATCAGCCGCAGTTTGCGCGCCTGATCAACAACTGGCATGAACAGGGTGCGGTACCTTTAAGCGCCAAATGGCTCGCAACCGTGATGATGCTGGTGAGCTGGTCATTTCTGCTGTGGGCAGATTATCACTGGGGGTTGTTGCTCGGTATGAGCCTGTTTTTTCTGTGCATAGGTACCTTTCTATGGACACGCCCAACGCCGTGTCTGCCGTCGAAAATATAAAGGGCTGGTTCGCTTGAGATATTTACCTGCGTTGGTCTGCCGTTGCAAAAGCGCTGGGTTGATTGCTCTATCGTCAAAGCCCTGTAAATTAAAGTAACGCCGAGCAATCACACAGACGAACTGCACATTGCCTGACAATGTGACCGAAGAAACCCACGAGGGTGAGTTGTTTGTTATGCCGATAACTCATCTGCAATCAACACCCGAATCTTCTGCTTCACATTACCCTCTGGCGGAAAAATTCGGTCGCAAGAAAAATTCTGACACCACTGATGTATCCGGTGAGTTTATGAAACAAGCCCGGATAGCAGGTCGCTTAAACATAGGCCAGGATGACGGCCATTCTGCTTCACAAAAGTGCGGTTTCCTGTGCATAATCGGCCATGCTTAGAAAAATACTACTGCCTTCGATTATTCTGGTTTTGGGCTGGGGCTTCTGGATTAGTCCTGACTTTAAGGTGATCTCCGCCGGCGTCGCTATTTTTCTGTTCGGCATGCTTTCGCTGGAAGAAGGTTTCCGCGCCTTTACCGGCGGCGCACTGGAGCGCCTGCTGCGGCGCACTACCTCAAGCACCTGGAAAAGCGTCGTGTTCGGCATTTTTTCCACCACCGTGATGCAATCGAGTTCGTTGGTTTCTGTAATCACGATCTCGTTCCTCAGCGCGGGGCTGATCACCTTAGGCGCGGGCATCGGCATCATCTTCGGCGCCAACCTTGGAACCACTACCGGTGCCTGGCTGATCGCTGGTTTTGGTCTCAAGGTCGACATCGCCTCCTATGCAATGCCGATGCTGGCGATCGGTGTCATCCTGATATTCCAGTCTTCGAAAGCGCTGAAGGGAATTGGTTATATTCTTGCCGGTCTGGGTTTTCTGTTCCTCGGTATCCACTACATGAAAGAAGGCTTCGAGTCCTTCAAGTCAACCATCGATCTGTCGCAGTTCGCCGTGGCTGGCTACCCTGGATTATTCCTGTTCACCGCGATTGGTATCTTCGCCACCGTGGTAATGCAATCCAGCCATGCCACTCTGGTGCTGATCATCACCGCGCTCGCCGCCGGCCAGATTACCTACGAGAATGCGCTCGCACTTGCGATCGGCGCCAATGTCGGCACCACCGTCACCGCGATGCTCGGCGCGATGAGTGCGAACGAAGCAGGCAAGCGACTGGCGGTGGCACACCTGTTGTTCAACGTGGTCACCGGGCTGATCGCGATAATACTGGTTTATCAAATCGCACAGCTGATCGACTGGATAGCTGCCGATATCGGCATAGCGGCTGACGACTATACCCTGAAGCTGGCGGTATTCCATTCGATCTTCAATCTGCTTGGGATAATGGTGATGCTGCCATTCATCAGCCTTATGGTGACCACGCTGGAAAGAATCATCCCTGAAAAAAAGCTCGAGATCGATCAACCGAAATACCTTACCGCGTCATCTGCCGAATTCCCGGACACCGCCATCGAGGTGCTGCGCAAGGAATCGATGCGCGTATACGATGCCGCATTACGTATCATTGTCGATGTTCTCGGCTTTAAAAAAATCGACGTGCTATCAGAAACCGATCTGATGCAGGTTGCCGTCACACAGAAGAGGGTGCACAAGCTCGACGTCGATGCGGTCTATGAACGCCACATCAAGGGTATCTACAGCGCGATCATCGCCTTCATCAGCACAACCAGTTTCTCGAGACAAGATGAGCACTCGGCACGGATTCACTGGTTGCGCGAAGCCAACAAAGATATCGTCGAGGCGGTAAAGGACACCAAGCACCTGCAAAAGAACCTGATGCGCTATCTCAATCCGGATAACGAGAGCATGCGCAGGGTCTACAACATGATCCGCATCCAGATCGCCTACGTTATCCGCGAACTGGAGCTCATGCGCCATAGCGGCGAGGGTGTGATCGACCAGGCTTCGCTAGACGCGCTCAAGTTGGTGGTTAACGAAGACCATGAAAAACTGAACGAAACAATGTCCCTGCTGATTGGCGAGCACTCGATTACTCCGCTGATGGCTTCATCGCTGATGAACGACAGCAGCTACGCTTTTGATATTTCAATGGATCTGATAACGGCTGCACAGACGCTGTTTGTGTCCAGAGAGAATGACTTATCCCATGCGATGCATGATGTGCTCCAGGAACGTCCCGAACATGATCTGGACAATGTCAGGACATGAACAACAGAAACCAGTATTTAAAAACAAATAGTGGAGAAGTCCCATGGGGCTGAAGAAGCTGCTTAACAATCTCGGCGACATGCTCGACCCGGCTGTCGTTTTGCGTAAAAAGCAACGCAAGAAACTGAAGGCAATACTCAAGGACCTGAAAACCAAGGAGAGGGGACTGTTGAGGAAACTGGAGTCGACTGATGCGCCACGCAAGTGCGACCGGCTGCATAAAGAATTGGGCATCGTGCATAGCCAGCGTATGAAAGGCGTGAGCGCACTGCGTGAAAACCATGGCAAGGGAAAATCGAAGCAAGGGAAAACCGGGTAAGCAAACTCTGCGACTCCCGAGGTAAGCTGTCACCAAAGTTGCCTGCTGTCGATAAGCTGCCAAGCGCGGAGCCGGATTACCAAAATTATGGGCTAATGTAAGGAGACAGTAGCGAATGGATACGGGTTAATATTTATTCGCTCCGTTCCCTTATTCCAATTTTTGAGATTGATCCAGGTCAAATAGCTGGTCCACTTAAGTGATAGGATGACTAACGGAGATGGGCACAGCATCGATAACTAATCAGTGACCCGAAAATATAAATGGTTGGAAAAGTAGTTAAATGGCGAAGCAATAGCCTTCAATCCACTCGGCAAATCGCGAGTATTCGTGAAACCATTAAAGACATCAGAGAATTCGATGACTTTGAACATCACACGGATCAAGCACGAGCGTTACTGGATAAGCTCAAGTCAAAACAGCGTAACTCTATCATCGAGGCGGCATTGAGCGCACATCTTCAGAGCGAAGCTCTGAAACCCTATCAGGCCGAGCTCATCAAGTTGCAGGTCCATCTTGAAAACACGGGTCAAAAGGCGATTCTCCTGTTTGATGGGCGCGATGCAGCGGGCAAGGGGGGCACTATTCGTCGTGTTACGCGCTACATGAATGAAAAACACTATCGGGTGCTCGCGCTGGGGAAACCATCCGATGTGCAGCGCACCGAACTGCATATGAAACGCTATATCGAGCAATTCCCGCATGCCGGGGAGCTGGTGATCTTTGATCGCAGCTGGTACAACCGCGCAATGATCGAGCAGGTCATGGGGTTTTGTACCCGGCAACAGTATCGACAGTTTATGGACCGGGTGAACGACTACGAAAACAGCTTTCTCAGCGACGGCAAAACACACCTGTTAAAGTTCTATTTTTCGGTTACGAAAAAGGAACAGGCGCGACGCTTTGAACGCAGAAAGAACGATCCCTTGCGTCAATGGAAACTGTCCGAGGTGGATTTGCAGGCCCAGGATATGTGGGATCAACTCACCGAGGCGAAGTACAAGTTGCTGAAAAAGACGCATTCAGAGGAAAGCCCCTGGTTCGTGATCCGCTCTGACGATAAACATCTTGCGCGGCTCGAAACCATCAAACTGATACTCAATCAGATCAAGTATCGTGGACGTGCTCGCTCGCTCGATTTTTCAGTGAATCCGGACGTGGTTATTCGCGGAGATCAGGAACTGAAAATTATGGAAGCGCAGCTAGCCAGGAAAGGTGCGTTCAAGGAATAACTGGCGACAGGTTTTTCGTATCCCGTATCGAGGTTTGGGCAAGCCGTAAGTTTCGCAGCTTGATGCAGGTACTGTGATAAGCCCGTTGGCTTCCAATAATCAGCTTCATATTCCAACCGGAGTACGAAGTCTCTTATACCGATTCTATTTTCAGTTTCAGAATTGCCTTGTCGGTGCGTTCCTGCACGCTGAACTTATAACCCTGATCGATCATGCTTTCGCCGTAATCCGGTATATGACCAAGCTCATTCATTACCAGACCGCCGATGGTATATGAGGCCTTGGTATTCAGATTGATCTCCAGCAGATCATTCACTTCGGAGACGGATAACCGAGAGTCCACCAGGTAGGAATTGTCGTCAAGGGTCTCGATCGCTCTTTTCCTGCGCGGCAGGTACTCCTCGAAATCGTATCCAACGTCGATATCGCCGACTACTTCTTCGACGATGTCTTCCATAGTTATGATACCGGTCGCAGAACCGTACTCATCGACTACCACCGCCATGTGGTCTTCTCGCTGGCGCAAAATTGGCAGCAGTTCATCGATAGTCTGCAGTTGCAGGACATAGTGTGCAGGCTTGGTTAAATCATCGAGCGTTTTCTGAGTCGTCGATTTCTCCATTAAGTCCCAGGTGGTCAGTGTCGCGATGCCCGTAATGTTGCTGATGTTGCCCTTGTACACCGGCAAGCGGTTATAGCCCCTGCGCCTTACCGTCGCGATGGCTCGCATAATATTCCGGTTATGATTGATGGCCGTCACTTCGGATATCGGAATCATCGCTTCGCCGACGGTAGTATCGGAGAAGCGTATCACGCGTCGAATCCGCCCACGGTCGAAGGCATCTACCGAAGATGTTCTCTCGCTCATTTCGACTACCGAGCGAATTTGTTCGCGGGTCATAAACAGATTTTGCTCCACTTTACCGCCACCCAGAACTCGCGCCAGAAGTCTCGCAATGCGTGAAAAAACAATAATAACCGGGTAAAAAATGGTCGAAAATACTTTCAACGGATAGATGGCAATGGGTGCGACTACGTCCGATTTTTGCTGGAAGATACTCTTCGGAACGATCTCACCCAGGATCAACAGAATCGGGGTAAAAATCAGGAAGGCATAAAGGTCACCATGAACGCCAAACAGGTTTACAAACAAAACCGTTACCAGGGTAGTCAGGGAGACGGTTGCGATGTTAGTGCCGACCAGCGTAGTACCCAGCAGCAGGTCCGGAGTCTTGAATAATTTAAGGACTTCCCTGGCGCCGCGGTGGCCCTGGTTAGCCCTGGCGGTTAACTTGACCTTGTCCGAATTGACCAGAGCGATTTCCGAGCCGGAGAAAAAGCCCTTGATCAGAAGTAATGCTACGATCGCAATAATAAGCAGTAGTATTGTCATCAAACCTTCTCCACCGGGTCGATCTCATCCTCTGATTCGAACTTCACTGGATCATCGATACCCTCGGGTATGTCTTCGATATCCTCTCGCTCCTGTGCCTGGTGATCGACTTTTCCATCACTCTGTAGCACCCGCTCTCCACGGTTGAAGTCGTCTTCATCCACTCCCTTGGCGACGCGTACCCGTGAAATGCGATGATCGTCCATCTCCAGAATCTGAATAATGATGTCTTCGCTTGTTACCTGGTCACCTTCGTGAGGCAAGCGATCGAGCAGGCGAAATGCAAAACCGGCAATTGTCGTCATTCGAGGATCTTCAATTCCGAAATTGGTCAGGTTGTTGAAGTCATTCAATTTCATATCACCCGGCACTTCGTAAATATTGTTATCCTTTTCCGCATAGTATCCGGCGGTTGCCTTCGAACCACCACTGACATCGCCAAAAATAAAATTCAGCACCCCGCGCATGGTAATAAACCCTTCAACCCCACCAAATTCATTGAGGCAGGCCGCCGCGCGCACCTGATTTAACTGGAAAAAATCAAACATTTCATCGACCTTCTTGGTTAACGGCACGACAACGGGGGGATGCATAATATCTTCATGACGCAATTCGGACTGATTCACATCGTCAAGCACCAGGCGCAATATATCCTCGGCATGCACAAAGCCAACAAGATTGTCTCGATGAGTCTTAAATACGGGAACCCGCGGATGCCGATAGGAGATAAATTTCTCAATGATCTCCGGAACACTCATTTCGACGTTGAGAAAAGCCATTTGAGTTCGCGGCGTCATGACCTCGACAATTTCAGTGTCGTTGGCCTCCAGCAAGTTATAGATCAAGGCTCGCTCGGTGGCATCCATGCCACCATCTTCTGAAACCTGCTCCACCAGTGTCAGGAATTCATCAACCTGTAAAATATTATCCGCAGTCTTAACATCGCCGACGATTCGTGTCGTGATCCAGTCAGCGACGCCGCGAATTGCCCAGCGTATTGGCGCGATCAGGTTTACCCACAGGGCAAGTGGTGCGGCGACAATACTGGTACTGTATCTAACCGGATTCGATACCGCGATCGTCTTTGGTGTTACCTCGCCGAACAGCAGCAGCAGTGGCACCATCACCAACAGGTTGATCAGCATTACCTTGTCTGGCTGATACAACGAGATCAGGATTGATGTCATATTTACCGCGGCTGCAATGTTGACCAGTTCATTACCACTCAAAATTGAAATGATCAATTTTCTGGGCTGGTCAAGCAGTTCGTGAATGATCTCGGATCGCGGATTTTGCTCGCGCCGAAGCTGCTGCAGGTCTAGTCGGGAAAGGGAGAAAAGAGCGGTCTCAGAGCTGGAAAAGAAGGCCGAACAAACTAGCAGGCAGAACTGTATTACGAGCCGAATAATCATATCCGGTTCCGACAGCAATGCCGTGTCGAAGGTGAAATAATCGATCACGAGCAACCAATACTGATTTAGATTTTGCAGCAATTGTTCCATTGTAATTTTTATTAATTAGTTGGCCAGTGGGTTGCTCATGCATCAAGGGTAGCCCACTCCTCAAGATTAAAAGGTGATTGACCTGATTCAATATATAGGTGATTTCAAATAAAGTAACCTAATTCGGCCTGGTCAATATCCATAAAAAGGATCCAAAAGAACAACCCTTTCCCGAAAATACTCAGGGAAACCCGTCGGCCGATGTCTACAGCGGAAAACACATTATAGGCATGGAGATAATCAGCTAAATGACCTGGGACAGTTACCGCAGCATTTGACGAGGTATCATTTGAGCAACTCGACTGTAATCAGGAGCTTTTTGAATTGACCGCAGAAAGTATCATGACGTCCACCCTGGTCACCATAGGTCCAGATGATACGGTGGCCGATGCATTGTCCCTCATGCATAGCAAGGGCGTACGTAACCTTCCTGTCGTGGATGAAACCGGCTCGTTTATCGGTCTGTTTGGCCTGCGTCGCTTAAGCCATCTGTTGCTGCCAAAAGCCGCATTGGACCTGGGAGCACACAGTATTTCTGACCTTCAGTTTCTGCCCGACGAGGTTATCCAGAATGGTGATCGCTGGCATGAGATCAGTGACCAGCCGGTTAGAAATTTCCTTGAAAAGAAAAAGAAACTGCTTTTTTGTACGCCACAGACTTCATTTCCAGAGTTACTCGCACTGCTCGATGAAAGCAAAGATACGAGTCTTCCGGTCATAGTTATCGAGGGCGAAGCCAGAACGGTGGTTGGAATGGTGTCGTGTTGGGATGTCATGGAGGGGATCATCATGGGGCGGCTGGTCGATAGCGCAGGATGCGCCAATCCTGTAAAGAAAAGATGAGTAAACCGCGACGTAAACAACAAAATCAGCATCTCGATAATCGTCGTGGAAGTGGAATAAATGCACGGAGAAGGTGAGCTGGCAGTGCAGGTGATTTTTGGCTGGGATCCCCTGTGGGTGTCGTCAATCCTGTTTGTGGCAACTTATGTTCTGATCATATCCGAAAAAGTTAACCGGGCCGTAGTGGCCGGACTGGGCGCCAGCCTGATGATAACGCTGGGTATCCTGAACCAGCAAACGGCCGTTTCTGGCATCGATTTCAATACCCTGGGCCTGTTAACCGGAATGATGGTGATCGTCGCCATTACCAGGGGCAGTGGAGTGTTTCAGTATGTCGCGGTCTGGTCGGCAAAGAAAGTCAATGCCAGTCCCTGGGGTATATTGTTCGTACTGTCGCTGGTCACGGCGGTATTTTCCGCATTCCTCGACAACGTGACTACCGTGCTGTTGATAGCGCCGGTCACGCTGTTAATCAGTCATGAACTGAAGATTGATCCATACCCGTTCCTCTTTGCCGAAATATTTGCTTCGAATATCGGTGGTACCGCTACCCTTATCGGTGACCCTCCCAACATCATGATTGGCTCGGCGGTGGGCCTGTCATTTAATGACTTTCTCTTTTATATCGCACCCATCACGCCCCTGATCATGGCGGTCATGCTGGGCATTATTTATCTCGTCTGGGGGCGTAATTTGTATGCATCCCCGGAAGCACGTGAGCGCATCATGAAGTTCACGGAACGGGAGGCAATAACGGATACGAAACTGTTAAAACAGTCGTTATTTGTATTATTCCTGGTCATTGCAGGCTTTATACTCGCCCACCCCCTGCAGCTTGAGCCGGCCACCATTGCCATGTTCGGCGCTGCCCTGCTGCTGTTCCTGTCCAATCTGAAAAACGATGCTGAAGAGCAGTCCGAGGAAGTGAATAAGGTTTTCGCTGGCGTCGAGTGGATCACTATTTTCTTCTTCATAGGTTTGTTCATTATGGTCAAGGGCGTCGAAGAAGCGGGCCTATTGAGAATTCTGGCTGATCTGGTAATCAACTACACCGGCGTAGACATGACCGTTACTGCCCTGACCATTCTGTGGGTGTCGGCAGTCGCTTCGGCAGTTGTCGATAACATACCGTTTGTGGCAACCATGATTCCGCTGATTAAATCGATGGCCCCGACCTTTGGTGGCGCTGAAAACCTGATGCCATTATGGTGGTCGCTGGCTTTGGGTGCCTGTCTTGGGGGCAATGGCTCGCTGGTCGGAGCAAGCGCCAATCTGATCGTTGCCGGCTTCGCCGAGCGGGCAGGCCATCGAATTCAGTTCCTCAAGTTTATGCTGATGGCCTTTCCTATGATGTTGTTAAGTATTGGCATTGCCAGCGTTTACGTCTATTTTCGCTTTCTCTAAGAAATGATCTCGGGAAAATTCTTATGGATCTGAAATCAATCACGGTTCCCACCGGCGTAGCAACGGCTGGCACGACCGTCAGGCAGGTTTTCGAGGAATGTATTCGGGCGCATACACCCGGGTTACCGTTTTGCGATGATAATGGTCTTGTGACTGGACGCGTCACGTTGAAATATATTCTTAAGCATCAGTATCTACCGGAACATCTGGTGGAAATGGCCAGGGTGCTGGGAGAGCATGTATCCGATGTTGAGGATGTGGAGCGATCGGCGAAACAGCTCTTCGAAAATCGAATCGATTCC
>Ga0102815_10000733_pt1 | contig 21199 bp, 35 predicted proteins | sample ColrivemetaGS759_FD_79113 | JGI IMG/M metagenome (GOLD analysis project Ga0102815, IMG submission 79113) | Estuarine microbial communities from the Columbia River estuary - Ebb tide ETM metaG S.759 | ecosystem: Environmental > Aquatic > Marine > Intertidal zone > Estuary | place: USA: Columbia... | reverse complement strand
CGCAAATGCCATGTTCACTTGCTTCTGCAGCTCTAGAGTGGCTTCTTCAGCCGATGTCTTAAGAGCCCTCTGAGACTCTGAAACGTCGTCTATAGACTGCTTGAAGTAGAAAAACGCTGCTGCCGCTGCTGCCGCCGCCGCGATTAAAGGGTGGGCAGAGATAGCCAACAAAGCCCCTCGGGCCAGAACCATAGCCTTAGCCCACACCCCGGTGGCCGCAGTAAGCCGTACAGTGGACGCAGTAAGGGCGTTCTTCGCTACCGTTAATGCTCCTACAGTCAAAACCTCTTTAGCTAAAGCTGAAGTAGCCAGAGCCGTTAAAGAGGTGATAAGGATAACCGACGCTATCAGGACCCCCGTAGCCTGCCCCAGAGCTATAAGCTCCACCCTGCTGTCCTGCAGAGAGTCCACCCAACTTTTTGCTTTTTTAACCAGATCTACCAAAGCTGGGCCAAACTCTGCAAACAGAATATGCTGCAGCTCCTCTACCGCTGATTTAAAGATTTGAAACTGATTGATCAGGTTCTGCTCTAACTGCTTCCTGAGCATCAAACTTGTCCCAGCTACGCTTTTCTGTGCGTCCTCGAACTTAACCATCTTGCGGTTGGCTTCAGCAATAACCTGAGTCCACGCGGCTACAGCTCTGGCGCCGAACAGAATTGATATCTGGGCGGGCTTTATCCCTTTCTCTGCCAACTGCTTAGAGATCCCCAACATAGAGCGCATTTCACCGCTGCCATCTCTGGTGCTTATGTTAAGGGCGTCTATTACGTCCTGCTGCTTTTTAGTTGGGTTAAGAAGGTTGACCATGCCACGTCTCAAGGCGGTCCCGGCTTTAGTCGCCTTTATGCCGGCATCGTGCATAAGTTCTAATATAATAACCGTGTCTTTAAAGCTGGTATTTGTGGCAGCGGCAAGTGGGCCAACATAGCTCAAAGACTGGGCCAACTGCTTTATGTCCATCATAGAGTCAGTCACTGCTACCGCCATACGGTCAACAACCTCTTGCAACGAGGTGGCCTCCATCCCAAAAGCATTCAATATGTTGGCCGCTGTTCTGGCCGCTGTGGCCATATCGGTCATGCCGATGGCGGCCAAAGAGGCTGTTGCGCTCAAGGCTGAGGCAGAGTCTTCTGCGGTAAAGCCAGCCATGGCGAATTCTACCGCCCCCGCCGCAACCTCGTTAGCCGTAAATATAGTGCCTTTAGCCACGTCCCTGACAGCGAAGGCCATGGCCTTCATCTTATCTGTTACGTCCCCAGTCCTCTCCCCCAGTATCCCCGTAACTGCATAAACCCTTTGCATGGACTGAGACAACAGAGCCCCTGCGCTGACGGTGGCCCCTATAGCCTTTACAAAGGCGTAGGTTGCTGCGGCAGCTACCAGAGTGTGTGCTGTAAACAGTCCCATGCTCTGGCCGGAGGCCAGCAAACCTGCTCTAAACATGGCGGCTGCTTGGGTGGCATCCACCAAAGACTCCGCGTTCGCTACTGATGCCCCTCTGGCTTTCTTGTCAGCGGCGGCTTTATCTTTAGAGGCTTTGGCAGCCTTTTTTACTTCGTCCGCCTCTTTCTTAGAGGCTTCTTTTACCTTGTCAGAGGCCCGCGCTTTAGAAGCCGCCGCAGTAGTAGCTTTTTGATAGTTAGCGGCTAAGGTCGTCAGTTGGTGAGACAGCCCAGCCATAGTAGCAGTAAGCGCCTGCATCTCAGAGGATGTCCCTACATTCATCTTAATGGGGGTTTTGGCAAGCGCTATAGTCTGGGTTATTTTTGTCGATAAGGCAGTGACTGCAGCCATGGCAGCTGTGCTATCAACCTTCATTTTTGCAGACGAGCTGGCTGACTTGGTTGAGCCAGATAGGGTTTCAAGGGTTCTCATCCGGTTAATAGCGGTCAGCACTTGGGCTGAGTTTACCTTGATCTGGATAGACGCCCTGACGGCGGCTTTAAATGTTTTAACTGAGGCGAGAGCTGAGTCAACACTGGCCTTTAGAGCATCTACCGACTTAGTGGCAGCCTTCACCTCCATCTTAGTATTGGCTGACTTAGCCAGCCTGTTCATAGAGGTTGTTAGTTTCTGAACCTCTTTATTGGCATTATCCGTTGTGATTTTTATGTCATAAGCCATTTTATTAAGGATCCAGTAAAAGATGAGGTATCAGCGAGTTTACCTCATCTTTTTTATCTTGGACAGGAAGGTCTTGTCATTTGCGGGGTTTCAGCTTAGCGGTTCTGGCCCGCTCCTCCAGAGCAGAGTTTATAAAGGCTGAATCGCAGGCCGATATCATAGCCCAGTAACGAAGCCTTTCTTCTCCGTCAAACTCTTGTATGCAGTCGCAATATTGCATTACGTCTGAGAAAGTGATCGGGTTTATGACGTGGTCTGAATTTTGCCGACCTCCGGATAAGGTGTTAAATGCCTCGTTATATATCTGGTTGCAGATCTCCAGAGTTGGCCTAGAGGCTAAGGCCGGGGGCATTACCCCTGTTCTCTCGTAGTGAGCGTGAAGGGTATTGAGGGCCTTTTCAGACCCCCAAAGCATGCCCCACTCGACTACTTTTTTAGATTATCAGCATCTTCTGCCTGTCTTTCTGACAGGTAGTTGTCACGGTTTTCAGCGTACGCTTCGATATCCGCCCGCAGTTCGTCGTGGTCTTCCAAAACCTTCATGGCTACCCCGGGGGAGTATTTAATCTCTTTGCCGCCGTCGACAACTCCCTTCCATCCCAGCAACAGGTAAACAGCAGTAGCCTCCAGCATGATTTTTTCTGACACTTTATCAGCCTGTTCGGTATGGGAGAGGCTGGACACCAGACGCTCATTCTCCCGGTATTTTTTGGAGATGAACCCTTTGTACTTCTGGTTATTTTTGCGGGCCACAAGGAAGGAGACCCCGTCACCGTATTCAAACCATGTACCTTGCTCTTCTAGATCACGGTTACGTTTATTCTTGGAAATGTCAAAAGCCATATAGCACCTGTAGAGTATGTGTGGAAAGAGGATCAAGGAAGAAGTATAAGGAAGCGTCAACAGGTTAGCAAGTAACCTGTTGACGTTTTACAGCGAGGGTAGGGTATTACGCAGCGATACGAGTCATGATGATAGAAGCTGCTGTACCAGATCGGGTGTCTTTAACCCCGGAGAAAGTCACAGACGCCATAACGTCAGCATCGGCCCCAGAGGCGGTTACTTCGTGGGAGGCAATCTTCATTTCAGGCAGTACGATACCGTAGGTATTCCCTGCAGGGTCTGAGATTTTACACCGGATCTGAATAGAGCCATTGGCCAGAAACTGGTTAAAGAACGCCTGACTAGCAAAGTACAGAGAGGCTGTCGCTTCTACGTCGATCCGGCCAGACCCGATGCCCGCCGGGAATAAGCTGCCCACGGCTGTTTGGTCACGCAGGTTGTTATTCAGGTTAATGGATAACTCCTGAAACGTGCCAGACATAAGCGCCAAAACCCCAGCCGTGGTGACCGAATACATGGTCAAACCAGTAACGTCACTGACAGAGTTCATCAGCTCGTTAGTGGTCGTGGCTATATAGGTTCCAGCGTCCTGAGACGTAGTTCCTGTTCCCACTCCTGTGGCACCTTGTAGACCGATCTCTCCGGACAAGATGGAGCCTGAGGCTAAGCTCAGGGACATAGAGCCGGCCCGCATCCCAGACATATTGAAGTAATTGTTCACGCCGTCGACCTGAAAGTTCTTCTCAAAGGTGTAAGACCGCTGAGTAGACCCGTTCTCGATGGTGCCGGAGTTGGTAATGGTGACAGAGGCCACCGCTTCGTCCGTCAGAGTTTCCGCTGTCTCAAAGTGAGTGGGATCTGAAACAGCGTGAACGGTATAGACGTCATCCTCAGCGGTAGCAGCCAGTCCTGACAGCCTGACCAGCTTACCTACTTTTAGTCCGGCGGTGGAGGTAACAGTAACGACGTTGCTGGTAATGTTGGTCCCTGTGTCGCTGTATCCAGCCGACCAGTCGGCTGACTGCAGAACGGCTTCAAAGAAGTCGTCGTACTCTGCGTAGGACAGCTGAAAGTTGACAGACCCGGCAGATGTACCAGACACGTGAACCGATCCTGTATATTGGCGGCTAGAGTCAATCTCGTCAGAACGGGCGGATTCCAAACTGGTGTTCAGAGATTCGCCTGTATTCCGGAGTAACTTGTAGACCCCTGTTCCAGCAACTGGTTCGTCGAATGTTGACTCTTTTGCATAAGCCAACGTGTAAGTGGAAGTATCGGCAAAAGCCATAAGAGTAACCTCGTATTATCGGGTAAAGTAAAATCTCATCATGACCGGCATAACGTACCAGCCCTCTGAGCGGAAGGGTGCCAATATTGACATCTCTTTGAACACGATACCACCAATGGTTTTGTATTCAAAGAGGGCAGACAAAGCGTCTAAATTTGATTTGTGGGATTTAGTGCCCGCCGCCTGCCGCACATAGAAGTTGGCGGAAAGATGGCCCCACGATTGTTTAACGGCAGTAGGACCTGTCTCTACTGCATATGAGTCTGAGAATAGGACCTTAATAGCCACGTAAGGAGCTGTACCGTTAGACAGCAGAGGCCGGGACACGTCTGAGTAGTCTAGAGGCTCCACGTTCTCATAAGCGACTCTGGAGTCCCCCCAACCAGCCTCCATGGTCGTCTGTATGACGCTGAGAGCGTCCACATAAGAAGCTGGCATTATCTAAACCTGCTGGCGGTGAACACCCGCCCTACTTCAGCATCCAACACCCCAGAGTTGCTGGCTATCTCAAAGGCGGCAGCAACTTTAGCGTGTTTTTCGTCAGCGTATTTCCCATCCTGCCGTAACGTGGAGTAGATGGTGATAGACTGCAGGTCGCCTCTGGGTATAGCGTTCAGCTCGGCTTCGAACTCGGCTATCTTAGGGCGGGCTACAACAAAGGTATGCTGGTTGGCTGTCCTTTGATCCCCGCGCTTTCCTACGGTAGGCTCAGACCCGTCGTTGGCAATAACAAACGGGGCAGAGGTCATCGTGCTGTTGATAGAATACATGGTATTAAACGCCGCCTGACCAGAGTCCTGCTTGGTGTGCTGGATAGCCGACCTGTAGGCCTTCTTAGCCGCAGCCACCGCCATCCTTTTAGGGAGGTTCAATATCTCCTCCCGTATTCCCAGTGCGATAATGTCTGAGTTATATCCCATGGTTAGATCCTACAATGAAGGTGGTATTCGTGGCTCAGGAAGTCTTGTTGCACGGCTTTTATATTATACCTCTGCCCGTCCCATGTCAGCTGGTCCTCGGCAGAAGGCACTACCCCTATGTGGGTTTGTTGGATTATAAACTGAACGTCTCCGGACGATACGGCCTCGCCGTCTACGTCATCCAGAGAGAACCCTTTAAAAAACCCGGAAACCGTATAGTCGACCATACCTGAGGTGACCACATCAGTCGATGGATTGTACCCAGAACCTGCCCCTTTCTTGTGGAAAGTAACGTCAACTCGTGGGTCGATCCTCTCTACCACTCGGCACATGGTAAGCCCTGAGTCGTTATAACTAGCCTGCACCTCGTAGGTTTTGCCTAAGTAAGAGACGTAGTCCCATTGGGTAATGTCCGTGTGAGCAGGACAGGTCAAGAAAAAGTGGGACTCATAGGTCTGGACGGTCTCGTCGGCTTCTGACGCAGAGCGCAACTCAAGGTCCATATAATGCACCCCCGTAGAGGAGGACACCAGAGCGCCGGGGTCGTTTACCGGGCCTACCGGAGCCTTTCTAAAAACTTCTGCTACGACATCACACCCGTGCAACACCCCCACGCTGTCATAGTGTATGGCCTTGGCTGAGTCTCCTCTCACCAACCCCACCACATAGGCTTGCCCGGTAGCCGGGTCCCTTATGGTTCTGGAAGCGGGGAGGGTGGCAGAAGGGGGTAACCCTAACGCCCTACGTCTGGTAGCCCTGTGGAAGATAGACAGGAACCGATCGATCGGCATGATCTTACCGACCATTCCACCTGTTTCCCACAGTTGTGTGGTCTCATTGAAAACATCAAACGAGGTAGTCTCAAATTTAGCGGCTACTCGGCGCAGGTCCATTAGCTATTAACTACCGGATCGTAGTTGGGAGAAGCCACCCCGAATTGGGAATATCCTGAGGTAGCAGAAGGGTCAATCAGTTCCCGTAGCTCTTCCTGATACTTGTCTGCTTCAGCCCGTAGGTAAGACACCAGTTCAGAGATCTTAACATTTGTGAAACGAATAGCCTCATTCGCCCCATCAGACTGTTTCTGCAGAATGGATAAGCTGCCCGAAGACGCAATCAAGGCAGAGAGGAAATATTTTGAATACAATTTAAGTTTAAGATATTTCAGTCTCTGCTCAGTAGTTGGCGACGCGGCGACTCCTTCTGTGATGACAGTCTGATAGGTAGGCACCCACGTCAATAGATCAGCCTCCAGATCTTCTTCTGGCTTTCGATCTAAGATCACTTCATCAGAGAGGTCTGTGGTATCTACGCCGATGGCAGAGCGAATCTGGTCTACATCGGTGAGGGCCAAGAACGAGACGGCAGCCATTTTTACAGCTCGATTATTTCAAGGAAGCCAACGGTTTCTTGAAACTTAACCCAGCCAGAAATAGAGGGGACAGGAACCATCACGTTTTGCTTCAGCATAACTTTGGTGCCGGGGTCCTGAATCTGTTGGGCTTTCAACAATTTAACCAGATACTTGGGTTTTTCTGTCTTGGCAGATTGCGGGTCTTGTTTTGGTTTGGCTGTCTGGTCGGTTTTACTCTGAGACGGGGCCACTATGGCAGCCGCTTGGGGTGTATTATTTTTCTTGAGGGCCATTAGATTCTCCGGCATTAATATGGTGTTGTTGGATGATAGCTGTTTGTATAACCCCTGTCTAGCAAGGGGCTGATACAAAAAGGCCGGCTAATAGCCGGCCTTTTTACCTTAGTGGTGCTTTGGTTATTACGTGTTGATCAGATCCATGACAGAGAACGCGTCGTCGTAAAGACGAGTAGTAGTCTGGCCAAAGTCAACCCGCAGGGCACGAGCACGGCGTAACAGAAACTCTTCAACTGCCGCGTAAGAAGCAGAGACGTTAATGTAACGACGTAAAGCGAACTCGTTATCCAGACCCACAATGCGGTTTTCAGGGACCACAGAAGCTGGAACCAGAAACACGCGAGGAGGAGTAATACCCAGATTATCGATAGAGAACAAGGAATCGATACGAGGGCTGTTAGGGTTGTCTTCAGTGATAACAGGGCGACCGGTACGTCCTTCAATTGCCAGTGCGGTATCGATAGTACATACCAGATTGGTCAGGGTGATGGTCTGGTAGTTGTCACGCAGATAGTGGATCCAAGCCTTCTGGGTCAGAACCCCGTCGGCGGTAATACTGTTGTCCAGTGTGTCTGCATTAAAAGAAACCAGAGCCGACAGGCCGATGTCAGGGTTACCGTTGAAGCAATCCGCCAGTGAGTTGTTCACCATGCGCAGCTTTTCACCTTTAGCCTGACGAGCCATGACCGTGTTCACCAGATCGAACGAAGTAGTCGCAACCGCCTGATCTGAGATCATGATACCGATACCTTTGGAAGGGATTGGCGTGGTGCTGTCAGCGGCAGTGATGCTAACCATTGACGCTGGCTCAGCCAACTGAGCGACAGACTGTGCTTCTGAACCTTCAGGGGCAGTCAAATCGATCTTGGCCCGCTTGAATTCAGGAGCGTTAACCGTTTCAGTGCCGGACAACAGGTTTTCATACCCAGCAAAGTAGTCGCCTTTATCCGCCTCCAGATTAGCCGCGATAGTCTGCAGGATAACCTCTGGGAAGAAGATACGGCCAGCCGGGGTAGTGTTTCCATTACCGTCAGGGGATACAATAGCTCCAGCGGCGATCTTAACGCCGTTCAAGACATCCTTCATTGAAGAAGACTTGATGCCAAGCTTTTGGTTGCCCTTAACATGCAGTCCATTCGAGGTCAGTGCCTGAGACAGCACGGAGCCGTACTTGGCTTCGTCGGTCGGGAACTTACGAGACATGAACTGCGTCAGAGATAGGCCTTCGTCAGCGGCTGCAGCATAGTCAGTGACTGCTACGGAACCTTCGTGTAGTACGCCCGCATCATCACGGAATTTAAAGTTTGTTTTCATTTCATTCGCTCCAATTAGATGCGTTCGATAAGGACAGTGTCACCGACGGTGCCTGTGCCAGTGACAATACGGATGCAGCGCCACTTAAACTCAGTGGGCGCGGCAAAACCAGTTCCTGCTGACAGCACAGTGACTTTACCGGCGGTTGCTGGAGCTACCGGGATGCCGCTGCACACCAGAGCACCTACGGCCATCACCGGAGTTTGATTGGCAGCCACCGTAGCCATAGCGCGGCCTTTGGTCTGTACGCCGCCCCAGCTAAACCCGCTATTGCGGACGCCCGGTTCGACCGAGGTCACAATACCTTCGATTTCGTCACCAACGGCCACGGCCACGTAAGAATCTGCTGCCATTTTTACGCCTTTGCCGATTTCGACATCAGTGTAAGTACCTACGCCAGCAGCGGCGGTGCCCAAAGCATCTGTAACAATTCCCATTACGGAAGTATCGACTAGCAGTGAGCGGACAAGAGTTGTAGAACCCATTTAATTCACCTGTATAAGTTAAAGTTTAAAGTTTGTTTGTCGCAATGGAAGCGCGTTCCATGAACGACAGGCCGTCACCGCTAGATGCTGGCAATTCCCCGTCCTCAACCTCAGCCGACGCTCCGATTTGGAATCGAGTCGTAAACTTTGATCTAACTTCGGTGTACTGAGCTAACAGTGTCGAAGTTTCCATGCCTGAGAGATTCATGGAAGACATGCCTAAACCGATGGCCATTCCCCCAATGTACTCACTGGCTAATTTTTTCAGAGCGCCCTCGTTCGTGTCCGCCAGCTGGAACTTGGCGCGAAGAGAGGTAAGCTCAGAGTCCATAGCTTTATTCTCTGCCCGCAGGGTGGCCAACTCGCCTTTAAGGTGAGCTATCAGACTGGTTGACTCGGAAGCGTCAGCTTTAGGGGCCGGAGCGCCGCCTTCAGCCTTAGGGTCTTCGCCTTCAGCCTTAGGGTCTTCGCCTTCGCCTTCAGCCTTAGGGTCTTCGCCTTCAGCCTTAGGGTCTTCGCCTTCAGCCTTAGGGTCTTCGCCTTCAGCCTTAGGGTCTTCGCCTTCAGCCTTAGGGTCTGCAGCGTCTCCTTCAGCCAGAAGGTCTTCAACAGCCCCTGTCGGAGCCCCAGAGGCCAGAGCGGCTACAGACGCGGCTGTAAGTACCTTCTTTTTCATGTCAATATCCTCAGATAAAACGGTTCTGCCAGCAGAACCTTGATTGGGCTGGTTAATCAGCCGGTTAAAAAGCGTGTCAAATGATATCACTTCATCCATCAAACCGTTAGCGACGGATTCTTTCGCAAAGAAAGTAAGTCCTTCGCCAACTTGAGACTTCACTGAAGCCCGTGGGATGTTTCTATTTTCAGAAACAGCGTCTAGGAAGAAACCTTCCATCACATCGATCTTTGCCTGAAATATCTTCTTGGCAGTATCGGTTAACTTTTCGTAGGGGTTGCCGAGGGCTTTGAACTTACCGCCTCGCAAAACAGTGACCTGATAGCCTTTGTCTTTCAAGGCATCAGCCTGATTCATCAGGATGGCCACCACTCCGATGGATCCAGCTTCTGACATCTTAGGGCCGTAGATTTTGTCGGTGGCCGAGGCGATCCAGTACCCGGCACTGAATGCCGCACCAGAGACGTACGTGTCTATGGGTTTGTGCTGTTTGGCCTGCAAAATGAAATCTGACAGTTCATTGACCCCTTTAGCGTCTCCGCCCGGGGTGTCCATGTCGAGCAGGATGCGGTCTACTTCATCGTCGTTAATGGCTTCTATGATCGCATTGCGAATCTCGTTATACGAGGTAATGCCAAACAACCGGTTCCAGAATGAATCGCTATTGGTCAGCGGGCCGTGAACAGCTACTGTCCCTACTCCCTCAGCAGTAGACAGCAGGTGGGAGCTTTCGTCATAGCCGATGTCGTCGGGGTCAGTCCGACCACGAAATTGGACTTGAGCGTCTACGACATGCCGTAAGCTGGATTCGTCACCAAGCCAAATTAAAGAGTTTTCTAATTTCATAATCGGAAAGTACCAATAAATAGGGGGTTATGCAACTCGCAATACGAGGGGGAGAATGTCATTGGGACTTTCCACCGCCTTTTCTGGGGGCGTCTTGCGGGGGCTGCAGGTTGTCCTCTGCGGCTCCCCGGGTGGTGCTAGAGCCTTCGGTTTTTGGCTCAGCCTTGGCCGGTGAGTAGAACCCAGTGCCTGAAAGTGTAGGGGCCGCCCGGTTATACGGAATCTCCAACTCATACGCCGCCTGCCCATCAGTGATCAGCCCTAAGCTTAACCGTTGCAGAATTCGAGCCTCTTTCATAGTCTTGAAGGCTTCCAGTTCTGACTCAGGGCGCAGATCGATAGCGTTAAACGTAAACTTAACGTAAACGTCACTACCATACAGTCGACAGGCTGTGGTCAGTGCCCGGGACATGACCGACTCCACTGTGCTCTGCAGGGCTTTGGCTGTTTTCAAAAATATCAGGGTTTCCGTGTTGCTCAGGCTCTGGGAACCGGCGGCTCTCATACCCAGAACAGAGGGAGGGGTTTTCAAGCTGGTCGCTTCCATGTTTCCTAAAGCGGTCATCATCGGAGTGTAGTCAGCCTTTGTGCCACCGACATCTTGAGTATCAAATGTAACTGAGTCATAGGCCACTACGGCGTCTTCAGGAGAGATGTCCTTGAGGGCTTCTTCGACATCAGTTTTTACCTGAGACATGAATGCCTGCAGCTTTTTATCGTCCGCCCTAATTTCCTTAGGGGCTGACGCTCTGACCATCTCTGCATTTAGCGTGGTGACCAGACGGCTGTGACCTGTCTTGAACAGGACCCGGCGCATGTCAGCTATGAAGTCAGCCGAGGTAAACACCGAGTCTAACGCTGAGCGAAAGATGGAAACTGAATATGCCGTGTCCATCTCTTGGTGCAGGGACTCGGCATAGAAGGTAGGAATATCCAGCTTAATCGGGTCCCCGAACCCTACCTGCTGGGGGTACTTTGACCCTTTTCCGTCACTGACCCATTCCAAAGTGGAATAATCCACGGCTTGGAATCTTTCAGGATAGCGGGCTTTATCTAGTTCCAGCTCCATGGCACAGCCGCCGGTAATGGCGGTCTCTCGGAGAAGGGTCTGGACCAGCATGGATATGGGGCGTTTGCGGCCAAACCCTTTGGTATAGTCGTACAGGGTGTCCATAGAGGCCACAACATTGTTGGCCAGTATCGTGCCCTCAGTAGAAAACTCTGTACTGCCGGGGACGTAAGCTGCCACCCGAAAGCCCGAGTCTGCAATCTGAACCATATGAAACAAGGAAGTAGAGACGTTGCCATTCTCTTTCCCTAAGATCCGGATGGCCTGTACGGTCTGCCCTTGAGTCCTAAGGACTCTGGGGTCACGGGTTACCCAAGTCTTATTAGAATCTATAATGGCCTGCCCGTTTTCCGACTTGGCCTCTACAGTTTTAGACTTCAGTACAGAGGTAACTGACCGCGGCAGAACTATCGGTTTAGCGGTCTTGTTGCTGGACTGAGTGGGCATATTGAAAGCGTCACGGGGGTTGGAGAGATAGGGAATGATTCAGCATATCCGCCGGGATGTCAAGCCGGGGCTACGATTTGGAGTTTGATCCTATACGGACAGCGGTGATCTGAGGCAGCGCTCCCACCGGTTGGCTCATGTAATCCTCCTTGTCTACCGCCATATCTGCGATAAACGCATAGTTGGTAGAGTGTGCGTAGTGGTCTGGCTGGCCGGGCTTCGGGTAGGAAACAATGTCCCCCATCTCGCTTTTCCTGACTACCTTTTTAGTCACTTCCACGTGAGATTTAAGCGTGTCGGTCGTAGGGTGGTCCGGATAGTGAACCTTGGCTTTATTGTGTGCTTCCATGTAAGTAGACAGAGTACCTGACCGGTCGGCCTTAACAATGCCGTCTTCCTCTTTCAGCTCGATGTAAGAGTAGGCCTCTGGCACGGAGCGACGGTATTCACATCCGTATACCGTCGCGTACTGGTTATCTTGTATCAACGTTTGTGACGTCGTGAAGTCAGGCCCTGCATCGAGCACGGTCATGGCCGGCTTAAAGGCGTCGATGTACTTTTGCACCTGCATCGCTATGGTGTTGCCCGGGCTTGACACCAGCTCGGCCAAATGGAGTATCCAGTAACCCTTGCCGCGTTTCTGCAGCACGGTAATGTGGCTGGTCTTGCCTATGTCCACCCCAATCCTTACGTTATTAAGGGTCAGGGTAGCCGCCCTCTCCAGCGTGATGAAATGGGACTTTTCCGTGTTCTCAAAGATCGACATCAAGAACGAATTATTGGCGTCCTCGTGCGGTAGCCCGACAACAAAATTACGGTGATCCTGTTTCGTGTAGTCTGACAATTGCTTAAAGATAGAGGGGACCTTGTTGTAGTGAGGAACGTCTATCGGGCTGACCTGATACCCAGACAGATCTACCACGCTGGGGCACTCTGCCACCCATTGGCGGCACGTCGGGTCCATTAACGAGGACCATAAATCCTTCCCACAGTGCTGACATTTAACGAAAGCATCATCGACTTTGTACCGGCTGTTAAGCAGGTCTTCCGCCGCGAATAAGGCAATTTCCCCGTCATACCCCGGGATCACGTAGTCATGGTAGTACGAAGGTATCTGCCACGTATTACATTTCTTGCAGCGGACGTGGTAGGTCTTTTTGTCTGAGGCTTCGTAATGCTTGCTCACCCCATACTTGGGTATGGTGGGGGTAGAGAACCTGCGGCGCCTGCCGCGCAACCCAGTAGCCAGATCCTCTGGTGCATGCCTCAGGCGGGAGTTAAATTTACCAAGGACGTCAGGATCACAGAAGTTTTCCTCGTCCACGATCAGATCGGTTGCCGGTATAGAAATAGCCTGAGAGTCGGTAGACGCGCCAACAAAATAAACCGTAGAGTTCCCTATCTTGCGCATGGCAGCAGACTTTACGTTGGTGTGCAGCATAGAAAACAGCAGAGGGGAGTCTTTCAGTATGGGATAGAACCGGTCAGCTGACACCTTTTCAGAGAAGCGGGCGGACGGCAGAACGTAGATAATTCTGGACCGGGTAACAGCGGCGATAGCCGCCACCAATCGCAAGGCCAGCTCCGTCAGACCCACCTGAGAGCATTTGGTAACCACGGTGTGTGGGTGTTGATCAGACGCTATCTGTTCCTGCATCTCGTGGTGCTTAAAATTATAGGGCCGACCGTCCAACCTCAAGTTGTTGGTCATCCAGCGGGACAGGTGGGCCATCGCCGTCGAGCGATCAGCCGCCACCTGAATGCGGGAAATGAACCCCTTAATCAGGTTGGAGTTAGCCGACACTGGCAGACTTTTCCTTTTGCGCTAACACCTTGGCTGACTTCCCTTGAAAGTCCTCAAAGGTGAGCGCTATGGTCAGTTCCTCAGGGGACGTGGCTTTAGAGACCCTCGCTGCCATAGCCTGTCTGGACACCCCGGCCAAAGCTGCCCACTGAGTCAGGCTAAGTTTTTTGTTGCCTACGGTGTAGAGTTTCAAATCAGGTCTCCCTCTAAATAGTCTACTAAAGCGGTTACGAACTCCGGGCATGGGCAGTCTTCCATAGCCATCTCAATAGCCATCTCCAGCCTTCGCACCTCGGCGTCGGTCTTCAGTGAGGACTCGAACGCCTGCAGCATGCCGAGGAGCTTCATTGATGAGTTCATGTACGCCGTTATTTCTGAGGCTTCAGTCTCTGTTTTTGGCCTACCATTGACGTGGAATAGGTGGGATCGGATGGCCTTAAGAAGCCGGGTCTGCGCGTATATCTCAGCCCTAAGATCGAACTCTATCTCAGAGTCGGTTGTGGCTGGTGAGAATATATCGATGGCCGATTCTTTCTCTTCAGCCGCCTCTGCCCTGAGTCTATCTCCTTCCTGTTCTTGCTCTATGTATTGCTCGAAGTCTTTGGACATGGTGGAGACACTTTTGCTGCTATAAAGCCCGCAGTGTAGGGGGTAGGGCTACAGTTTGTCAATAAGGGGCTGGAGTGAGAACAAAAAACTCCAGAGGTTTTTACACCTCTGGGAACAAGCTAAGGAGGAGTTATGTCACAGCATGAGCCAAAACACAGGAGTTAGTATGCAAGTTTTTTGTATGGGTTGTCAATTAGTTTTGGTACCGGTCGACCGGTACTTAGGTTTTATGGTTACCTGACTGCCGGCCACTTCTGCCAACCTCTGTAAGGCCAACTGCATGCCCTCAGGGGTGTAGCTGTCGGCATCTCTCACCAACATACCAAGCTTCTCTTTGAAGTATCTGGAATCCAGACCGTATGGGTTACTCATTAAAATGGACACTCCTTATTGGTTACTTTCTGGCTGCCTATGATCCCCAGATCTTGGTTAAACTCAGCAACCTCCACGTCGTATAAGTCAGCATGGATGCAGGTTCTGTTCTCTGACTCCACCCGTCCTTTAACGTGTGGCCAGTCATTGCCCCGGCAGAAGCACCCCCTCCTTTGCCCTCTCAGGACTTCTTTGGCATTCACCGACTTAATATCTCCCCCACACTCCGGGCACATAGGCCTATTGCGGTAGAAGTGCCTAGGCTGCTTCAGGGTGACCCGCTTACCGCAGGCTCTTCTGTCGGTGCAGCGGTAGTTAATGCCCACTGATAGAAAACTCCCGAATCCGGTTGCGCATGTTTTGTCCCAAATCTCGGAGTTGTTTCTCAGTCTTCAGGTTGTGGCCCATCTTCCACAGCTCGTCCAGAAACTCTTCATATTTTCGTTTAGTGCACTTACATTCGTCGGTGGTTTCCGCCGTGCACCTTTCGTATATGCAGGTTGTGTTCATGCCTCACCTCGCTCAACCGTAATCCGGTACTCTAAAGTGCCGTCAGGTCTGCTGATCTCAACAGGCTTTCCGAAGTGCAGCGCATGCTCTGCCACGGCGACCAGAGCCTCGATCGTCTTATCCTGCTTTCCAGACGCCCACGTCCTGCCATCTTTGAGGACTGCGCCGCAGAATATGGTGCCAGTGAGGGGGCTGGCGGCTATGTGTAGGTTTTTCATCGTTCTACTCCATCCAGTTCAGGCAGTCTTTGGTCTCGCACTGGCCATGCACGTGGCCGTTATACGAGGACACTGAAAAATGCAGGTTGTTGCCACAAACAGGGCAGGGGCGGGTTCCGCTGCCCCCCTCTTTGGAAAACTCTTGTTTCAGGGCTGCGATAAGCGGCAGGCAAGTCTCCATCCGTTGTATGACAGCTTCCCACTCTGCCTCATCTGCTGCCACCTCTTCAGGGGTTGGCTCACAGTATGAAGGGCAGACTACTCCGCTACGATTGTCAGCTACGCAAGGGATTCTCTTTAGCCAGCCGAACTGCTCTCCCCCGGTGATTTGACGGGGGCTAATTCCCGCCTTGCACAAGGGCTCCAGCATGCTGACACGGTGTTTACATTGGCCTTCTCTAGTCATCGTTCTACTCCGGGTCGTTTTCGTCACACTCCCACTCAAGGGAGAATATTTCTTTGGTTACGACATCCTGCCAAGCCACGTTACGATGGTCCCCGCAGATATCGGCTTTGGTTGAGACGATATCGTGGTTCTTCAGCATGCGCTCGTACGCCCATTGATCGAATTGTTCTTTGTTGACTAAGTGCATTTTACCGATCCTCCTCAAATGTTCTGCCTTCCAAAGGCTCTCTGGATTTGGCAATCGCTGAGATCTGGTGGAACGCGTCGTTCCAGACCACCTGCGCACGGCGCTCTGTATCCAGACAGGTTTGCAGTGCCGTCACTTTGTCGGACAGTTCCTGTATGCGGTCAGCCGCCGTCAGGCGGGCGTATACTTCATCTTCCATGCAGGTCGAGACCTCGGTTCTCAGCTTATCGCACAGCTGGTCATCCGTCATGGACTCCTCCCTCGGCAAGTTAGGTTGGGCGGTCTTCAAGTCGTCCTCTTCAAACCAGATGGACCAGTTTCTAGCCACTCTCACCTTATACTTTCGTAAAGGTTTGTCGTAGATAAGGACCACCCCTTCCCGCCTTTGGGCCAACGAGTTAGGCGCTGTTATCGTCACTCTCTCTCCTACCAAAAACTTCATTCTTATTCTCCTGCTATTCAGTATTTAGGATGCCAATACCGGGCCGAGGGCTACACCCCCCGGCCCGGAACGGGACTTTGCCGGATATCTGGCCCGGTTCCATGCTTCCCCGCCCACCAAGTAGCTGAGTGCTACTAGACTCAGGGGCGGTGAATTCCTCGCATCTGTAATCTAAACTGAGAATTCAAAGGCTATCGCTGGGTGGTGCTGATAATTAATGACTTGAAAGTCGTCCACCGTCACCCACGTATCCATGTCTTCCAATGTTTCAATTTTAGGGTTAATGATTAACGATGGAGGATCGAAAGGTTTACGGGACAACTGCTGTCTCAGAGGTAGCATCTGATTCTCGTAGATATGGGCATTTACTATTTTATGGTAAGCGATTCCCGGCTTAAGGCCAGTAATTTTCGCCATAACCATAAGCAACCAGCAGACCTGAATCATATTAAATCCAAGCCCCAGAGGGACATCAGCACTGCGCTGATAGGATGTAAGGTACAGAGTTCCATCCAGCACACTAAATATGTGCTGGTATAAACAAGGCCTTAAACAACCTTGGTTAAGCTCCCCCGGGTTCCAGTAGGTGATAATTTCACCACGATCATCGAGCCCCTTACGAAGGTCTTCATAAACCTTCTTGAGCTGATCCACGTTGTGACCCCAGTTTCTGCCTTGAACCCCATACACTCGGCTCATATCCCCCGGACGGCGGCAGAATCTGCTACTTTTCCATATCGGGGCATTGGCATTAGCGTCCCAAGTGTCAGTGCCCAGTGCTTGAAATTCTGCTACGTTATCGTAACCTCTCCAGTAGCCCAGCATCTCAGCGACGGCTTTACGCCAATAGGCTTTTTTGGTTGTCAGCAGGGCAATTTGCCCCTCACGACAATCGTATTCTAGATTCGCATCGATAACGGTAAGACAACGAGCACCGGTACGTTCGTTTTTAACCCATTTACCGGTATCGATAATGCGATTAACTAAATCAATATATTGTTGAGACATTTTTAATCCCCCTTAGGTACTATCTTAATCTTTCCACAGTCGCACTGCAGCACAGTAGAGGTTGTCCACTCCCACCTGAACCCAGTCACCTGTGTGGCCTGTTTCCTGAACCCAGTCGCCTGTGTGGCCTGTTTCCTGCCCCCCGTTTCACGGTAATCATGCCACCCTATGAGGCATCCCCAAGTTTTTGCACGAGGTTTTAAAGCGATAACCACGATTGCCAACAAATCGCCGAGGCTCATGCCACATACTCCTCGGCTTTTTCGGCACGAATTTGTGCCTCGAAAAAATTCAGGGCTTTATTTTTAAAAATGTTCAGGCAGGCCTCCCGAGCCGGAGGGCGCAATTGTGCGTACTGAAATTTTCTCCGGAACCCAGCCCGCTTGAAACGGCAAACAGGCACCGTTATAAGAACGGTCAGCTCACACTGCCCGTCTGGGAGGACGTTTACCGAGGCCTCGCATGAGTAACCTATAAAATCTTCGATTTCTTTCAGTGTTTTCGTATCTATAATCATTGGCTATAGTACCTCTTTGCATAGGTGGTCGATCAGGTTTATAAGCTCCGTATAGGTCTGGCTAACGGACCCTGCATTCTTTACCAGCTGCAGGGTTTCCTCCAGCTTTTCGATGCGGGAGGCGGCCTCTAGCGAGATCGGGGGTATGAAGTCTGCAAAGGATCGGGTGCCGTAGGCGCCGTCAGGACCGACCTGATACTGCCCGCGCAAGCGGTTTACCAACGTAGAATTATCAGGCCTCATTTGGGGGCCTCCTTCTTTGCATGTTTATTCTCCAACTGCAGGTATTCAACGTTGGTTATCTCAACGCAGCCGTTCACCTTGTCGCAGGACTCTGGCATCATAAACACCATAGAATTGTGCCTTGGTTTATAGGTATAGCCCGGGCTGGTCGGAAAGTAAGTTAGGCGGTTAAACCCGAACATCTCTTCCAGCTCCTTACCGTCTACCGCCACCTCTTTGGACATCAGGTTATACGCTTTATACAGCGGCGAAGATTTTTTGACCTTAGGACGAGTAATCCCCTCTTTGGGTATCGTCCACTCGTCCCTGTCCTCCCGCTTACTGTGGTCTGATCTGGAGCATTTAAACCCGGCTAGGGTCTGTCCGTACAGCCCTCTCAGGTAAAATACCGCTTGGGTAAGACCGTGGGCAGAGGCAAAGGCGTCTGCAACCTTCTGCGCAGCCTGTCTCTCATCTACTAGGTCTGCCATAGCGGCTAGCATGGCTGGGTCGGTTACTTTGAAGTACCGGGTAGTCATGACTTTTTAACCTGCAAAATAACCTTTCCCATCTCTCTGTGTATGCGGACATAGCTTAGGCTGTCCGCCCCGGAAAACTCTCTCAATACCTCCCACGCAGCCGCCGACTCTGTTGAGTGTTTATGCGCCAGTTTTTTGAACCTGCGGTAGGATATTTCACCGGTAATATAGTGTTTAGATAAGTCGGCCAGTATCATATCGTTATACATAACCACCTTTTGCTGAGTGTACGCTTTAGTTCCTTTAGGGATTACGCACAGGTCTTCATAAACTTCATTTGTTCCAGTCATTCTGGTTTCCTCTTTACGTTATTGTGATCGTTGTCAGGGTGCAGCGTTTTTGGCCACAGCCGGTTATGCGGTTCCAGTTGTTGAACGATGGTCAATACCTCTTTGACCCCTATTAAATCCTTCTCATACTCCTCACAGTGGGCAGTGAAGTGGTCAACCACTGTCTTTAGCTGGTTATCGTATGCGGTCACGTACTGACGCTCGGTGATCACCTTAGGGTCATCATCTTTGGTGTATTCACACAGCACTTCAAATACTTTCATTGGTTCATCTCCTATCGATAGGCGGCAGGGTTTTGGGATTTGACGCCCGAATAACGGCTATCTGGGCGTTGGCTGCTGCCACCCCTGCGGCATCCCCTCTATTGGCCGCGGCAATAGCTGCCAATCGGAGGCGTTCAAGGGCTTCGTCGCGTCGTTCGTTACTATCGACAACTAGCTGGCGTTTTACGGTCATGCTGTGTCTCCGTAAAGCTCTGACCGGCACAAGATCATACCAGCGTAGTTAATGACATCGACCATGTCCCCTTTTTCTACGTGCTCTTTAAGAGCTTCTAACAATATCTCGTAGTGCAGTTTGGCCCGTGCCACCCTGTATATCCGGCATCACGCTTCTGAGACAGCTTCTTACCCATCTCGTGAGCTACTTTCTCTACTAACATCTGGTCTGCATTCTGGCCTGACTGATTGACCACAAAATGTAGCGCCAAGTCGGTTGGTTTTGGGTTCATCTTTAACATCTCTTAATCCTCCCTCATATCGGGCTTATCTTCGTTTTCTGCTGAGTCCACGTCGGTATCCGGCAGATAATACTTATTAATGGTAAATGTAGTGTGTGGCACCGCCATAAAGAAGCCTCCACACGTTTTACAGGCACCTTTTATGCCGTCCGCCGGTCGTTCTTTTTTCTCCCAAACCGGGAGTATATGAAGCGGTGCGAGGCAGTGAGGGCACACCTGAGCTGGGTTACGCTTCAAATGTTGGTTGCCTGACGAGGTTGTAGGCCCGTTATACGGGGCAGCCTCCTTAATTTCAAAATCTGCCGGTACCGACACGACCCCGGACTGAGCGTCGTAGTCGTAGACCGACTTCGGTAGCCAGAACAGCTTACCGTCGCTCTGCTTGAACAAGGTAGCGTTAGCTGTGTGACGTTCGACAGACACGTCGCTGATTGATTTGGTAGCGCCTTTAGGGGCTATGACTAATACCATTATTTACTCTCCTCAATCACCTGCCGTATCATTTTGTCCATATCCCCCAACCCTCCGGCCACCGATATCTGGATGTTTTCCAGCTCCCGGGTCTGCTCTGTCACAAGCTTATTCCTGTCGAGGGAGGCTGTGACCAGCCTGTTCAGAAGCTGAATCTCTACGGTCGCCAGCTTATTACGTTGGTTGATTGCCGTAACCACCTTTGTTATCTCCCAGCCGATAACCGACATGAAGTAAGCGGCCCCTGAAACAACGGCCATAATCAAGATGCCCGGGCTGGGGTAGAAGTGTGCGTATACGACTAAACCGATGGTGGTGGTTACCCAGATACCGGGAGGGGAGAAGAGGCCGATGGCAAGGAGTTTAGCCGACGACAAGACTTGTTGTTTATTCATAATGATGTCCTGTAACAGTGTAGTGTTACCTCAGCCTTAGAGGGTTCCAAGGCTGAGGACTTGTTGCAGTATGGAGGAGGGGAGTTAGTTTGTCAACAAGTTAAGCGTTAGCCTTTACCCCCATTTGCCGTTTTTATACCTGCTGCGTTTATTTGGCGGTGGCGGTACTGCAAGTGTCTCTTTGCATTCCTCGTTTGGTTCTAATCCAGATATCCACCCTCTATCAACAGGAGAATAAAGGCTTGTAAAATGTGGCTGCCATTTACGTTCACCGCACCTGCACTGTAAATATTCATTTGCTCCAGCAAAATGATGGTGGCGGTATATATGTATATGTGTAATTTTTTTAATCCATGCTTTCATAGTTATCAACCAGACTAACTAATCTATACGGTCCGGAGTAATGGCCTGCTGTAATGCGCCGGCATCCCCTCGAAAATCGATATCAGGCAGCATTGCTTGAATTAATAAGTAAATAGTTTTCATGTTGGTTCTCCTAGGAGGTTGTCTTATGTTTAGGTTGGGGGAGATTATCAGATTGTGGCTGGGTTTGTCAATAAGTTGGGGTATTTTGGATGGAGGATTTTTTGCGAGGGGCCTAGGCCCAGTCTCCGGCGCTCTGGCACCTTAAAAATTGGGGGTGGGGGTATCGAAAAAGTGCCACAGTGATCACACCTTATGTCCACTATGACACCTTATTGATATGTCACTATGACACCTTATTGATCATATAGGGGACAGAGTGAGCTGGCCTGTGCCTGTGCCTGTGAGCTGGCCTGTGCCTGTGCCTGTGAGCTGGCCTGTG
>Ga0102815_10000728_pt1 | contig 21269 bp, 14 predicted proteins | sample ColrivemetaGS759_FD_79113 | JGI IMG/M metagenome (GOLD analysis project Ga0102815, IMG submission 79113) | Estuarine microbial communities from the Columbia River estuary - Ebb tide ETM metaG S.759 | ecosystem: Environmental > Aquatic > Marine > Intertidal zone > Estuary | place: USA: Columbia... | reverse complement strand
TGGCTGTACTACACTTCAGCTAATTCCTTAACCGTTAGATGCACCATTGCTGCCGTTTAGAAAAAATATCTGGCTTATCTATTTCGCGTTTTTCGCGCTGGGTCTGATTTACCTGGTGGTGTCTTCCTCTTCCCGCTGGCAAGTGCTGAAGACGGATGCGATTGTAGATCTGGCTTATCTCAATCGAATATTGTCTGCTTCGCTAACGATAAATTTCGACCAGCAGGAAATCATGCTTGAGCTGCTTGGGCGCCAGCTGCTGACGAATGACTCCACCCTGGATGCCCAGCAAACCCGCAAACTGCTGGATGACATTCTGCTCAAGAACTCCACGCTACTGGCCTTTGGACTGGCCAATCTGGATGGCGACATTACAGTCGGAAGCTCAAATCTTGATCTCCACAAAATGCCCAATTTAAAACAACACGATAGCAGCCGAAAAAGCTTTCTGAAGGCGATGGAAGTCGACCGCATGGTCCTTGGTCGAACCTATTATTTGCCGGCACTCGGTGACATGGTAATTCCTATCCGCAAGGGCGTTCGTGATAGTGAAAATCAGTTGATTGGCATGATGACCGCCGGTATCAAGGTGCGGAAACTGCTGCCACAACTTGACTCGATTGATCGCAGAACCAGAAGCGTCATGCCGTATCGATTACAGGTTTTTCATGACCAGGAATTTTACTACGTATATGCCGGCGGCATCCCTGATGCAACACGGTTGCGGGAGATCATTGATAAACCCATTACCGAATCCGAGCTGAGCCTGCTCGAGCAATCGATGCAGGAGCAGCTCGGTTTTGGACTGGAAGAGTTGAAGAAGCAGTCGGTACCGGCGGTTTTTTCGGATGTAGACAGCGCCGGCAGAACTCAGCTGCATTCGCTCGTATACCTGCCCAGATATGAGTTGTGGAGCAGTTCGACCCTGCCGATGGATTCGCTGGTAACCGAGCTATGGAAATCGATAACTTTCTACTTCTTGACCTTTGTGCTCGTTTTCAGTATTGCCTATTTGATGTTCCGTCAGATCTCGCAGGACGAGCAAAAAAGCCATGATGAACTGTTAAAGCAGGCCAGCCAGGATTTCCTTACCGGCCTCAAGAATCGCCAGTATTTACGTCTGGCCGAACCTCATTGGGTAGGGCGCGGAGCATCGCCTTTTTCGGTGTTTTTCATCGATCTGGATAATTTCAAGAATATCAATGACAGCCACGGGCATTCCTATGGTGACATCCTGCTCAAGGAAGTTGCCGAGCGCCTGCTGAAAGTATTCAGCGACAAGGACCTCGTTTGTCGGCAGGGAGGTGATGAATTTATCGTCATCACGCATACCTGTAACGAAAAGGCCATTACCAACCTGGCCGCCGGCGTGTTACAGGCGTTGGCCTCTCCTTACTACGTCGAGAAATACAATTTCGCCATGGGCGCGAGTATCGGTGTTGCCAATTATCCGGCGGATGGGGAGTCCTTCGAAACCCTGTTCAGCGCGGCGGATACCGCCATGTATCAGGCCAAGAATATCAAAAACAGTTTTTATATTTTTTCCAGTGAGTTGCGTGACGAGCTGATGGAAACCACTGATATTCAGCAAGCCCTGCCGCAGGCGCTCGCTGGCGGTGAGTTCTCGCTGGTGTATCAGCCGCAGGTGCTGGATGGTCAGATACCGGTAGGAGTGGAGGCGTTGATTCGCTGGAAAAACGGTGACATGGGACAGGTGGCGCCCGATCGTTTCATTCGTGTCTCGGAGGGTAACGGCATGATCATCGATATCGGCCATTTCGTGATAGACCAGGCTCTCCGCGACCTCGCGGAAATAAATCGCCATCACTACTGCCAGAATCTGCATTTGTCGATTAATGTTTCGATTCGGCAACTGCAGGAAAATGGTTTCACCGAGCGCCTGTCCGCGAGTTTGTTGAAGTTTGAATTCGCTGCCAATCAGCTCACGCTCGAAATTACCGAAGGCATATTTATCGATGACCTCCAGTACCTGATTCCGGTGCTACACAAAATACGCTCGCTTGGAGTCAAGCTGTCTATGGATGATTTCGGCACCGGCTATTCGTCGCTCAGTTTACTAAAGCAGTTACCGGTTGATGAGCTTAAGATCGACAAGAGCTTTATCGATAACATCACCACGCGCAACGAAGACCGCCTCATGGTACTCAACATAATCGACATCGCACAGAACCTCGGCATCAAGGTCGTGGCCGAAGGTATTGAACAGGCGGAGCAATCGAAGCTTCTGCTCGATTTAGGCTGTAACCTGCAGCAGGGATATTTTTACTGCGAGCCGGTCGATCTGGAGCGGCTGGTTGAATACTGCGAACAGTCGAACTGGAGTTTCGAAAAAACTACCAGATAGCGATAACCCTGGTGGCCTGTCTGATCGGTCTGCCTAATCGTCGAGTGCAGGTGAGTTAAATCAATAATTACCCTTTTTCTCCTCGTTAAGCGCGGATTGTGATTGCTATCGGTAAAATGTTTAATGCAGAATAGCTCTAATCACTTGCCATCCAGTTCAGAGGGGAAAAACCCATGTCACAGACGATACCCGAACGTGCTTCAGCGGTCGTTATCGGTGGAGGCGTCATCGGCTCCAGCGTCGCCTATCATCTCGCGAAACTGGGTTGGAGCGACGTGGTACAGCTCGAACGCAACCAGTTCAGTTGTGGCACTACCTGGCATGCGGCCGGTCTTGTCGGCACCATGCGCGCTAACGAATCACATGCCCGTCTGTGCGAATACTCGATGGCGGTATTATCCGAACTCGAAGCCGAAACCGGGCAGTCGACCGGTTTTAGACAGGTAGGCTCCTTGACGATTGCGCATAGCCCGGCTCGTTTCGAAGAGTTGAAACGTGTCGCGGCGATGAACAATGCTTTCGGCGTTACCCGCGTCGACATGGTGACGCCGGAGGAAATCAAGTCTCTGTATCCCTATCTCGAAACCGGCGATCTGCTTGGCGGCAGCTGGGTCGCCCAGGATGGTACTGCGAGCCCGGTCGACGTCACCCAGGCATTCGTAAAGGGTGCGCGCGGTCGTGGCGCCCTGTGTCTCGAAGGCGTGCGTGTTACCGGCATTACCCAGGCTAATGGCCGGGTCACCGGGGTGATTACCGACCAGGGTGAAATCCAGGCCGATTACGTGGTTAACTGCGGTGGATTATGGGTTCGTGAGATCGGCAGTATGGCCGGTGTTAACGTGCCGTTGCATGCCTGCGAACACTACTACGCACATACCGAGAAACTCGATGATCTGCCGGCAAATCTGCCGGTGATGCGCGACCATGATAAATGTGCCTATTACCGTGAGGATGCCGGCAGCCTGCTGATCGGTGCCTTTGAACCCAATGCGGTCTCATGGGGCCAGCACGGCATCCCGCTCGATTTTGCCTTCGAGGAACTCGAAGGTCACATGGACGAACAGTTCATGCCGGTACTGGAGGCAGCCATGTATCGCGTTCCCATGTTGCAGGACGTCGGCTGGCGCAGTTTCTTCTGTGGGCCGGAAAGCTTCACCCCGGATGACCAGTTTCATATGGGCGAGGCACCCGAGCTCAAGAATTTCTACGTCGCCTGCGGTTTGAATTCGGTCGGCATCCAGACCTCCGGTGGTCTGGGCCGGGCGCTGGCGGACTGGATGGATAAAGGCCATGCGCCGATGGATCTGTGGGGCAATGACGTGCGCCGCATGTTCCCGTTTCAGTCCACACAAAAGTATATTGAAGAGCGTGTCACCGAGACCCTCGGATTGCTGTACGACAACCACTACCCCTACAAGCAAATGGAAACCGCACGCAACCTGCGCCACTCACCGCTGCATGAAAAGTTGGTGGAACGTAACGCCTGTTTCGGCGAAGCGGCGGGATGGGAGCGGCCGAACTGGTTTGCGCCGGAAGGTGTCACCCCTGAATACGAATACAGCTTCGGCAAGCAGAACTGGTTTGAATACAATGCCGCTGAGCACAAGGCCGCGCGTGAAGGCGTTGTATTGTTCGATCAGAGTTCCTTCTCCAAGTACCTGGTGCAAGGGCGTGATGCCTGTCGTGTGTTGCAGCGCGTCTCAAGTGCCGATGTCGATGTTGCGCCTGGTAAGATGGTATACACCCACTGGCTTAACGAGCGCGGCGGAATTGAGGCTGACCTTACCGTCACGCGTATCGCGGAGGATCAGTTCTGGGTCGTTAGTGGCGCTTCCCAGACGATCAAGGATTTGCATTGGCTTAACATGAATATCGGTGAAGACGAATTCTGCTGTGTCAGCGATATTACCAATGCCTGGGCGGTATTGGGCGTTATGGGCCCCGGCAGTCGCGATCTGCTCAGCGAAACCTTGAATCACGATATGAGCACGCCCGCGTTTCCATTCGGTTCGTTCCAGCCGGTGGAGCTCGGTATGTCGCGTGCCTGGGCGGCACGGGTATCTTACGTCGGTGAACTGGGCTGGGAGCTTTATGTGCCGGTTGATCAGGCGCGTCACGGCTTCGACTTCCTGTGGGAGAAGGGTGAGAGTCATGGTCTCAAGCTTGCCGGAATGCACACGCTCGACAGTTGCCGTATGGAAAAGAAGTTCGTGCACTACGGCCACGACGTCGCCGATCAGGATACGCCGTTGGAATGCGGCATGAGTTTTGTCTGTGCGTTGGACAAGACGATTCCGTTTACCGGCCGTGATGCGATCATGAAGCAAAAGGAAAGCGGTAGCTTCATGCGTAAGCGCCTGGTGCAATTCCTGTTACAGGACCCTGAGGCGATGCTGTATCACCACGAGCCGATACTGCGAGACGGCGTTATTGTCGGCCACCTGACCTCGGGCAACTACGGTCATACGCTGGGCGGTTCGGTTGGTTTGGGTTATGTCGAAGTCGAGGATGACGTGACGCGCGACTATCTGCAATCAGGTAGCTTTGCTATCGACGTAGGAGGCGATCACATTCCAGCAAAGGCCAGCCTCAGTGCGCTTTATGATCCTAAAGCCGAGCGCATGCGCGGCTAACGGGGTCCCAGGCTCTAATCCTCTTTGCGTTCAAAATTGTCGAACGCGAGGCACCTCAGCGTGCATCCCGGTGTCCGCAGCCTAGCCGCCGCGCCAGGCCTGGGTTCGCTGCAGCAGCTTGCGGCTTACTAACATGTGTATCAGACGCGCCACCACGTTGGTGTAAAAAATCATCATGCCCATCGCCGCCGCGGGTGCGACGTCGCCGGCGTCGTCCATGTTGAGTACCGCCACTGATGCCAGCGTGGTATCGGGCGAGTACAGGAAAATGACCGCGGACACCGTCGTCATCGCGTTGACGAACAGGTAAATCGAAATATCCAGAATCGACGGCAGGCACACCGGTACGGTGACCTTCGACAACAACTTGTGAAACGGCTGTTTGAGTGAGGCCGAGACCGACTCGAATTCGCGATCCATTTGCTTTAGCGCGGTCACTGCGGTCAGGTGCGATACAGTGTAAAAGTGAGTAATGCTGCAGATGACCAGTATTCCCATGGTCGCGTAGATCGAGTTCAGCGGGTTGTCGGGATTATTGAAGAAAAAGATATAGGCGAGACCGAGCACCATGCCGGGGATCGCCATTGGCATCATCGCGAGGAACTGGAAAGTTGAACGAGTGGCGAAAAATCCGTTCGTTTTCTCAACCATATAGGCACCGATGAATACTATTATGGTGCCCGCCAGCGCGGTAAACAGCCCGAGTTGTATCGAGTTGGTGTAAGAGTCCCAGCCGCCGCCGTCCATGACTTTGAAGTTATAGTTAACCAGGCTCAAGGAAAGGTTGTATGGCCAGAACTTGATCAGCGCCGCGTACTGGCAGACCGCGATCAGGCCGACAATGAAGATCGCAACCGCCGAGCAGTAAGTGAGGCAGATGCGGTCGAACTGCTTGTGTGGTTTGGGCACGAACGGAACCGAGCGAGCTGACAACTGCGCGACCTGTTTCTTTTGCACGTAGCGGTCGATGCCAAAGGCCAATAGTGCGGGGATGAGCAGCACCACCGATACCACCGCGCCCATCTCGAAATTCTGCTGGCCGATGACCTGCTTGTAAATATCGACCGCAAGCATGTTGTATTGTCCGCCGATGACCTTGGGCAGGCCGAAATCGGTAATCACCAGATTGAACACGACGAACGCCGCCGAGATCAGACCATAACGCGCGCCCGGGATGGTCACCGTCCAGAAAGTTCTCCAGCGCGAAGCCCGCAGCGCGGTCGCGGCTTCGTACAGGCGCCCATCTGAAATCGCGAGCGCAGTGGTGATAATGAGCAGTGCGTGCGGAAAAGTAAAAAATACCGATCCGATGACGATGCCGATGGGCCCGTAAATTGACTCGCCCAATAGCAGGCCCTTGAGCATACCTTGATTGCCAAACAGGTAAACCAACGCAATTCCCGGCAGCAGCGAGGGCACCAGGATCGGAATCATCGCGATTAGTTTGAACAGCCCCTTGAGGCGCATTGTGCTTCGATTGATTGCATAAGCGAAGCCAAACGCCAGGCTGACGGTGATGATGGTGCTCAGAACAGCGATGAACAGCGAGTTTTCTATCGAGCGGAACAGGGCGGGTGTCGAAAAATAAGTGCGGAAGTTATCGAGCCCGGTGTCGGCCGACGCACGCAACACGATGCGCCTGAAGTCGTTCGAGCTGAATTCATGCCAGTCGGTGCCATCGATGCGATCGGTTTTGAACAGGAAAGAAGTATCCCCCCGAACTTGCCGGAGTTTATACAGTGTGGGGCTGCGAAAACTGAAGTCGGGGAATAGTTCCGTTGGCGCGAGGCGACCGTCAGAGCTGGTAACCAGGTCCTCGGGTTTGAATTTTTGAATTTTCTCGTTTTGTACGGCGGCGCTGAACGGTTCGCTCCAGCCGTCGCCAGTGTTGATCTGGAACTCAAAATTGGTGAGATCGAAAGCATAGGTCGAAAACGACTTCGACAGCATCGCGTACAGTGGAAACGCAAGGGTAATCAGCAGATACAGGCAGATGACCAGGATAAAGCCGACCATGATGCGATCGTCCTTGCTGGTTTTCGGCTTTATCAGCGGCGCGTCGGTACGGGGCTCCAGGGGTTGATCGATTGGGCTTGCACGGCTCATAGGAGTTACTGCACCTGCGGCGTAAAAACCCAGAGCCGTTCTGCAGGCAGCTCTATCCGAATGGCAGAACCCGTCTCACTGCCTAAACGTCGCACCGCGTTAATCGACATGTCTGCACGCAGGGTATCGTTTCCAAGCCCGGGATGGCGCAAGGAAACCCTCCAGAATGATCCGAGAAACTCCATGTCTTCAATCTGCATGTCGAGAGTGTTGCCGGGGTTTATCGTCGTATCCGGTGCTCCCGGAGCGCGCGCGTCATCGCCGCACGGGATAATATCTTCGGGTCTGATTGCGATGATCACTTCCGCACCCGGCGCCAATTCATGCGCCCTTGATTTGAGTTTGATATCGCCGATCGAGATGCTGTTATTCGAAGCGACTGTGCCTTTTACCTGATTCATTTCTCCGATAAAGTCAGCAACAAACAGGGTGCTTGGCTCGCGGTAGATTTCAGTCGGTGTACCGACTTGTTCGATAACACCATGATTCATCACCACGATGCGATCCGCCATGGTTAGCGCCTCTTCCTGGTCGTGGGTGACCATCACCGTGGTCACGCCGAGGCGTCGCTGTAATATTTTCATTTCGTGGCGCAGATGGGCACGCACCTTGGCATCCAGGGCCGACAGCGGTTCGTCCAGCAATAGCAGTCCCGGAGAGGTTGCAAGTGCACGAGCCAGTGCGATGCGCTGTTGCTGACCACCTGAAAGTTGGGCGGGATACTTGCCGCCCTGGTCAGGTAGCCCTACCAGTTCCAGCAACTCGTTGACGCGCGCACTGATCTTCGACCTTTCCAATTTCTGGTTTTCGAGGCCGAAGGCTATATTACGTTCGGAGGTAAGGTTGGGGAACAACGCGTAGGACTGAAACACGATACCGAAATCGCGTTCCGACGGGGGTAGCGCTGAAATATCAACTTCAGACTGGTGTACCGTGCCCGAGGTTTGGATGTCGAGACCAGCGATTGCACGCAACAAGGTCGTTTTACCGCAGCCCGAAGGGCCGAGAAAACAGACGAACTCACCTTCATAAACCTCGAGCGATACGCTGTCGAGCGCAACGAAGTTGCCGAATTTTTTGGTGAGCCGGTCTATCTTTAAATAGACTCTGGGATCCGTGTTATCCACTATCTCGTTTGCCATGGTTATACCTGCTGAAGCGGTTCGAGTATCGTGATTTTCAGAGTCACTAAAAGAAACGGTCTGATCTCTAATGAGATCAGACCGAATTCTAACAATAACCGAGGTTTACTTGGCGTCCGATTTGCCGTCGTAACGCTTCAGCCACTCGGCAAGAATTGCCTTGCGGTTGTTGGCCGCCCATTCGAAGTCGTTGTTGATCATATTTTCCAAAAGGTTTGGCGGGAAGTGCTCTACCGGCTTGGCTACACCAGGCATGGCAACCACGGCATAACCGGTGTTGTACATTTCGTTAGCTTTACGCGTGATTGACCAGTCAACCAGGGTTTTAGCCGCTTCAAGATTACCTGTGCCAGCGATTATTGCAGTCGCTTCCATATCCCAGCCAACGCCCTCACTCGGCACGATGATTTCGAGTGGCGCACCCGCAGCCTTGGACTTGGCACCGCGGAAAGCGAAGGAGATGCCGATTGGAATTTCACCGGCGGCAGCGAGCTTGCAGGGTTTGGAGCCGGAATGCGTGTAACGCGCGATATTGGTGTGCAGACGATCCATGAATGCCCAGCCGCCCGATTCCTTGCCAAACATCTGCAGCCAACTGGAGACGTCGAGGAAACCGGTACCCGAGGAATTCGGATTCGGCATGATCAGGTGGCCCTTGTACATGGGCTTGAGCAGATCACGCCAGGTCTGTGGGGGCTCGAGACCGAGCTTGCCGGCTTCGACCGTGTTGTAGCAGACCGAAGCTACCCAGGCGTCCATCCCGACCCAGGATGGAACCGCGCCCTTGTCGACAAACTTTTTATCCAGTTTCTCGACGCCTTTCGGCTTGTAGGGCTCGAGCATGCCTTCGCTCTTCATCAACAGCAGCGAAGTTGCCGCCAGACCCCAGACCACGTCGGCTTGAGGATTGTTCTTCTCGGCCAGCAATTTGGCGGTTACGATTCCGGTGGAGTCGCGTACCCACTTGATCTCGATATCGGGATGATCCTTGTTGAACATCTCAGCGTAGCGCGCCAGATCTTCTGCTTCAACTGCGGTGTATACGGTGAGTTCGGTTGCCGCCAGCGCAGACTGCGCTGGCGCGAGCATGGTGACTGCTGCAGCACAGGCGATCAGCAGGCTGCTGCGGGTGATTTTTTTAATCATGTCTTCTCTCCTTCGATGTTTTGCTGGACCGGAAGTCCGCGAAAATTGTTGTAATGTCTGGTCATTGCTGTCGTTCGCATGGCTATCTTGCTATGTCGAACAGGCCAGTCTCGACGTACTCTACCCGATAAAACTCACCTAAGGAATGGGTTTATTTGTATATCAAATATAGACAGCTTCGATATACTTGAATCTTCATACAGACGTTTTATCTGCCAGTTGACCGTGCCAGGCAAGGCTTTAACGGTTAGATTATTCGAATACTACAAAGCAATCTTGCCCGTGGGGCCAGGAGCGACAATGGCAATTTTAACCACCTGCATAGGTGCCTATCCCAAGCCCGATTTTGTCAAATTACCTGACTGGTTTAATCATCCAGATGGACCCGATACCGCCGACCCTACTGCGCTATGGGAAAAGGCGATGACAGCGCTCGGACCGCAAGCGAGCGACATCATCGCACAAGGAGTTGCCGAGGCAGTCAATGACCAGATTGAATGCGGCATCGACATTCCCACCGATGGTGAAATTTCCCGCGAGAATTACATTCACTATCACTGCCGCCATCTGCTTGGTTTCGATTTCGTGCATTTAACACGCAAGGAAGTGCGCGGCGGCACCTACGAGGCTAGTTTGCCGACGATCAATGGCCCGGTGTCGATACGCGATCAATTTCTGGTCGCCGACTGGCAGAGCGCGCAGGCGAATTGCAAACAGCCGCTGAAGATTACCATGCCGGGGCCGATGACCATTTCGGATACGAATCACGACGCCTGGTACAACGATCCGAAAAAGCTGGGCCATGATATAGCCGAGGCTTTGAACGTGGAAGTAAGAGCCCTGGCGGATGCGGGCTGTTTGCATATCCAGATTGATGAGCCACTGTTTGCGCGTAAACCTGGTGCTGCACTCGATTTCGGCTTCGAGAACCTGGAGCGCGCTTTTCACGGCTGTCCGAAGAAAGTTCAACGTACCGTGCACATGTGTTGCGGCTACCCAGACAAGCTGGATCGCGATGATTATCCCAAAGCCGATCCCGATTCCTATCTGCAGATCGCCGATACAATCGAAGATTCAAGTATTGACGCGGTTTCGTTTGAAGATGCCCATCGGCACAATGATTTGTCGTTGCTTGAACGCCTGCCAACGACCAAAGTGATCTTCGGTGTGGTCGCCATAGCGCGCAGTGAAGTGGAATCGGTCGACTCTATTCGTGAACGACTTGGCCAGGCGCTGCTGCATATCGACGCTGAACGCCTGATTGCGGCGCCTGATTGCGGCCTGGGATTACTCGGCCGCGAACTTGCCAAGGCGAAACTCACTAACCTGTGTGCCGCTGCACGTTCTCTGTAAACCCCTGCAGCCAGGTTCTCCTTATCCCACCGGTCTGGTGGCGAACGGTAAAACTGTATTCGCCGGTAGACTGATCACGCACAATGCGCGAACACGCGTTAGCGCCCGGTGATTTGTTGGCAAATTGATGTTGTCGATAGGGATCGAACAAGGTCCCCGCGCTTGCGTGATGCTACCGACAGTTCGGAGCGCAGCGCAAGCGCGGGGGTTTCCGTATTAAACGTAATCCTTGTACTTGTCGAGGAAACGAATCGGCTTGGCCAGGGCGTCGCGGCGGAAGGGGTCGCCGAGTTCACGCGTACACATGATTTCCAGAACTGTCGTCTTGCCGCTGTTCATCTGCATGTCGACAGCCTTCTCCAGTGCTGGCCCAACGTCTTCGAGTTGATCGACGGTGATACCTTCGGCACCCATGGAGCGGGCTATGCCGGCCCATGATTCGCTTTCAAGTTCGCCCGCGATGAAACGACGGTCGTAGAAATCAACCTGGTTCTTCTTCTCGGCGCCCCATTGACGGTTGTGGAATACGACCGCGGTTACCGGAATGTTATGGCGCACAGCTGTCATGGTTTCCATCATGCTCATGCCCCAGGCGCCGTCACCGGCGTAGGCAATCGCGGGACGATCCGGGCAGGCTACCTTGGCGCCCATGACGGTTGGCAGCGCGTAACCGCAGTTGCCGAAACTCATTGGGGCGAGGAAGCTGCGCGGCTCGTCAAAACGCAGGTAAGAGTTAGCGACCGAGTTAATGTTGCCGATATCGGTCGAAACCATCTTGCTGGGTGGCATGGCTTTTTCAAGCTCGCGCAATACCTGGCGCGGGTGCAGCCAGTTGCCGTCTTCTTTCTTCTGTTCTTCGATCATGTCGAGGCTGTAGGCATCTTTCTCGTGCGTCCAGTTGTCGAGTTCGTCTTCCCAGGCCGCCTTTTCTGCTGCGATTTCTTTCGCACGTGCGTCTTTGGTCTCGTCACATGCCAGTGACTTGTCAGCGATTCGACGCATCAGTGCAGTAGCACTGGCGCCTGCGTCACCGCAGATACCGACCGAAATTTTCTTCACCAGACCGAGCATTTTGTTGTCTGCATCAACCTGGATAATCTTGGCGTCTTTCGGCCAGTAATCCATGCCGTGTTGCGGCAGGGTGCCAAAAGGTCCGAGACGTGTTCCGAGCGCAAGTACGACATCGGCTTTGGAAATTAACTTCATCGCCGCCTTGGAGCCCTGATAGCCCAACGGGCCTGCCCACAACGGGTGGCTGGCGGGGAACGAGTCATTGTGCAGATAGGAGTTAACGACGGGTGCACCGAGACGCTCGGCCAGTGCTTTGCACTCTTCGATTGCATCAGCCATGACCACGCCACCACCAGATACGATAACCGGGAATTTAGCTTTGGCTAGCAGTTCGGCTGCCTCGTTGAGGCTGTTGTCGCCACCCGGGCCACGATCGAGACGTTGTGGCTGCGGGATATCGACGTCAATTTCACCGTAGAAGTAATCACGCGGAATGTTCAGCTGGGTCGGGCCCATTTCGGACATGGCGCGATCAAAGCAGCGACCGGTGAACTCGGCCATGCGATTGGCATTGTTCACATGCCCCTGGTACTTGGTGAATTCCTCAAACATAGGTAGTTGGTTGGCTTCCTGGAAACCGCCGAGACCCATACCCATGGTGCCGGTTTCCGGAGTGATCATAACCACCGGTGAATGCGCCCAGTAGGCGGCCGCGATGGCGGTAACACAGTTGCTGATGCCCGGTCCATTCTGACCGATGACCACACCGTGGCGACCACTGACGCGTGAATACCCATCAGCCATGTGGCCAGCACCCTGCTCATGTACCACGGGAATCAGGCGAATGCCGGCAGGCGCGAAGATATCCATCGCATCCATAAATGCTGAACCCATGATGCCGAACATGTCAGTGACATTGTTCGCGACCATGGTTTCAACAAATGCTTCACTGGGGGTCATTTTCATGTTCTTTCCTCGGTATGGGTCAATTTATTCAGGGTGGGTAACATAAAGTACCGGGGTATTTGTTGTAGTACCAGTTGAGGTCTATCTTTGAGGCCAACCGGTCTCAGGATGGCGCATTGCGCAGGTTCAGCTGGTGCTGTGTATCAGCTCGGCCAGTTTGCGAACCCCGGGCTCGATCTGTTTTGAGCTGATAGAGGAATAGCCCAGGCGGATGAAGTTTTGCGGCGGGTTATTTTCCATAAAGCAGATATCACCGGACTCGATGAGTATGCCGGCGGCTCGCGCACGTTCCTTCAGTTCGCGTGTGTCGAGATTCGCTGGCCCCTCGACCCAGTAGGAAGTACCGCCGAAGGAGGGGATGCGCGAGGATTCGGGTAAATGCTTATTGAGTGCCTCGCCCATGACCTGCCAGCGATTCTTGTAGGTCTGGCTGAGCCGATGAATCAGCGAATCGTGGTGACCCATCGACAGGAACAGGGCGACGATGCGTTGGTTGTTGGCCGGTGGGTGGCGCACCATCAGGCGGCGCAGCGCGCGCGCCTCTTCGATTAGCGGGCGTGGCGCGACCATGTAACCGAGACGCAACCCCGGTGCCAGGGTTTTCGACAGGCTACCGACGTAAATGACGCGCTCGCTGGCATCCAGGCTTTTCAGTGCAGGGGTCGGGTCGCCGACGAAATTGATTTCGCTCTCGTAATCGTCTTCGATGACCAGGATGTCGTGCTCCTCAGCCTGTTTCAGTAATTGCTCACGGCGCGCCAGGGGCATGGTCACCGTGGTCGGTGACTGGTGGCTGGGGGTGACGTAGACGAATTCGCAGGAATTCAGATTGGAATCTGCAACCAGGCCCTGGTCGTCGACTACCAGCGGCACCATTTGCGGCGACTTGAGTTCAAATATATTGCGCGCATCGGGGTACCCCGGGTTTTCCATGCCAACACGGGTCCCTTTACCAATCAACAGATCGGCCAGAATATAAAGCGCCTGCTGCGCGCCCATAGTGATGAGGATTTCATCGCGTGAGGCCCATACCCCGCGGCGCGGCAGGATGCGCGCCTGGATCTGCTCGATCAGCAATGGGTCGTCGATATCGATGCGATCCGGGGTTACGTCCTGGATGTCACTCACCGAAAGCGCCTGACGACAGCAATCACGCCAGTCGGCGACCGGAAACAGCGCGGGATCCAGTTGCCCGAACAGGAATGGGTAGGGATATTTTTTCCAGTCGACAGGTTTGACGATGTTGCGTTGCTGTGAAGGGTGAAACTTGATGTGCCGCTTCCAGTCCGGGGGTGTGTGTTCGCCGTCGAACTTGAGCGGCTCTACCCGTACACGCCCAGCGAGCATGGTCTTGTCGATGTAGTAGCCACTGCGTTCACGTGCCACCAGGTATCCCTCATCGATCAGCTGCTGGTAGGCAAGTACCACCGTATTGCGCGCTATGCCGAGATGGCGCGCCAGTTCACGCGACGATGGCAGTGGTATTTCCAGCGGTAATTTATCATCCAGAATGGCACTCACGATCATTTCCCGCAGCTGGCGTTGATAGCTGATTTTGCGGTCTTTGGAAATGCGGAACAGGCGATTCCACATAATCTGGTCAGTACGGCTTTGCATCGAATTCGAAATTGGCATATATGATTGGCATAATCTGGCTCTATTGTATATCGTTCGATTCAAATTAGCCTCTGTTTCCCCCTAACCATAAACATTCGGGTCGAATGGCGGACCTTGCAGAACGGAGAGTGCGATGAAACCAGAAAATATCAACGAAATCGTCGGTAGTGACCGGAACCACCTGTGGCATCATCTGGTGCAACACAAACCATGGCAGTCTAGCGACCCGATGGTCATCGTCGAAGGCAAGGGCATGCGCGTAACAGACCATAACGGGCGCGAGTACCTCGATGCTGTTTCAGGGGGCGTTTGGACCGTCAATGTAGGCTATGGCCGTGAGAGCATTGCCAATGCGGTACGCGACCAGATTCTCAAGATGTGTTACTTCGCCAACTCGGCGGGCAATATCCCGGGTGCACAATTTGCTGAGAAGTTGATCGACAAGATGCCCGGAATGAGCCGTGTTTATTATTCCAACTCGGGTTCTGAAGCCAACGAAAAGGGTTTCAAGCTGGTGCGCCAGCTGGCAGCGATGAAGAACGACGGCAAAAAACACAAGATCATCTATCGTGATCGTGACTATCACGGCACCACGATTACCACCCTGAGCGCCGGTGGTCAGGCCCAACGCAAGGATCAGTATGGGCCGTTCACACCAGGGTTTGTCGAAATCCCGCACTGCCTGGCTTATCGTGACCCGCGTGGTGGCGATCCGGATTATGGCGTTAAGGCGGCACGTGATCTGGAAAAGGTTATCCTGGCGGAAGATCCCGATACCATCGGATCAGTCTGTCTCGAACCCATTACTGCCGGTGGCGGCGTCATCGTGCCACCCGAAGGTTACTGGGAAACCGTGCAGGAAATCTGTACTAAATATGGCGTGTTGATCCACATCGACGAAGTGGTCTGCGGTATGGGGCGCACCGGCAAGTGGTTTGGTTACCAGCATTATAATGTCAAACCGGATATCGTGACTATGGCCAAGGGTGTTGCCAGTGGCTATGCGGCAATCTCGGTGATGGTGACTACCGAGGATCTGTTCAACGAGTTCCTCGCCGATCCCTCCGATAAAATGAGCTATTTCCGCGATATCAGCACCTTTGGTGGCTGTGCCGGCGGACCGGCCGCGGCACTGGCCAACATGCAGATTATCGAAGAGGAAAACCTGCTCGATAACGTCAACCTCATGGGTGATTACCTGATGGATCAGCTTAACGGGTTGATGGACAAGCATGAAATCATTGGCGAAGTGCGAGGCAAAGGCCTTTTTGTCGGCGCCGAACTGGTCAAGGATCGCAAATCACGTGAACCCGTCGATGAGTCGGTTGCAGCTGCTGTGGTCTCCGATTGTCTCAAGCAGGGTGTCATGATCGGTCGCACCAATCGCAGCCTGGCGGAATACAACAATACGCTGTGCCTGAGTCCTGCGTTGATCTGTACTCGCGACGACATCGACGAAATTGTAACGGCGATCGACGTAGCCCTCGGGAACCTTCCGAAATAGCAGGAGGCCACGCCATGCAAAGCCCGCGACCGACTGTTTTCGCAGCAAAGCAGGGCTTTGGTGCCCTGCGCGGGACCAAAGAGAAGCGGATGGCGTGCGATCGCAGTGCTACGGAGTGCCGTTGCGCCGTCTAATGGCGGTGGTGTTGTCGCTTCATGCTGTGTAACCCGACCCTTTTGATATGACGTCCTTCCCCGCTTTACGGGGGAAGCCCTCTTTTTTCACTGGAGCTTCGGGTTGTTGATTACCGATATCGTCGAGCGTCTGGCAACAGATGATTTCGTGTTTGTTGAATCCGCGCAGACCAGTGAATTGCTGTCGACTATCGCAGGCGCACCGCTGGACAGTGATCCAGTTTTTCTGGACAGTTGGAATCGACTCGAGCAGGACCAGTACATGGCTGACGGTGGCCATTATCGTAAGCGCCGTCACGCGACTTACGCGATTGACAGTGCAGGACAACGTGCTCGCCTGATGCCTTACCAGCCGCACTACCAGACCGTTGATTACAATCCACTTAACGGTGGCGTGGCGCGCTACTTTGCGCCGATACTCGACGATTTGCATCAAAGTCTCAGCCTCGCTGCTTTGCTCGAATTCGGTAATTCGGTGTTCAGCCAGATCACCGGTAACGGTCAATGGCATATCGAATTACACCAGTTCCGGATCGAAGCGAGGGACGGGCGAATGGGTAAACCAACCCCGGAAGGGATCCACCGGGACGGTGTGGATTTTGTCATCGTGGTGATGATCAAACGCGTCAATATCGATAGCGGTGCGACGACGATATATGATCTCGATAACCAGTTGGTTGGCGAGTTCACCCTGCGTGATTCCTTCGATATGGTGCTGGTGAATGATCGCAAGCTTTACCACGGAGTCACGCCCATCACGCAGCTTGATGCCGACAGCGAAGCTTTTCGCGACGTACTCGTTATTACCTTCAAGCTGAAGAATATCCCCTGATACTGATGGTCTGTTTAGATCGCCTATATAGACTGGCTGGGTAAGCATTTGGTGAGCAAAAATGCCCGATAAGTCGCCTGTAGTCGCGAACAGGTCGGGAATCACGTGTATCTTCCGCCATGGATTACATATAATTTGGCGCACTTAAACCTCGGACACTAGTGGCAGGATAAATCGTGGAAAGAGAAGCAATGAATTTTGATGTGGTCATCGTCGGCGCAGGTCCGTCGGGGCTGACCATGGGTATTCGGCTGGCGCAACTGGCACAGGAACAGGAGCGCGAATTGAACATCTGCATTCTAGAGAAAGGCGCCGAGGTTGGAGCGCATATTCTCTCGGGTGCGGTCATTGAGCCGCGTACCTTGTCCGAGCTGATTCCCGACTGGAAGGAAAAAGGCGCGCCGCTCAACGTGCCCGTCAAAACCGACGTCTTCAAGTACCTCACTGAGAAAGGCTCATTCTCGCTGCCAACCCCACCGCAAATGCATAACGAGGGAAATTACATCATCAGCCTGGGCAATCTGTGCCGCTGGCTGGCGGAGCAGGCCGAGGAACTCGGTGTGGCAATTTTCCCGGGGTTTGCCGCCGCCGAAGTGCTCTATGACGAAAGCGGTGCGGTGCGCGGCGTGGCTACCGGCGACATGGGTATTGGCAAGGATGGCGAACCCACCGATAGCTTCGAGCCCGGTGTCGAGTTACTCGGTCGTCAGACGATCTTCGCCGAGGGCTGCCGTGGCTCGCTCTCCGGTGAGTTAATGGAAAAGTTCGATCTGCGCGACGGCGTCGAACCGCAAACCTACGGTATCGGCATCAAGGAAATATGGGAGGTCAAACCCGAGCTGCACCATGAGGGCTCAACCATGCACACCATCGGCTGGCCGCTGAAGTCGGATACCTATGGTGGCTCCTTCCTCTATCACAATGAAAACAACCAGGTCGCGGTCGGTTTTGTGGTCGGTCTCGATTACGCTAATCCGCACCTGAGTCCGTTCCACGAGTTTCAGCGTTTCAAGAACCACCCCGAAATGCGCCCTTTGTTCGAAACGGGTAAGCGCATCTCCTATGGTGCGCGCGCGATATCCGAAGGGGGTCTGCAATCGATTCCAAAGCTCACCTTCCCCGGCGGTTTACTGGTCGGTGACAGCGCAGGGTTCCTCAATGTGCCCAAGGTCAAGGGCACGCATACCTCGATGAAGTCAGCAATGCTGGCGGCCGAGTCGGTATTTGAATTGCTGCTAGCGGAGTATGATGAGGAAAATCCGGGTCCGGCACTCGAAGCCAGCAGCTATACGCAAAAGTTCAAGCAATCATGGTTATGGCAGGAACTGCACAAGGTGCGCAATATCCGCCCTGGATTTCGCAAGGGGTTATGGCTGGGTCTGATTTATGCCGCGCTGGATTCCTATGTGTTTCGTGGCAAGGCGCCCTGGACCATGGGTCATCATGCTGACCACGAACAGACCGGGCACAAAAACGATCATCCTAAAATCGATTATCCGAAACCCGATGGCGTTGTCAGCTTTGATCGCCCGTCATCGGTTTATCTTTCGGGGACCTACCATGATGATAATCAACCTGCACATTTGCGCCTGCGCGATGACAGCGTGCCGATCCTGTTGAATCTGGAGAAGTATGATGCGCCTGAGCAGCGTTATTGCCCGGCGGGAGTCTATGAAATCGTCGAAGTCGAGGGTAAGCCGGCACTGCAGATCAACGCGCAAAACTGTGTGCATTGCAAGACCTGCGATATCAAGGATCCGAGCCAGAATATCCACTGGACGGTGCCCGAAGGTGGCGGCGGCCCTGCTTATCCGAATATGTAATGCGCGCCGGGTCAATTTAGAGAAGCTTATATGCCCCATTGCATCATTGATTATTCGCAGGATGTCGCCACCGAAGTCGATATCGACCTCTTGATCGAAGCGGTTCATCTTGGCGCCATGGATTCCGGTTTGTTTCCAGAGTACGACATTAAAACCCGTGCAATCTCATTTGTGCAGCATCGTACCGGGCAGACGACAGATTCCTTCGTGCACGTCGCCGTGCATCTGTTGTCAGGGCGCAGTGACGAGCAGAAAATCGACTTGAGTGAAGGAATGCTGGCGCGTATCGAACCCCTGTTACCCGGGGTCGTCAGTGTCGGTGTCGAAATATGCGACATGCATCGCGCCAGCTACCGCAAGCGCGTTCTCGAGAAGCGCTAACGCTTGCAGCTGATCGTTTATGTTGTTTTGTGGCAAGTACAAAACGCTCCAGCAATCTGAAACAGCCGCACAGCAGACTCTCCGAACCTGTTTACCAGGGGCCGTAATGTGCGGTGGGTTCAACTGAGACACTCACTGGTATCGACAAACTAATGTTTTAGTGGCCCCAAATTGTTTTGCCAGGTTAGCCAGCGAGATCAGTTTGACCCAGTCAACTCACCAAATTGCTGTGAGCAAAAGTAGCGGCAGGTTGCGGCATGCCTGGTGGCCGAAATTTGGCAGGTTTGATCCTCTGGAAGGAGTGATATTGGTTGTGTCGGCTGGAATCAGTCAGATTTCGGGTGTTCCTGGGCTGGCCGACGTCGTTAATATCTTTCTTTCCTTGGTGGAATAAGGAAAGTAGGGTGTTATTATTTTCTATACTCCCAACAGGCTGAGAGCACTCACGGTCGACTAAAAGACGAACGCCGCTCGCCACTCACCTATTACCAGCGGGTAGTAGCCAAGCCACCCGAAAACGGGATATAACAACTGCCATGAAATCATTTACCTCGCTATTTCCCGTGTTGGGACTCCTGCTGTCAGCCTCCCAGGCGATGGCAGATGATCACGGCCCGCTGGTTGGGCTCGAGTATCTTGAACAGGTTAACCAGCGAATCGTCAATATCGACACCGCAGAACTGGAGCGCCTTATCGAACAGGTCCCCGAACTGGTGGTCATCGATGTACGCCAGGAAACCGAGGTCAACGCTTTTGGTGGCATGATCGATGCAGGTCGTGAAATTATCCTGCCTCGAGGCTGGCTCGAATTTCGTATGCCGAACGAAGTGGCCGACAAGGATACGCCGATCGTGGTTTACTGCGGGATAAACCAGCGCAGCCCGCTAGCCGCCGACACCCTGCTACAAATGGGCTACACCAATGTCAAAAACTATGCCTCCGGATTCTTCGACTGGCGCGACAAGGGCAACCCGGTAAAACAAACCGATTACGCGGTCGATTCGATACTGTTCCGAAAGCCGCAAAAGGTAATCGATGGTGTCTGGTCAGCGATTGGCGCTACGTCGCCGGGTACCTACGCCAACTCAGGGCACAACAACAACCTGTCTTTCATCATCGGGGAAACTGGCGTACTGGTGTTCAACGCCGGTGATAACTATCTGCTGGCGCGCGCGCTGCACGATGAAATCAAGCGCATCACTCCGCTGCCAGTGCAAGCTGTGGCGCTTGAAAACGGTCAGGGTCACGCGATGCTTGGCAGCAACTACTGGCAGGAACAGGGCGTACCAATCATCGCGCACGTGGAAACCGCCGATGAAATGGAAAACCATGGTGAGGAAATAATCCAGCGCATGCAGCGCCGCAACGGCGAAAAGGCCCGTAACACGCACCCTACGGTTCCCGACCAGACCTTCGAGGACAAGCTGAGCATTGACCTCGGTGGCATCGTCGTGGAACTGTTGTATCTCGGCCCGTCTCACAGCCCCGGCGATATCGTCGCCTGGATGCCCGCGCAGAAGCTGGTGATTTCTGGCGACATGGCGTTTCACGAACGTTTACTGCCAATCTTCGAACACACCGACACCGCCGCCTGGATTGAAACCTGGGAAACACTTGCCGCGCTTGGCGCCGAATACGTGGTCCCCGGCCATGGCGGACCTACCAACATGGATGAAGTCACCCGCTACACGCGCGATTACCTGATTTACCTGCGCGAAAAGGTCGGCGAAGTCATTGACGATGGCGGTGATTTGCAACAGGCCTACAGCGTCGATCAATCACCCTATGCGCATCTCGACACCTTTCATGAACTGGCGCGACTGAACGCCGACATGGTATTCCGCGCGATGGAGTTCGAGTAAGGTCGCTCGATCGCCCAACACATTTATAGCTGGGTCATGGCGGCCTGATTTCATCATGAAGTTGATTCCCCTGTTGATACTGCTGCTCCCCCCACGACTCGATTTTCAACGCCTGCTTTCTCGGGTGCCACAAATCCCATCCTTTAAAAATTTCGTAATCCACGAGTTATCACACCCGATAGCGGTAGGGATCCGGGTGAGCAGACAAGAACCTTGTTAGGCAGAGTTTGTAGGATATGGATTACATTCGTTTGAAAAGGCAGCTTTCGCACCAAAGCTGACGCTTGAGAATCAACGAAAAAAGGCAGTTAAGTGCCCAAAGCAGCCCCCTCCGCAGCATCGAAGTGAGAAACACCCTCTGGACAGGAATAGTCTCTCGCCTTACGTTATGGAT
>Ga0102815_10000723_pt1 | contig 21412 bp, 21 predicted proteins | sample ColrivemetaGS759_FD_79113 | JGI IMG/M metagenome (GOLD analysis project Ga0102815, IMG submission 79113) | Estuarine microbial communities from the Columbia River estuary - Ebb tide ETM metaG S.759 | ecosystem: Environmental > Aquatic > Marine > Intertidal zone > Estuary | place: USA: Columbia... | reverse complement strand
TAAATTCTATTAAAAATGCTCATGATAATATGCGTACGGATAATTTTGATAAGTTAAGTAAGTTTGTAACGTTTTTAGAAAAAAATACTAATGATCATACTGGGATCATCAGCGCATTAAAATCTACTGATGATCTTAACGAGACTCATCAAAGTTTATTAAAAAGCTATCAAGCAAAATATATCAATTCTATCACTAATAAAGTTGCTATATTAGATGCTGGGAAGACTATTACTTTAGATAGTAAGAAATTTGACTGCACTATAAAGTTTTTAGATTATGTAACTAAAACACGTACTCATGAATATTTCCCATGTAAGGAGATTCAAAAAATTCAAAGTAAAGCTATTGAAAACCATAAGCAACTAGAGCTGTCTAAAAGTAAGGGTCTAGAGCTAGAATTATAATTGTCACCGAACAGTCGGGAGTAGCGGAACGGTGAAACAACCAGCCGACTCAAGGTGTGATTAATTGTAACTTTGGAAAATAAGTTTTATAACGGCTTGTATCTCTTGTTATCAAAGGAATCCCAAGCACGGAGGCGTGTGCGCCGATAAACAAATCTGGTAATACCGAGTTTTTAGTGCCGTTATTAGATTTATATTGTAGAAAAGCTTTACCGGCTAAAAAAAGTGCTTCTTTCGGCATTGGCATAATTTTAAAAAAGTCGCTGGAAAAAGTTTCCTCTAAATCTTCAATTCTCTCAAAGCCGATTGAAATTTCGGTATATATTATGTCATTGATAATTAGCTCGTGGGATTCGGCCATTAGGCTAAGTTTAGAGGCCGACCAGTCGTACCACTTAGGATCGATAGTCAAGATATCAAGTAATATATTACTATCTACTAAAATCATGATCTGGTTAATTTCATTATATATTCAGTAGACATATTTAACTTAGCTTTACCGGATAATTGCTCTAGCAATTTTGAACCCTTGCGTTTGCTCCCGTGCTGTTTTTGAATTAATATTCCGTCATCTTGTAAGATAAAATCAACTTCCGTACATGGAAGCATACCTAATTTAGTTCTCATCTCGTATGGTATAGTCACTTGTCCTTTAGTAGATACTCTCATAAAATCAATCTTAAATAAGTTTTGTTTTAAAATGTTGTCGTTTAGGGTAGCTGCATTGAACCTCTGTATATAAAATAATAGTAACATAGAAGTAAGAGTAAAACAAGTAATACTCTTACTTCTATGTTATTACGTTGAATCATCCAAAGGGCTAGAATTATCAATATTAATGTATTGATTTGATACGAGATGCCAAATCATTCAAGGCCATGTGAACATGTTCACAGAAAGTATCTAGGACAGCATGAGGATGATCAAACTTGTCATTTAGTAAGTTAGCAAGAAGAGCTTCTACTCCTCTTACCAACATTTCTTGATTACGTAATGGTAGCGGTAGCTCATGAATTCCTTTAAAAAGTGTCGTAGACATTTGTTGTCCTAGGTAATTCATAGCAGTAGCTAGATCATGTGCGCCGATATCCGAAACCGAGTAAGAAATAGAACCTTTTTCTGATTGCATTTTCGCAATAGACCTCAACCCTCCTAATTTTGAACTAGCTTCAATATCTGCATAAATCATCGGAGTCACGCCAGGGGAATGTAGTTCGGCAAGGTCTATAGCAGTCGATATAACGCCTTGTAGAAAAAGGGTAACAACCTGATGATAATCCATCTCGTATTCCGCATCATTATCTACAAGATCTTTAAGCACAAAAAGTGCCTTAGTCATGATTGCGCTTACTTCCGCGCTTGTCTTTGAATCTTTTTTCATTTCTGTTTTTTTATTTAAGCTTGGAGTGGCTCTATAAAATCATAACCACTCTGGTGTAATTGTTTAAATATTAATCCAAAATACCTTGATAATTTTAAATTATCAACACTATCTTAGAAATCATTATATTGTTACCATAAATGATTCTAAGAAATTTTATCCAGCTAAAGAGCTTAAAATTGAAACAAATTCATCTAAGCACCATCTTATATATATACCGATTATATTATAATCTTTGCCGCAAGCCTTGCCAATTAACGGCATTATTATTAATAAAAAAAACAATATTCCAAATCCCTGATCTTCAAATTTTCGGGAAAGCTTAGGGTTTTTGTTTATTACGGTACTCATATAAATTATACTACCGTCAAGAGGCGGAATAGGCAGGAGATTAAAGACGCAAAGCAAAAAGTTTACCTTGAATATCGTTGCACAAATTGTATCAAAATACAACAAATAGATTTCTGGTAATATTGATAGTCTAATACTGCATAAAAGACATGCTATAACGGCTAAAATAAAATTTGCAAAAGGTGCTGCCAATCCAACGAGAATCATATCTCTTCTTGGGTTTTTGAATGAAGACTGATTATACGGAACAGGTTTTGCAAAACCAAATATCGGTGCATTTATAAGGTGCAATCCGATCGGAAGTAATATACCGGCTAACGTAACATGTTTTAATGGATTAAATGAAAATCTACCCATATCTTTTGCCGTTGAGTCACCTAAATAATAGGCAACTCTAGCATGAACATTTTCATGAATTACCAATGAAAATAAGAAAATAGCAATATATCCGATAAATTCTATACTTGTAACAAACATGCTTAATCTTTTAAAATCTTGTACCGGTGCTTAATGTAATAATTTTATACCACTGAATTATGCTTGAGAATATTGATAATTCTAGAGGCTTGCAACCACAATTATTTTCCTTCTTTCTTTTGTTTTTCCAATTTATATGTATCAGAGCCGTGAACTAGCACTTGAGAGTCCTTGACTACTAAATGTTGGTTACCAGTAATCTCTACACTACGTGGAAAGTGTTTGTTAATAACCCAACTAGTTACGCCGGATACTATTGCGGAAAACGAACCTGATAACATAAGTATTAAAAAAATTCTACGAGTCCGCTGCTTTATGCCACACTCGATTAGATTAGCTATTTCTTGTTTACATTCTATTAGTTCAGTTTGTGTATGCGTTCTAGCTTCATTAATATAATGACTTAAATCCTGAATACACGAATCTATCGATCTGTGTATTTCTCGATAGTTATCATTATGAGACTTACATAGAGTGTCTACAAGATTGGGGATAGTGGCGGCAACCGACTTTGCTACTTTGTCTTGTACGCCAGAAAGTATTTCTTCCGTCTTACTCGGTAAAATAACTAAAGTATTTATTAATGCCTCGAGCCTATCATTATTTTCTTTAAACATTTCTATCGGCAATTCAAGAGTGTCGCTTGTTTCAGTAATTGTGTTGATTGCGGACTTAAAAGACTCCATTACCTTATTAGTATGAACTCCAAAAGCAGTAGAGATAAAATCAGCTTCAGAATGTATTCGAGTAATAACGTCTTCTAAAGATTTCATTTTCTCTGGCAAGATATACTTACTTTGAGGTTTTTCGGTATTATTACTTTGTTCTTTTGTTAATTTATCCGACATATTTAAAATCCTTTCTGGTTAATTAATTTAATCATCTTGGGTAGTAGTTAAATTTCAAGCTCATCAAACTCAACTTCTTCTTTCTTAGTAATGCTTTTTTGATTTTTTGTATTTGTTACAGAGCTAGTAGGTTGCTTTATTTTCGAACTAGACTGACCATCTATAACTAGAGGTTCTAACTCTTTTTGTTTTTGAGTAGATAGCGGGGTACTATCCTGATTATCTGTAGCATTTATATTATCACTACCTGCATACTCGTCATCATCTTGCTCTAATAGAGCATAATCGCTACTGTCTATAATTTCCTCTAGCTCCTTTGCTTCAACGAATCCTTGGTTCTTATCTTTTCTTTTAGCTTCAGGTGTTTGCATTTTGGATAATCTAACCTCTGGTACTGGTAATAACGTATAACACTCGCCAGTTCTAAGACTTGCAAAATCATCTAGTTTTACAAGGGGCTTTTCTTGCTGTTGTTCATTATAACTAATACCATCCCTAAAAGTATTAGCTCCGAAGCTGGTATTTTTCTGCTGACGGGTAACGGTCTCAGAGCCGCATATCGAGCTATAAAGTTTACCCATCATCGGATCGTCACTTTGAAAGGCAAATTTTGTTTTAAATAAAGCAAAGAGATTACTTGCTTCGCCTGAACCGTAATGAGCAAATAGCTGACTTGATGACTGCAAACCCGCTACAACGCAAGTACCGTATTTACGTCCTTCCTGCATAAGTTTAGCAAGGCTCGGAAATCTACCGAACGCTGCTAGCTCGTCCATAATAAACCATATACGCCTATTCTTTGGTGAATCATGGCGCATTAGATTAGCAATCGCTAGTTCTGCAAGAGCGGCATTAAGCGAGATAGTGAGTTCTCTTGTGGAAGGCTCGGATGCCAAAAACAGCCAACCGCTAAAACCTTCATCTATTTTTTTGATGTATTCTTGCACCGAAAAACTACCTGCATCGCTTTTATCACGCAAAAATCTTAGAGGTTTGATATTTGTCATTAAGACTGACATTATTGAACTTGCCGCTTTTGCATTATCTTTTGTAAAATATTGAATACAGTCCGTACCTTTGAGCATTCTTCTTAATCGCTCGTGATCGCTCTGGCATATTGTTTTACGTAATTCTTGCATCGAATATTGCTGTTGTTTCTGTAAATAGCTCACCACTTCAACAAAAATACTTTGAGCTGCTTCTTCCCAGAAGTCGGCAGCATTTCTATTATTCTTCCTACTATTAAAACCGATCAAAGTATCGGCAAACTTCTCTAAGCATCTCTCTTTACTGCAGTCAGCCCAAAAATCCCAAGTTTTTGCTCTTGCATCAAACGGATTGAATATAATATCACCGCGTTTTTCATCGTAATATTTGGCAATCATCTCGCCAGTCTGATCGATAATGATAGCGGGTTGCGCTCGATTCTCTACTTGCGGTAATAAATTATGAATAAGGTTAGTTTTACCTGAGCCTGTAGAACCTGTGATTAAAAAATGTCTGGTTTCCATATCTTTAACCAAAGGCATTTGACCGATGTAAAATTCGCTACATAACTTTAATCGCTTTAACTTGAGCCTAACTTCTGCAAGACTCAACACTATCCCGCTACCCTCATTCTTTCTATCGAGCTTTAAATCACGTCCGAATTTACTCCATAGAAGAAACACTATGCCGCCTGCCAAACTTCCGAAGCCAAGTGATTTGAGAATTAATGAGTATATTACCTCTACCGCTTGATCCCACGCGGATTTAAAGCGGCCGCTAGAAACTACCGAGCTTGCAAGCATTCTCTTTTTCCATAATTTACCTTCCGAATAAGCATCAACATTAGCTTTGCTTTTACCGATAGCAATAGCGGATAATGCGGGATGTACCGTAAGCGCAAGTTTTGCTTTGGCATAAGTGACCGCTCCATCTAGATCAAACTTTGTAGTATTATTAGAACTAAAACTCCATGTAAGACAAAAACCAGCAAGTAGGGATACAAAAATAGTAGTGCCGACCACTTGTCTAAGCATACGTACTTTGTGCAGGAATACCTGACCGCCGCCGATAAAATTACTAATCATATCATCACCCTCTTCATTTTGTTGACCTGATGCAGCAAATTATCTAGACACCTAACCAGATTGTCTTTAAATCTCACTGGACTTCCAAAAAAACATAGTTTTTTAACAAGATGATTGGTATCATAAGAATGGAGAATATCGATAAAATTGGGTGCTATTATGCGAAGCTTTATCAAAGCAAGGTTAAATAAGGATAATTTTTGGAATTTAATGTTTTGCCTTCTGATGTTCGTTGGGGTAACTATTGCATTTGCTACTGATACTATGATTTTATCATGGATAACTATTATCGGCGTTGTTTGCCTTGTAAAAAGGAATTCAGAGATTACTTTTAATAAAGATAACTTAGAATTCGTTATTAATGGCAATAAAAGAATAAAAACATCAGGTAAAGAGTTTATACTACTTATGTTTGTATCCTTCGGATTTATGGCTTTGATCGGCTTGATACTTGATAGTCTTACAATAGATGACTCTCCTATATTATTAGCCGCGATGATGGGCTTACTAATTTTTTTACCTGTTTTATATTGCATATTAAGAAACCTTCCTATTGCCGTTTATTTTAAAAAAGAAGCTTGGATTACTGAAGGAGGTACTGAATCTTATAGCTCGAGCGAGGACTGGAGAAATAGTCAACATCATTTGTCTAATACACATTCTAATATTCAGGAAAGTATATTGACTTCTCCAAGATATATTAGTCATAGTTGCAACATCTATCATCACAAATAATTTAAGCATATTATTTCTCGCCTTTTGGTTTTAAAGATTTTTCAGACGGTATTTGTACCGCCTTTTCTCCGCCTTTTAAATACTCTCTGGCCTTTTGGTCAGAATTCATACCACCTACATTCAAATCACCAGAATTACCCAAAGTAGGAATTAAGGCTAAAGTGCCGAGTACCTTGGAAGTTTTACCCTGCCCGATTCTATCTTTTTCATACTCCTTAACCTTCTTATCCATCCCTTGTTCTATAGCTGTATTATTGCACTCCACTGCATCTATTTGCCCCTCAGCATTTTGCTTCATATTATTACCTTTTGTACCAAGATTATTCTGAGTATTTTGGATATTGGCTTTCATAAGATTAGGGTCTAATCCCTCTTTAGCAGCCTGTTGCTGTAAATCTTTTTGAGCTTGATCATTAATCTTGCCTGAATGTTCGTTATGGAATGCTATTTTATCTTGCGAAGCGGTGTCTAGGACATTGCCCTTAGCGGCCTTTACTTGCGCTAATTCTTGGCCGACTTCGCGCTCAACCATTGAGTTCCAGACCTTGTTTGCCCTTGGGTCGTTAGATTCAATCATTTTATGCGCCGCTTCTTGTGATACTCCGTATGTTTTAGCTACATTTTGCTCTAGATCGTGATACATGTCACGTCTATCCGTTCCACCTTTACTTGCCGATGACTGTATTGCAAGATTATAGTTGTCTACCTCCTCTTTTCTTTGTGATATTGATTGACCGTAGCTTTGCATTTTGTCATAACTCGCTTTAGTACTTTGAGCTAAGCTTTGGTCTACACTGTCATCTTTGGTATAATGTTCATTAGACGCTGCGCGCAATAGAGTGTTAAGTGATTTGCTGCTATTACTTTCTCTATTGATTAAATTTCCTTTCTCTAAACCTTGATTACTACTATTTTCAGCACTAACGCTACCGTCTGCTCTGACACCAGTTTCTCCCTTGACCAAAGGAACTGCGCTAGGTATTTTAACACCTGCATCGACATATGCATTAACGCTGGCTTTTGCCGCCTGACTCCAGCCATAACCGTCACGATCATGTAGAGACCTTGTGTTGTTGATTGCTTCTTGCATTGCTTTACCCTCTTCAGTTGTTTGATCTATATTTATAGACTTTCCAGCAGCTTGTCTTTGAGCTAAATGAGCTACGCGATCCGTAGTGGTGCTGATTGCGGAGCTTTGTGATTGCTGATAATGCTGCTCGTCACTTTTCATTGCGCTTAAACTTTTGCTAGCTCCCTCGTGCAAACTCGTATTAATCCCCTCTTCCATAAATACAGCTCTTGAGCCAGAAGATTTATTAACCCCAGCACCGCTTGCTACACTGCTCGCGCCGTCTGCAAACGTTTTAATCATTGAACCGTCAGCTCCTTGTATTTGAGTAGCTCCTTCTTGATGCAGCTGATTAAAGTCGGTTTTAAATCCAGACTTATTACCTATGCTTGCCGTGTCTTTGCTTATATTGTCAAAACTTCTGTTACCGCTGGTGATTTCTTGACTTGCCGTTCCCGCAGCAGAGCTGCTTGCCGATTGCAAGGTACTTGCTAAATGCACGAAACTTCCCACGCCGCCTTGAACAATTGCAAAACTTAGGAAAGGTATACTCATCTGCAAACCGCTAGCAACTAAAACGATAGTATCAACCGACTCGTGTACTTGATTAAAATTAGCAAAGGTTAGACTCCCCCCCGTTAATGCCACGCCTCTTAGGTTGCTATATAGCTCAATAAATAGGTTTAACACCGCATTCAATGCAGGCCATATCTGAAGACTGAATATCACGGTGCAATATTTGAGATAGTGACTTACGCCTCCTGATAAAATCATTAGCGGTACAATAAAAATAAAAGAAGAGTAAATTAAGGCTTTCGTGATATTAAGCAGCATAGGCAAATATTTTTTAGCAAGGTCTCCCGATATCTTCCAGTTACTTTTTTGTAAATCATCGGCGCGAGTATAGCCGTATTTATCACTGATATTACCCCAGTCTTTAAGAGAGTTAATCATCAGGTTTTGTCTGATAATCTCAGCGGCCGAGCCTTCTACTCCAAGAGAAGTAGAGTAGCCCGCTTCTAAGTTCCTACCGAGCAACTGATTAATTTGCACATTACCTAGACCCTCGTTGCCGCCTGCTATAGAAAAATCAGTACCTTTATATTTAAAATTTAAAAATTCTATTTCAGGCTTGAGGTAATCTTTAAGTGCTACGCCTGCCTCTTTGCAATTTAATCGATTAAGCTTTTTTTTGATTCTAAAATCAACTTGACGGAACGTACCTGCATTTTCGGTTACTAAGCGGAACATATCACTGCTGTTAAATACATCCTCAGGAGTAAATCTATTACCGATCATAGCTTCGAGTACAACGCATCTTTTAAGAAAGATATTCATGTTACGGGCAAATTCAGGGTTATTAATACGCCAGTCTTTAGATTCTTGTACTAGCCTTTGTCCAAAAATAAGGCCGTAATCTTTATAAGCCATAGAACCGACCCGCGCGAATGCTTGCTCAAAGAGTGATGTAATCCCCGCACCGACAGCTTCTAATATCCCTACAGGCAAAACAAATGCATAAGGAAGGCCGCTAACTATATCTTTTTTACCGCTAATACGATCTACAACCAATATATCGGCCTTTGGCACTAATAGTGTCGATATTAGCATTAACATACCGATGGTTTTCAGCAAATAATGCCCTACTCCGCCGTTAGATGCTTCCGCCATGCCACGAAGCGCATAATAAGAAGTTGCAATGAGTGCCATAAGCTTAATCATCGCACCCGTCAGATCGCTGTCCATAATCATCTTAATGCCGTTTAGAACATAAAACATCGCATCGTGATTTCCGTATGTATGTATCGCAAATTGTATTCCCATATTACCTACCTCTACTATCGGCAAATCTACTAAAACCCATTTCAAAAACATCTTGTTGTTTTAAAAGACGCTCTTTAACCGCAATGATTGTTTGGAGTTTATCCATTGCCATATATTTTTTATCTCTAAGCAGCATTTGTACTGTTTCGATATTACGATTAAACCTTTCTATCGAAGTGTTATCTAGCTGCGCGGTTTGCAAAGTATCTACCGCCGTTTTTGCCTCATGAAGCATTTTTTGCATGAAGTTAGTGACCATGTCATAGCAAACTACTTCAATGAATTCCGAATTACCCGCGAGCATTGCAACACTTTCTTTGTTTTTAAGAGCTAGCTCAATTTCAAAAAGAGTGATAATCGGAATTTGTGAATATTCAATTAAGGCTTGTTCTTCATCGGATAGGTCGCCCTTGTTTGATTCGATTTTATCAAGAATTGAGGTCAAGGTAGTCTCAACCTTGCCATATAAGGTATCTGATCTATTGTCGACCGAGCTTTCGGTTGCAACGGGCTTAAGGCACTTAACCTTTTCATTACAAACATATAACTTAATCTTGTTACTGCCGACTCCGGGTTTGCCGATATATGCTTCCAGCAAATCTTCTTTTTCTACTAAAGACGGGAGCGTAGCAATTGTAGCAATCCCGTGTGTTTTAGTGCCGATAATACTGCCTGAAATCGACATGATTAGTTCTTTCATTCCAGTGGGAGCATTACCGTCACCGTGAGAGAGAGCCTTCCATACTAAATTAAAATTATCGGGTAACATTGATTTTAATTTGTCTTCATCACCTGTCTCACCGTATTTATCAGGATTATCTTGGCATCTTTGCGTAGCTTCATGTAAATCACTACCACCCTTAGCAATAGAAGATTTAGCCAAACATTTCTGGCTTGTGGCAGCATTAAATTTACCCATGAGACCATCAGCAATGGCTTTGCCCTGCTCGCACTGGTTAAAGGTCATGCCGTTAATATCTCTTGCTACGCTTTCTAAGTAAGAGATGATATCTTCGCATTGCGGGCAAGCTTGCTTAATGGCCATCTTGGCAACATAAGCTCCCGCGCTTGCCGAAACCGCCTTAAAATATTTGGCAAACTCAGCTCCCTTAATAAATGAAAAACCTCCCCAACGCAGGTCACCCGAACCAGTACAGGGATCAAACTCAAAACTCGGCAACTGAATGCCCAGAGGTTGTAAATCCATAGGCCGAGGTCCTCTCGTGATGATAGAACCGCCAGTCATATAGCCTGCCCTTTGATCGCTGATAACCGCTCCTTTATTTATGCTGGTCATCGAGCCGCCTTGGCCTGCAAATTTTAAGAAGCCGTCAAGACCGCCTGCTTGAGTGCTGCTCGTAGTCGTCATGAGCTGTACTAGCAAAATAAATATTACTCTTGATAAATATTGAGAATAAAACACCTGTATCACCTTCTACTCTTATTAAACTTTTTACCTTGTTCATCGTTTAGATTCTTTGCAAGTACTACGTTAGATTCTAACTCTGACAAGCTACTAAGACCTCTTGATAGTTCAAACAATCGCTTACCGTCTTTTGCCACCGCTACTAATGTCGGTACGGCATTAATACCTAACCTTTGCGCAATTTTGCCCTCGCTACTATTAAGACTTGCCGTTTCGAGAGTAAATCCATGCTCCTTGGCAAAGTTAGTAATAACAGGAGTAAAAGCCTTGCAATAAGCACAATCAGGGCTTGCAAATAGTAAGAGATCAAACTTCTTGGCAAATTCTTTAACAATCTCTATCTTTTCACGGTTCTCAGCCACCCGCTTGATTTTGTTGGCATATACATTAGTCGGAAACTCGGTTACATCGGCTATTTCAGGATTAGTAAAGTTGGCCATTTCAGACGCGTGTACCAAACGAATAGCACCGTCATGCATCTGAGCTTCTAGTTTTTTATATTTAACTATGGCTTGTCTTAAAACGTGGGGCGGTGTATCTTCTCTAAAACCAAGCTCTACCATTTGAGCTCTTGCATCATCCATTTCTTTTTTGCGAGCTTCTACCCCGGTTTGCGCTTCATCAGGACTCGGATAGCGAAACTGAAAAGAATCTCTATTTTGTAGCCCCGTTTTCTGGTCTTCGAACCAATAAAAGCCGCGATATCTGTCTTCCCCTTTGTAAAAACCCCCTATTCCCGCATATACGTTATTGCTACAAGCTACAATCAACAGCAAAATAGCGTAGATTGTTTTAATGACGTAAATAATAGATTTAGTGTTAATTACCCTTGCGTTACTCATCTATCATTCCTCTTTCACTTTTGAATTAACGCCCGAAGCTTTATTCTTAGGGTGAGCTTCTTGCTGAGTATCAAATTTATTACAGTCATTATTGAGTGAACCCTCGATACGTCCCTTAACATCCGCAACATTAGGCATAGCGATTTTTTTCTGCATCTCGGCAGCTACTTCAGAAAAATCCATTTTGCTAAAATCAACTCTAGATAATTCATCTAAAGTAAGACCGCGACAATTTGGACTGCCGCCGCTACCGAAATTAAGCCCCAGTTGTTTTCTTGCTTGTACCTGCACGACTTTTTCTAGCATATTGCTAAAACAACAATAATGATGCTTGATAAGAGTTGTAACGCCTGCTGTTTTTTTACTTTCCTTACCGACATAGATACATAGATTCTTCTGTCTCTTTTCTGATAGGATCTCCTCATCCTTGCTACATTTAGCACCTAATTTCTTGCCCCAGCCTTTTGGATATACATGACAGCAACTTTGATAACCCACGGGTTTTTTGGAACAATTCCTACCTAGCCCTTCAAAGATTTTAAAATTTACGCCGTCACTTTTCCCTTGTGATAAAGCTCCAAGTTGAGCAACTGATGAAACCATATCGGCATCCATCTCATAAGACTTATCGATGCAATTGCCGTCTATACAAGGAACACCCTCGCAAACAAGACCTTCTAAACCGTCCTTATCAACGCTTCCGTATCTAACGGTTTCCGACTCTATTACCGTAGGAATCCAGCGTTTACAGCTAAATTCTTTTAAAATATTAACGCAGTTGCCTAAACTATCTCGAAGCACGCAACCGCTTGCCCCTAGAGAATAACATTTGGCATGCTGGGCGCAGTCATTCTTACTCGGATAATTACATTGCTTGTTATATGCCCACTCCCAGCAATCACGATGTACTTGAAATCCTTGTACTGTTCTTGTGCCGCTACTTATGCAATATTTACCGTTATCAGAGCATGGGTAACTTGAAGTAAAACGATTACCTGCCTTAGCTTCAGGAATAAAACAAATCAAAACTGCAGCTATAATAAGTGTTATTGATATAAGAAAGTTATGTGTTGTAAGATACTTTATCATTTTAACATGCACCTCTCAGTCCAATCTTCAGCCCATTCCTCACATACATGATAAATTTCTCTATAAGTGTAACCGAACTCATATTCATCCCAGACAACACGCCAACGGCAATGAACAGGAGTTATATTACCTATTCCCCTACCCGAAGCGGGGAATGTTACGTTTTCTCCTATTTGTTCTATAGATACACCTAAGGTTACCGCAATATAGGCACGTGCATCGGCAATAATTGCCGCTGGGTTATCACGCCAGCATGAATCCACCTGATCAGGCCAACCGAATATAGTCTTTCCCGGATGATAAGGCGTTATATGCCACCCCCAACGTTTTGTTTTCCAATGCACCGCAAACCCCCAGTTCATTTTATTATTGTGCAAGACATGTCCGTTAAACCTGATAGTTCTCGGTTCTGGGTTTGTATATCTTATGCCGATTCTTTTACAGCTTAGAGAGACTGAATCGTTGCAGCTATATTGATTTCTCGGTTCTTCACAGAAAAGCTGATCATATTCGGTGTTTTTCTGATCTTCTTTTTTGATATCTATATAATAAGTCGGGTCTTTGTGGATTGCGCCTTTAACCGTTTTGCAATTAAACCCCAGTTCAATAAGCCTTTTCATTAAATCAGTCCCTATCTGACGCATAGTTTTTTCCGTAGCTGTTACTATGTCATCACTATCTAGTTTGTGCATACGATTGCCCGGCTTGGTATAATCTGGCTCTAATTCGTTTTCATCGTAAAATTGATATTCTTGAGATCCGCGTTTTTGCCTGCCCGCTTCATCTAAGTCCGTTTCTTTTATAGAATTTAGCTCATTTGCCTTGCCTTCCGCTCCGTCCATTCCTTCAATAGACTCATGGTGCTTTCTTGATTTAATTTGCTCCATTGCATTATCATTTTGCTTTTTCATGTTTTGTAGCAGCGCATCTTTATCCTCGATATGCTTATCGAACAAATCCGTGACTTTGTTAATTTGGGTTTGTATGGCAAGTGCTTGACAGTCAAAGCAGAAAAATAAAATTAAACTTACAAACTTGAGGATTTTCTTCATTTGAGGCACTCCCTTGCGTTTACGGCTAAATCACCTTGTGCGGCAAATGTTTTTAAAGCGGCTTTGATCGTAATATGGCCTGTTATTTTATCAAACCTCTCTCTAGCCGTTTGCTCGGAAAACATTGAAGCAGGAACTGTAAGCACTATCGCCGGAACGGCTTTGATACCAAACTTTGCGAATGCTTCGTCATCTATTTGCATTGCAACAGGGTATTGCGCGTCTGATATACTCATGACTAAATCGGTAATCTTGCGAAAGCTCCCTTGCGGCAAGCCGCGAAAAACTAGCACGCCGTTATAACGATGCGCTTCTCTAACGTAGGATTTAAGCGACCCCCTTGACATTGAGCTAGATACGAATATTTGCAATAACGGTCTTGGTTTTAATACCGATTCCCTTAAATCTTGATCAAAGTCTTTATCTCCCATGCTACTCTTAAAGTTTTCCATGACCATTTTGTGATCACGCTCAGCAATGCCTTTTGCCCACTCAAGATCAGACTCTTCTGCTAAAGTAGTGTTTGCAACAAAAGTGCAATATATTAACATCAAAATTAACTTCAAAAGGCGCAACAATTTCGTTTCCTCCATATTACATAACTCCAATCCTGACCGTCCCAAGGATATTCCCTGAAAGAACTATAGGCCATATCCGACAAACCAAGCGGCCAGCAACCGATTGCTCCTTTTGTAGTTTTCGGATAGACCATTTGTAACTTGTACTGACTTTTCTTGATTTTAAGTGCGGTTTGTTTCTTGCAGATTTTACCGTTAATACTGGCATCGGTTGTGCTGGTACTTTTAGCAAGCCCTACGCGGTGCATTTTTGCCAGAATTCTAGACGTTAGCAGTGAACTATTTTGCACTCCGCCTACATGATCGGCATTAGCTCCTGAAAAAGGATAAATATTGCCCCAGCAGCCGCTGCACCAAAAAAGCTCGTCTCTTGGCATGTCTACCGTTGCCGCAACGCAGTCAAGTACGCACGCCGCTTGCGCTAGAGGATTGCCGAACAAAAAGGCTTCGGGGTTTAATAATGTCTGTATTTTTTCGTCATTCCACATAGGGTCTAACTCAGACAAATAAGCTACGTCAAAAGTTGCTTGCTCTAAACAGATAAGGTCGGTGATTAATTCTAGCCAATATATAAGGGGATATACGTAATAATGCAGATGATAGAAACTATTATGCGCCATTCTATCGCCGTGAGATCTATTGTAAGTACCCATGCCCGTAACATTGTTTGAGCCAAGGTCAATGCCTAGCCCCACCATACAATACTTGCTTCTGGTAACGTCCACCATTCTTGCTGGCTCCCAAAATCCTAAAGTGATACCCGGAATAGGAATAGGTTGACCGCCTTTGCTGCAAGCACATAGAGGAGAAGCGGGATTCTTGGTATCTCTTTTAGCAGGCGACTGACCTCCGCCTACTTTAATCGCCTGACCGATAGAAATCGGTAGCAGGCATGACCAACAAACGTCCGTAATAGGATTGACGAATCTGCTCTGACAGGATACACTGCCAAACACTGATGTCGGTATAATAATAGATATTATTAATACTATTACATATCGGTATAGGTCTTGTAGCCGGTCTTTAGTTGTCCTCCTCCAAGATTTCAAACTAAAGACCGGCAGGTGCTGAGGTCGTTTCATTTTTTACTATTTTGTTGTTTATTATTTCTCGGGTCGTGCTTCGTAACTTCTTTGATAAAGTTGTCAGAGCTATCTTTTGCTATATCACTTACCTTGCAGGATTTTAAAACTTCACAATATTGACACCATGCAAAACATGTTATTTGCTTAATTTGCACTAAAAACAAAAATATACTCATGGGGCATAAAGCGTAGTATCCGATAGGATACCCAAGCCAAATAACACCTATTTTGCTTGTAACAATAGCAAGAAGCGAGACCACAACGGTAACTGCTCCTACTATTGCAAGTAGCACTAATTTTGTATTGTAATTTATCAAAGCAACTAAAATTGAAATGAAGCTCAATAACATCACGTAATACTGCGGGGTTACCGTCATATCAAAATTTTGGTTAGAGGAATAACTCATACCGAGCATTGACCAAATCACGTAAGTTAGAATGGTTAACGCAATGTTTGACGGTGACTTTAACATTTTAACCGCGCAATTTTTGATTGATTCCCTGTTGACGTAACATTTGTCTATATTTTGATTTTTATCGTTCATAATGACCTATTTTTTAATTAAATTAGCTTTCATATTATATCTGATCCTCAAAATTAAACTCGCTATGGTTTCCAAGGCTTTGTATGAATTGCTGTATGTCTTGATCATTAGATGCTTCGTTCATCATTGACGCAGTATTTGAAAGCAAAGCATTTAACCAATCATTGTCTTCGTGATCTACTTTTTGCTCTTGGGTTTTAGGTTTTGCGCTAGCTTTAGCGATAAAGGTTTGTGGTTTTTGAAAACTTTGCACTAAATTCTTTAGATAAGGATCAATCTTTTCTTCTTCCTCTTCTAACTCCTTCACTTTCTTTAATTCGAAAATCGGGTCTTTAATTCCCATCAACTCTTGCATAAGCTCATAATGCTTATCCATTGATTCAAGAGATGTTTTTGTGATATTCGGCACAAAGCCTTCCGCAAGCTTTAAGTTTTGCATCGCATTATCTAATGATTCTTGCTGATACTTGTGTAAATCGCTAGGGTTTGATAAAAGAGCTTTTAGCTGCTTACTGATTACTTTGTTTGCCCCAAGGCTTTGATCTAGATCGTCTTCATTATCTAGATATTGCGGCATATCGGAAAACTCTGTACCATTATTAAGAGCTTTCATTAATTCATCAATCCCGTAATCAACTTCGTATCCGCTAAACTTTTTCATATATGTTGAACAACGAACTAGATTGCCATCACTCTTATCTACCTGCCCCTCAGAATCAATAAATTTTCTCACCGCTGGAGCTCCTACTAAATGACCGCCTGCAAGCATAGCGGATTTAGTAAGTAATATACCTCCCACCTCTTTGTCCTCATAAAAATGATAATTTCTTAAATAGAACCAGATTTTTTGATGATACTCACGAACTGCAATATTTTGAACAAGGGAGCTATTCAAAAAATCATCCCTACTATCGATACCGTTCTTGCCAGACCAACTGGAAGTCCAATCATTATTATACTGCGCCCCTTTTTCTTGTCCTAGTTTAGGATATTTTTCATTATAGTATTCAACATACACCAAAGCCGCCTCTCCCATTTGATACAACCCTATATAACCCTTGCTATTTACTACTTTAGAATTATTTGAAGATTCACTCATCGCTAAATCTTGGTAAAAATCTTTCTTCTTAGACATAATTAAACTCTCCTTTTTTGTGTTGTGTTATTTATATAAATCGTATTTTGTGCCAGTGAAGCGCCATATACGATCTCCGCTATTGCCCTCAAATAATAAGTCTGAATAACCGAAGCTAGAACTCTTTAATATCCAAACATCATTGATACCTACTAATTCTAGAATTTTTTTGTATTTTTTACCTTCGGTTTTATGTTTTATCGGCTTGATGATAGAAAATGGACAACCGAGGCTACCACAATACGCCCTACTACTATAGTAAGCTAAAATCTCCTTCTCCCCATCATTGTCTATATCGTATAAAAAAATACCAATCTCATCTTTCTTTAGGGGTTGCATATCATCTACGCCATATTCCGTTTCGGCTTGATATGCAATTTCTCGCTCTATTTCATAATTACGTTCATCGTAATCATATTCCAGCTTAAAGCCCTTTAGTTTTTGTACTAAATCATCAATCCCATAATTAACTTCATAACCGCCAAAACGTTTTAAATATTCGGTAGAATTAATCAAATTACCGTTTTGTATATCTACTACTCCCTTATTGTCTACAAAACTCTTAAGCTCTAGATAACCTACCAAATGAGCCGCCGATATCATGCCCGATTGACTAAGCACTATATCTCCTACTTGCAGCGAATCGTATTGATGATAATCTTGCAAATACTGCTCCCAAATTATTTTATGGTACTCACGTACTGCAACCTCTTGTACAACCTTATTATTTAAAAAATTATCTTGTGTGTTTATTCCATATTTTCCAGTCCACTTATTTGTAGTTTTATCAATATAGAAGGTGGATTTTAGAGCGTTTCTGTCCATTTTATAAAGCCCTACAAAACCATACTTATTTGCTATCTCTACTCCTCTTTGCATATACCAAAGACTAGGTAAAACTTCACGTTTTACTCCAAAAGCATCATCTATGCATCCTTTGCCCCAATCGCTTTCTTTGATCGCTTTGCTTACTTTATAAATAGCACCGCTGCATGACCAGATGTAAATGCCCCTTTTGTCTTCTATTAATAAGTCATTATATCCTGAAGTTTTAGTCTCTAATATCTTGATGCTCGGATATATTTGTCCTTGTGCGATAGAGTTATATTTTACATTGCTTGTTGAATCGACATTATCATTCTGCTTTAAGATATGAAATTTACAACCGCTACTGCCGCAATATCCGTCATTTTGCAAATATGTTATGATCTCTTTCTTCCCGTCATTATCGATATCTTGTAAATCAATGCCGATATTTGACTTATCAAGCGGATGAAATGCATCGAACTTATAATTTTGTTTGTAATATTCATACGCAATCTCACGCTCTTTAGGATAGTGGGCATAATCAAACTTAACTTCACGCCCGTCCAATTGCGTCTCTACATGTTCTGAATTAGAATTGCCTGCCTTGCATAAGTAAAGCGGATGGACTAGCAATCCAATTATTAGAGCGGATGTTATAGCAAAATTGTTAAATATTTTTATTGTCATGAATATTTAAAACCTTTCTGCTACATCAAAACTAATTGCCGTAAGGCATGTAATTACCGCCATCGCAAACAATTCTAAGCTTCTACTTGCACAAAACACCAATATACAAAACAATAAAGCTAAATTTTGTGAGTCGCTTAATATATTAAGCTGCGTTGCAAGTAAACATATCAATACCGATATAGCAAAAATAATACTGCTTCTGTTTTTGCTAATAATCATTCTGGTATTAGCTCTTTTGTTAAATATTGCTCCAAAAATGCTAAGTAGGACTTGTATAAAAAACAAACAACCGAAGATGCCAAAAACACATATGAAATGAACAATTATGCTTTGCTCATTAAAGGTTAAATCTTGATTTATCAAACCTATAACTTTTAATAGTGCTTCATCTTCTATTAGAATTGAAATCAGTATCGGAGTAGTTAATAAGTATAAGCAAATTCTTGTCCAGATAGATATATTGCGAGTGATGGTTTCGTATAAATTTTTGTGATTTAAAAATTGTTTGTAAGTTGTTTTAAGCCAAAATCCTGCAAATATTATAAAACTAAAAAAAATGTTAATTATGACTTCTACCGTATTCTTGACCTTAAAAATCTCTATCAATGTCCATATAAATAACAAAAATAAGCCGACTCTCACTATCTTAAAGAATTTACTATTAAGCCCTTCACCGATATGAGGTTGTAAAAAATTACACTCTTCGTTATCGTTTTGAATTTCTGTTATTGTTTTATTGCTCATTTTATTACTTTTTTAAACTTAACTCTTTAGTATTAGTTATAATTTTAATTCCTCTATCTTAAGCCGTAGCCCTTCCTGTACTGCAACGGCAGGGCTTGCCTTAATACTGAATTTAGTCGTTAACTCACCTTGTTGATCAAAATAGATTTTGTTTTCATGCTCCTTGCCTAGCTCCTCTTTTAGTTTAAAGACGCTCCCGCCGACTAAAATGATTCTGTCTTCGATCGGCTCTTTTTGATCGGCTAGGTTGTTACTTATTTCAAGATTACTTACGGTTAATTGTGATTTTAACCATTTTACTTGAGCTGGCTGCCTGCTATCGATAAAAAATAACCTCCTGTTTAAATCCATATGTTCAAGGGGATTTACTTTTGTACCCGCCTTGTGCAATATTTTGCCGCAAGGTAACACCGCATCCTCTTCTAGTGTATAGGTAGGGTCGAAATAAAAAACTCTGTTTTTAGTAGCTGGCAGCAACCCTTCAACAGCTTTGGGATTGAGAACTCGATCTTTGACAATTGCAGTCATTTTCTCTTGTTCTTTTTTCATATCAACTTTCTGCAATCTTTCATCTATCATTCGTAAAAACGGTTGCTCTATTATTTGATAAGTATGACCCTTTGTACCGAAGTCCTTGGCATCGGCATTGAAATTGATTGCAAAAATCATGAGTATCTTTATTCTTACAAAATTAACTCTTTTGTTTAGTCTCGTGTTTTGTAATAAAGTTTTTATTATTTTTATTGTTACAATTCTTATTTCAAACAATGCAATGGCAGACTTAAACGATCTGCAAAAGAAATTGGATTTATTACAACATGAAATATGGCAATATTCATGGTTACTTTTTCCTCTAGGAGTAGCAATAGACCGACTTACTATCCAAATATTAAGAGGGCGCATAATTATTTCCGCTATTGTTTTCGCATTTGCCATGTTTATTGCTCGTTATACATTGCTTGAAGTTTAGGCAAATCGTGAGTTAGCATTTTAATCAGTTTAGTGTTACCAAAAATAATAACCTTTTCTTGTTCCGACTTAAGACAGATTTGCCCTATAATGCCTACAATGTTTGTAGCGGTTAATGTGTAATATCCGCTTAATTCAGATACCAAACTAAATCCGCACTTATTTAGCAAAATGAATAATTCCGTTAAATCTCCTTGAAAATAGAAATAATTATCTACAACACTTACTTGACCGCTTTTATATGCACAAATTATATAAAACACTGTCCAAGAGCCTACGATAAAAGGTATAAAAAGGCTAAAACCGTGCAAACCGGTAAAATACAAAAAGAACGCCACAAACAAGCTGTTTATCGATGATATTAAGATATTCCTCATACCTTCGACATAATATAAACTTAATAAGTTCAAATATTGTTTTTTATTGCTCACTTTAATTACTCCACTAAATTTTTAATCATTGCCGTCATTATTTGTTTTTCTATTTATGTTGCTTTGGTGGTATAAATTGTTTTTAATGTAACCAAATCTGCATTCAGCATTTTCAATAAATGAACATTGCCGAATACAATGCATTTGCCGCTAACGCCCGTTACCGTTAATTTTTTGTGACATCCAACCCTAAACCTATTTTTTAACAAATAGTAATCTCCTGCTTGTTCTTGCAGATCAAAGCCACATCTATTCAACGAAATTATAAGCTCTGATAAATCACATTGGATATTAATAAAATTATCCCCTCCGTTTATTTGAAATGATTTTTTATATCCTAAGAAAAATGTACCCAATATAGCTATTGGAAATACTATCAAGATTAACAATTGCTCTATCCATGTAAATTTTAAGCTAAAAATCATCTGATTAATTAGCCAAAATACAAAAAACAGCGCAACATAAACTAGGCCATTCTGCAATCTAGATACGCTTTCAAAATATTTTAAACTTTCTAGTTTTTCTGTTTTGCTCATCTCTACTTTTCTCATAATTTAAACCTGCGTTTTTACCTTCATTCCGTATCCGCAAATTGTACTAAATTCTTGATAATCTCCTCGTGTACTTGTTTTGAAATAGAGCGCACGTTGCGTCCGTATATTTTACTATCGGTGAGCAGTACTAAATCTCCTTCTTTACTCGTTCGGTTTTGTGCTTGTTCTATATATTTAATAGCCGTTTCAGGTTTACCGAAAAATAATTGCTTTTCGCTTGTTGGGTTACTAGCAATTCTTGCCTTCTCGATATTCAGTATCTCTGCTTGCGAGATATATAGAACTTTCATGTTTTTAATGC
>Ga0102815_10000722_pt1 | contig 21423 bp, 19 predicted proteins | sample ColrivemetaGS759_FD_79113 | JGI IMG/M metagenome (GOLD analysis project Ga0102815, IMG submission 79113) | Estuarine microbial communities from the Columbia River estuary - Ebb tide ETM metaG S.759 | ecosystem: Environmental > Aquatic > Marine > Intertidal zone > Estuary | place: USA: Columbia... | reverse complement strand
CCGGCCATTTCCATGGCCGAAGCTTCATCGGTCACCGCCAACCCCTCGCGCAGGGCATGTGCCAGGGCGTCATATAATTCTCGCAGACGAAACATTTGCGGCGTCTGTGCCCGCCACAGGGAATCGCGATCCAGGGTTTGCAGTACCTGCGCGTGGCTATCAACCCGCTTGACCGTATCGGTGATGGGTTCGGCAAGCAGGCCACCGACTCCGCTGCCGGTAACCTGTGCAATCAAGCGCTCCAGATCCTGTTGTGCCAGGCAGGGTCGTGCGGCATCGTGGACCAGCACCCAGTCCCCGGGGCCTGCCTGTTGCAACAACACCTCCAGCCCCGCCAGCACCGAGTCAGCGCGCTGGGCGCCACCGGTAACCCGCTGCACTCGCGGGTCGGCCAATATCAGCAGCGATGCCGCCCGCTCATCCTCGGGGTGCAGGGCAACCGCTACCGTTTCGATCCGGTAGCAGGCCAATAGTGCGCCGAGGCTGTGCTCCAACAAACTGGAACCGGCCAGCTGCAGGTACTGCTTGGGCAGCTCCCCGCCCATCCGCGCGCCTATGCCAGCGGCGGGCAATACTGCCCAACAGCGCGGTGAGCCCGGGTCACCGGAGCCTATCGCAGTCATGGTGCATCCGGGGTAGCGGCGGTTTCCGGGGCCGGGGTCGCCGTAATGACCTGCGTGGTCCGATCTTCTTTATCGTCAGCGAACTGGTAGAAAATTTCACCCTTGCGAATCAGGCCGAGCTGTTCCCGGGCACGTTGCTCCACGCCCTTGTTGCCGCTTTGCAGCTCCAGCACTTCACGTTCCAGCACGGCATTGCGGGCCTGTAGCTCGGCATTAAATACACCTTGTTCTTCAACCTGCTGTTCGAGGCGATGTTGCTCAGCCAGGCTACCCTCGGCAATCCACAGTCGATACTGCAGTACTAGCAGCAGCGACAGCAGTGCAAACAGCAGCCAGCGCAAACTGCGCTCCTAGCGCGCGAACTCGGCCAGGCCGCGATAGGGCGCGCGACCCGCCAACTCCGCTTCAATACGCAGCAAGCGGTTATATTTTGCCACGCGGTCAGAACGACACAGGGAGCCGGTCTTGATCTGGCCCGCGGCAGTGGCCACAGCCAGGTCAGCAATCGTGGTGTCCTCGGTTTCCCCTGAACGATGGGAAATAACTGCCGTGTAACCGGCGGCCTTGGCCATGGCAATCGCATCCAGCGTTTCTGACAGGCTACCGATCTGGTTGAACTTTATCAGGATAGAATTGGCCACCCCCGTGTCGATACCGCGCTTGAGAATTTTGGTATTGGTGACAAACAGGTCGTCGCCCACCAACTGGATTTTGTCGCCAATCTTGTCAGTAAGCAGCTTCCAGCCATCCCAGTCTGACTCATCCAGGCCATCTTCAATCGAGATGATGGGGTGGGCCGCGGCCAGCTCCGCCAAATAGTCGGTAAACTCGGCGCTGCTGAATTGCTTGCCTTCACCGGCCAGGTCGTAAATCCCGTCCCGGTAAAACTCCGAGGCTGCACAGTCCAGCGCCAGGGTAATATCGCTGCCCAGTTTATAGCCGGCTTTACCCACCGCCTCTGCGATGATTTCCAGTGCCGCCTCATTGGATGGCAGATTGGGTGCAAAGCCACCCTCATCGCCCACCGAGGTATTCAGGCCGCGAGCTGACAACACCTTCTTGAGCGCATGAAAAATCTCGGCACCGGCGCGCAGTCCCTCGGCAAAAGTCGGTGCGGCGACCGGTTGGACCATGAATTCCTGGATGTCCACGTTATTGTCGGCGTGCTCTCCGCCATTGAGGATATTCATCATCGGCACCGGCATGGTGAACCCGGAGCTGCCGTTGATATCGGCGATGTGCTGGTACAGCGGAATTCGGCGAGCTTGCGCTGCCGCTTTGGCCGCCGCCAGTGAAACGGCCAGGATGGCATTGGCGCCAAACTTGGCCTTGTTCTCGGTGCCGTCCGCGTCGATCATCGCTGCATCCAGCTCACGCTGGGCACTGGCGTCGCGGCCCAGTAACAAATTCCTGATCGGGCCATTGACGTGAGCTACCGCATTCAACACACCCTTGCCCAGGTAGCGACTGTTGTCGCCGTCGCGCAGCTCCAGCGCCTCGCGGGAACCCGTGGATGCACCAGAGGGCGCGCAGGCGCTACCTACCTCGCCGGAGCTGAGGGTTACTTCAGCCATAATAGTGGGGTTACCCCGCGAGTCCATGACTTCAAAGGCTTGTATATTAGAAATGTTACTCATGCTACCAGCTCCGTTTGATCAGCCTGCAGGCCCGGAATATTGCCAGGCACTGTTGCGTTAATATAAGGCCTAGTTTATGTGCAATGGTGGCAGTGACTTGACCAGATCATCCACTGCCTTCACCTGCTGGAGGAAAGGTTCCAATTGTTCCAGCGGCAAGGCACTGGGTCCATCGCACAGGGCCTTGTCAGGATTGGGATGTGCCTCCAGGAATAATCCGGCCAGGCCCACCGCCATACCCGAGCGCGCCAGGTCTGCCACCTGGGAGCGACGGCCACCCGAGGCTGCGCCACCCGGGTCCCGACACTGCAGGGCGTGGGTGACATCAAAAATAATAGGCGCATCGCCACAGGCCTGCTTCATCACCCCGAAGCCCAGCATATCCACCACCAGGTTGTCGTAACCGAAATTGCTGCCGCGCTCACACAGCAGGATGCGGTTATTGCCGCACTCGGCAAACTTTTCCGCCACATTGCCCATCTGCGACGGGCTGAGAAACTGGGGTTTCTTGATATTGATGATGGCGCCGGTGTCTGCCATGGCTTTTACCAGGTCAGTCTGGCGGGCAAGAAAGGCCGGCAACTGAATGATGTCACAGACCTGTGCTGCAGGCGCCGCCTGTTCGGGAGTGTGTACGTCGGTGATCACCGGCACCCCGAAAGCGGATTTCACCGCCGCCAGAATTTCCAGGCCCTCGTCCAGCCCCGGTCCACGGTAGGAGTGTATGGATGAGCGGTTGGCCTTGTCGAAAGAGGCCTTGAATACGTAGGGAATGTCGAGCCGCCTGCACACCTCGACATAGTGCTCGGCAACCTGCAGGGCGAAATCCCGGCTCTCCAGCACATTGACGCCGCCCAGTAGCACAAAGGGTGCGGCGTTATCGAAGCGAATATCCCCCAGGGAAACAGTCTTGTCAGTCATAGCCCTTCCTTTTCATAGTATGGGACGCGTTGTATGGATCCGGGTAAACCGGCTGCTCCCGAGCTAGGCGATTTTAAGCTGCGAATGGGCGATAGCAGCCTTGATATAGCCGGTAAACAACGGGTGGCCGCCCCGGGGCCGGGAAGTAAATTCCGGGTGAAACTGACAAGCCACAAACCAGGGATGCTCAGGAAGTTCAATCATCTCCACCAGCGAGCGATCACCGGACCAGCCGGAAATACGCATGCCACCCTCGCGCAGGCGATCCAGGTAGTTATTGTTGATTTCGTAACGGTGACGATGACGCTCCATGATCGTCTCCTTTCCGTAAAGCTCACGCACCAGACTACCCTCGTCAAGATGACAGGGCTGGGCGCCCAGGCGCATGGTACCGCCTTTGTCGGAGGATTCATCACGCGCCTCGGTACTGCCGTCGGCATTCATCCACTCGGTGATCAGCGCAACAATGGGGTGCGCAGTGGAGGGGTTCATTTCAGTGGAGTCGGCACCCTCGAGATGGCAGACATTGCGGGCAAATTCCACCAGGGCCACATGCATACCCAGGCAAATACCCAGGAAGGGTATGTTGTTTTCACGGGCAAAACGCACAGCGCTGATCTTACCCTCTACACCGCGATCACCAAATCCGCCGGGAACCAGAATGGCATCCATGCCCTGCAGGACATCAGTGCCGTTGCGCTCGATATCCTCTGCATCGATATGCACGATCTTGACCTCGGTCAGGGTCTGCAGGGCCGCGTGTTTGAGCGCCTCATTCAGCGATTTGTAGGCATCCAGCAAATCCACATACTTGCCAACCATGGCCACTCTGACCTGGCCGCTGGTCTCGCCAAATTCGCGCGCCAGCACATCATCCCACTCGGACAGGTCTGCCGGCTTGCAGTCCAGCCCGAAGCGCTCAACCACAAAATCATCGAGCTTGTAGGCGTGCAGCATGCCGGGAACCTTGTAGATCGAGTCTGCATCCAGCAGCGGTATAACCGCGCGCTCCTCGACGTTGGTGAACAGGGAGATCTTCTTGCGGGCACTCTCTTCAATCTCCACCGCGCAGCGGCACAGCAGGATGTCAGGTTGCAGGCCGATGGAGCGCAACTCTTTCACCGAGTGCTGGGTTGGCTTGGTTTTGATCTCACCGGCCGTGGCGATATATGGCACCAGGGTCAGGTGCATCAGCAGTGCTCGTGTGGGACCCAGTTCAACTTTCAGCTGCCGCGCCGCCTCCAGGAAAGGCAGGCCCTCGATGTCACCAACCGTGCCGCCGATTTCAACCACCGCCACCTCGGCATCCGCCGCGCCCAACACCACCCTGCGCTTGATCTCGTCGGTAATATGGGGAATCACCTGCACCGTCCCGCCCAGGTAATCGCCGCGACGCTCCTTGCGCAGCACCTGGTTATAGACCCGGCCGGTGGTGAAATTATTGCGGCGCTTCATGGTGGTATGGGTAAAGCGTTCGTAGTGGCCCAGATCGAGATCCGTCTCGGCACCATCCTCGGTAACGAAGACCTCGCCGTGCTGAAACGGGCTCATGGTGCCCGGATCGACATTGATATAGGGGTCGAGTTTGAGCAGGGTCACCTTGATACCCCGCGCCTCCAGAATGGCAGCCAGGGACGCAGCGGCAATGCCCTTACCCAAAGAAGAAACTACACCACCTGTGACGAAGACATAACGCGTCATGAATAGCCTTTAATTTACGCAGTAATTCCAGACAAACAAAACGCGCACAATGTGCTCAGGAAGAGCGACTGCCACCGGTGCATGTCCTGCCAAAAGATGGGAAGTCAGGCTACCAGAAAGCCCCGGGGAGCTCAATCGAAAGCCGCGGTGATGTAGATTAATCCCGCCCGGGATGCCCCTTGACCCCGGACTCAGGCAAGCGGAAGGTGGAACGCTGCCAGCGCGGCTGCCACAGGGGCTGACCGGGGTCGCCGTGGGGCCGCCAGCGGCTCGACTCGCACAGCCAAAGGTCACCCACAGCCAGCAGCTCGCCATCGAGGTACAGCAGCGGCGTTCGATCCCGCCACCAGGGGGGTATATCGGCGGCCTGCAGGAGCTTCTTCAGGGTAGCGCCAGCCCCCCGCCCGGCCGGCTTACAGCGCTCCCCACCCCGTCGCAGGCTCACGCCTGGCAGATCCTCACTGGCCAACAGCAGGCCCTGCCCCTCACCGGGCGCCACCGTTTCCAGGGAATACCGGCTGCCGTCCGCCAGCTCGCAGCTGGCGCCGGCTGCCAGGGTGACGGGAAACGCCGGCGCGGGCGGCCCGCCCCCCGTGGCCTGCAAGCCAGGCAACAGGTATACCGCGTCCCGGTAGCGCTCAAGAACAAAGGCGCTGCAATGCAGCCGCGGCCGGGCCTGCTCACCAGATGCCTGCAGTTGCCGCCAGAATTCCTCCAGCGCCACCCTGTCCGGCGCCGGCAATCCAGCCACTTGCAGCCAGCGACGCAGGCCTGCCTGGGCCAGATCCGACGGCAGTGCCAGCAGCTCAGGCAGGGCAAATCCCGGGTCGCCCATGCTACTGAACACCGTCGCGGGGCAAGGCAGGGTCTGCTCCAGCAAGGCGGCAGCCCCCGCCAGGTGGTCACTGGCCCTGGCAACGGTGTGCCGATAGGCCGGCCAACGCGAGCCCAGCAGGGGCAGCAGCTCCAGACGCAGGAAATTGCGATCGGCGGCGGTCTGGCGGTTGCTCGGATCCTCCACATGGTGCAGGCCCTGGGCGGCAGCATAATCCTCCAGTTCCGTGCGCGGGGTTTGCAATAAGGGCCGCACCAACCGCCCCTCTCCCAGCGCTCGCTGAGCCGGCATCCCGGCCAGGCCCTGTAAACCCGCCCCGCGCAGCAGGCGCAGGAAAAACGTCTCTACCTGGTCATCAAGGTGGTGGGCCAGGAACAACACATCCCCTGCCTGCAACTGCGCTTCGAACGCCTCGTAGCGGGCCCGCCGGGCAGCGGCTTCAAGGCCTTCACCCTGCAGGCCCACGTCGACAGCCAGGCATAACACCGGCAACTGCAAGTCTTCCCCCACCCGCAGGCAGTGGCGCTGCCAGTCATCTGCCCCGGCCTGGAGTTGGTGATTGATATGGATGGCGGCCAGGGGCGGCGCCCCGGGGTGCTCCCTGCGCCAGCGCTCGATCAGGTGCAGCAGAACCGTGGAATCCAGCCCACCGCTAAACCCCACGTACCAGCAGGGCGCATCCGCAAGGGCAGCCAGCTGGCCGTCCAGGCTGTGGTGATCAAAGGGAGTTGTGGCCATTAGCCCGGGCTGTTGAAGCGGCAGTGCGCAGCCGGGTCAGTCCGGCGGCTAATTGCCGTAGGACATCAGGCGCTGGTAGCGCTTGGACAGCAGGTCCTCAAGCGGCAACTGCTGGACACTGTCGAGCTGCTGGACGATATGGGCCTTGATTCGCTCTGCCATCAGATCTACATTCCGATGGGCGCCGCCCAGGGGCTCCTTGATGGTGGCATCGACAATGCCCAGTTCCTGCAAAATTGACGAGGTGACGCCCATGGCCTCCGCTGCATCGGGGGCATTGTCGGTACTCTTCCAGATGATATTGGCGCAGCCTTCAGGGGAAATCACAAAGTAGGTGGAGTACTGCAACATGGCCAGGTGGTCGCCCACGCCGATGCCAAGTGCGCCACCTGAACTGCCCTCGCCGATCACGATACAGATGATTGGCGTGGCCAGTCGCGACATCACCGCCAGGTTCTGGGCAATGGACTCACTGATGCCCCGCTCCTCGGAATCAATACCCGGGTAGGCACCGGGTGTGTCAATCAGGGTGATCACCGGCAGCTTGAAACGCTCGGCTGTCTCCATCAACCGCAAGGCCTTGCGATAGCCCTCTGGCTTGGGCATCCCGAAGTTGCGCAGCACCTTGTCCTTGACCGAGCGGCCCTTCTCATGGCCGATCACCATAACCGGGCGGTCGTCGATCCGGGCGATACCTCCGACAATGGCGTGGTCGTCACCAAAATGCCGGTCGCCGTGCAACTCGTCAAACTCGGTAAAAACGCGCGGGATATAATCCATGCTGTAGGGACGCTGGGGGTGGCGCGCCACCTTGACGATGTCCCAGGCGCTCAGGTTGGAGTAGATTTTCTCGGTGAGCTTGGTGCTCTTGGCCCGCAGGGTCTCGATTTCCTCGCTGATATTGATCTCGTTATCCGTGCCAACCAGCTGCAACTCCTCGATCTTCACCTCCAGGTCGGCGATAGGCTGTTCGAAATCAAGGTAGTTGGGGTTCATTCGCAGGCAAACTCGGCAGTGACAAGAGGCGCCCAGTGTACAAAAATAATCGGGCGCAGACCAATAGCCAGAGGAGGCAGGCATCGAATTAACAGGGCGAGATTCGCGCAAACCATCTCCCAGCTAGGAAATCCGCCCTATATTGGCCCCGCCCCCCTCTCCCCCATGTAAATCCGCACGTCCCTGAACTCGGCCGATTCATCAAGATCCGGCAGGGTACAGCTGTTCTGCCGGGCTATCAGCCGGTAGGGCGGCACATCGAAATCCTTCACCCGTGAATCCGCCACCAGCACCCGCTCAGCGCGCTCGATAAATTGGGCCAGCCACTCCAGGTTGGCCCGGTCGTAGAGCACATCGGCCACGATGATCAGGTCGATATGACCCTGCACCCCGAAGAAATCCGCAGCCAGCTCCAGCTCAACCCCGTTGAGCCCGGCATTGGCGCGCGTGGCCGCCAGCGCCAGCGGGTCGATGTCACAGGCAATGACCTGCGCCGCCCCCGCCATGGCCGCGGCGATCGCCACTACTCCCGAGCCACTGCCAAAATCCAGCACCCGCTTACCGGCCACCCGCTCAGGTTGAGCGAGCAGGTACCGGGCCAGCACCTGCCCGGAGGCCCAGCAAAACGTCCAGTACAGCGGGTTATCCATCACCCGCTGGACGGCCTGGGCATCGAGCTCGCCCTGGGGGTAATCAGCATTAAGCAGGTATAACTGCAGCGCTGGCAATGCCGGCAAAGACGAGACCTCCAACCGGGCGCCGGGCAGAATATCGCTCAACTGTCGCTGCAGGCACTCTAGTTCAAGCATGGCAGGCTGCCCTCACCCCCTATAGAATACGGGGCCATGGAAGCCCCCCCCTATCTCGTCCCGCACAGCCAGGAAGCGATCACCATCCTGTACGCGGACAGTGACCTGTTGCTGGTGCGCAAACCCGATCTGCTGCTTAGTGTGCCGGGGCGCCATCCTCTCAACAAGGACTGTCTCATCACTCGCCTGCAGCAGCACTACCCCAGTGCCAGCATTGTCCATCGGCTGGACCTGGACACGTCAGGGATAATGGTGATCCCCCTGAACAAAACTACCCATGCCCACATCAGCCGCCAGTTCCAGCAGCGACAGGTGGCAAAGAGCTACCACGCGATCGTGTATGGCATTATCGAGGAGGACCAGGGGGAGATCGATTTGCCGATCGCCCGCGACTGGACCAATCGACCGCGACAGAAGATTTGTTTTGAGACAGGCAAATCCGCACTGACTCGCTTTGAAGTACTCGAGCGCCGCCAGGATCGTACCCGGATTCTTCTCAAGCCTGTGACCGGACGTTCACATCAACTGCGCATCCATTTGCGCGAGCTCGGCCACCCTATTCTGGGTTGCGACATGTACGCGCACGCCGAGGCATTGTCTATGGCCGATCGCCTGTTACTGCATGCCACCACCCTGGGCTTTGAACACCCCGCCAGCGGACAGTGGTTACAGGGGGAGTGTCCGCCGGATTTCTAAACGGCACGGCTGCTTTCCAGTTATGGTTACAGCGAGGCGCTTTAAAGGTGACTACACCAGTCGCTCCAGCTGCCGGCATATAAGCTGGCGTCCTCCCGGCCCAACAGGGCCAGGCTGAACAGGTTAACGCAGGCTGTCACGCCCGAGCCGCAATAGACCACCAGCTGGTCTGCATCGAGCGCCTCGCCCCAGTGGGCGCGCAGGGCCTCGATGACAACTACCCTGCCATCCTCACTGGTAACACCCTGCCAGGGCCGGTTGATGGCCCCGGGTATGTGACCGGCCACCGGGTCAATGGGCTCTTCCAGGCCCTGGTACCGGCGCTCCTCGCGGGAGTCAATTAGCAACGCACCCTGCGCCAGGGCTGCGCGAACGCCGTCAATGTCACAGTGGCCGCTGAATTCACCGCGAATCATGGCGGCGCGCTCGCGCACGGCAGGTACTGTCAGCTCCGGCTCACCACCGGCTCTCAGCCAAGCCTGGTAACCGCCATTGAGCAGGCGCGGCGGGCGGTAGCCCATACTGCGCATCAACCACCACAGGCGGGTACTTCCGGCCAGCCGGGAGTCATCGTAGGCTATTACTGGGGTATCCCGGGCAACGCCATACTCAGCCAGCATCATCGCGAAACGATCCGCCGCGGGTAGCGGGTGGCGGCCTCCGTGGACCCCTTCGGGACCCGCCAGATCGCGGTTCAGGTCAAGAAAATGGGCGCCGGGTATATGACCATGCAGATACAGCGTCCTGCCGCGTTCGGGCTCAGCCAGAGAAAAACGGCAATCAAACACCACCGGGCCGGGGTCTGCGCCACCACCCAAAAGCTCTTCCGCTTCAATTAACTGTGCCATAGCCATGTTTCCCACTCCGGCAGTCATCCTGCTCCCCATAATAGAGTATGCGAGAATCAAAAACTTCACTAGAATTTCAGCCAGGTGCTATCAGGACATCCGACTCGAGCCCATGGTTACCAGTACCCGCACAGCGTCCCGGCTGATGATTATCGCGCAGCCCAACCGTTCAGCCAGCTGGCGCAGCAACCAGCTGGTGCTGCTGGCGTTGGCCGTGCCGTCGCTGATCATTGCCACCGGCTTTGCCCTGCTGGGCGCCTGGCCTATCCTGCCATGGGCCGGGCTGGAACTGCTGGCAGTGGGTTCAGCCCTGTACTACGTAAACTGGAAGCTGCAATACCGGCACGTTATCACCCTCAGCGATGACAGCGTGCGCATCGACAAGGGGTTCTATGCGCCCAGGGAGAGCTGGAAATTTCCCCGCAGGGGCGCCGGCCTCACCATCACCCGGGCACAGCATCCCTGGCAGGGTCCGGGCCTGTCGCTGCACGGCAAAGACGGCTATGTCAGCGTGGGGGAATTCCTCAACCGGGATGACAGCCTGAAACTGGTCGCCCTGCTGAAGCAGGAATTGCGGGTAGGCGGAGATAGCGGCAGCGGGGAATTGCAACTGTAGTCCACGCTGGGGACCGTGCGCGTTTCAATCAGGTTTCCCCGAACTCACCGTGACGACCAGCGCCCGCAGCGAAACGGCTGGCGCCTTCCAGGGTTTCCCGACTCTCGATCACTTCCATCCCGCGGCGAAACTCGTTGGCAAGCGCCTCCTCCAATGGCAAAGCCCATTGCTCATAAGCGCTAAGCCGATCCGAGCGCAGGCAGTTCTGGGGAAATCGACTCAACTGGCCAGCCAGCTCAAGCGCCGCCTCCAGCACTGTCCCGTCTGCCACCACCCTGTTGGCCAAGCCCATCTGGAGGGCCTCTTCGGCGGCTATCGGACGACCGGTGAGAATCAGGTCCATAGCACGGCTGTGGCCAATCAAGCGGGGCAGGCGAATGGTGCCACCGTCGATCAACGGCACTCCCCAGCGTCGGCAGAACACCCCCATTACGGCTGATTGTTCGACCACCCGCAGATCACACCACAGGGCCAACTCCAGGCCGCCGGCAACCGCGTGACCGCTGATCGCCGCAATTACCGGTTTACCGAGCAGCATTCTCGAGGGCCCCATGGGTCCGTCGCCCTGTGCAGACAGCCGGTTGGTCCCCGTCTGGGCAGCCACAGCTTTCAGATCCGCACCGGCACAGAAGGTACCGTACTGGCCATGCAGAATGGCGACATCGCTATCGGGGTTGTCGTCAAAAGCTGCGAATGCCGCCGCCAGCGCAGCGGCAGTTTCACCGTCAACCGCATTGCAAACGTCCGGGCGGGCGATGCTCACTACCGTAATTCGCTCATGAATCTCTACTTCGACACTGTCCACTGGCTGCATTCCCCTGATCTGGATTGAACGGTTGCTGGTTTATCCTGTCTCACCCCAAGGCTAGCACAATAGCGGCGCAGCTCTGCGGTTTGCAGCCTGGTGGCCGGTTCTGGAGGTGCCATTGAGTGCTTGCAGTTGGCACAGCGAATCACTATAAATATCCCGTGGCCAGAACAGTGGTCACGGTCGATGGGGTCATTTGCAGCAAGTTGCACTAGCCCCGATCACCTTTATCACGTGGAGTAAACAATGATGAAAATCAACAAGCTCGTGTTAGCTGGTGCGCTTGCCGCGCTCAGCATTCCCGCCATGGCCCAGGAAATGCGCTGCGGCGAGAAATTGATTTCAGGGGATCAGATGCAACCCCTGCTGGAGGAGCAGGTTCTGTCGATCTGCGGCGAACCCTCCCAGCGCGACGGATATAACTGGTACTACGATGAGCAGGGCAAGATCCTGGTATTCAATGGCAACGGCGAACTTGAAACCATCCAGGACATGAACGCCGAGTAGCCCGATTCCGGCACTGCCAAAGTCCCGGGCGAGTCCGCCCGGATCTTGGAAAATGATCAAAAAATTCCGGACTATCCGGATCGAGGTTATTAGATGCAGTCAGTTGTTATCACCGGGGTATCCACCGGCATCGGCCACGGCGCTACCCGGGTACTGCTGGACCACGGCTTCCGGGTATTCGGCTCAGTACGTAAGCAGGATGATGCAGAGCGCCTGAGCAAGGAATTTGGTGAGCACTTCACCCCGCTGCTATTCGATGTAACTGACCGACCAGCGATTGACGCGGCGGCATCACAGGTACGCGACGCACTCGGTGGGCAACGCCTGTCCGGGCTGGTCAATAATGCGGGTATCGCTGCAACCGGACCGTTGCTGGAAATGGATCCGGAGGAGTTTCGCAAGGCGCTGGACATCAACCTGATGGGCCCGGTACAGGTCACCCAGGCATTTGGGCCGCTACTGGGTACCGACCCTTCGCTGGCTGGCAAACCCGGGCGCATCGTTAATATCAGCTCGGTGGCCGGGGTACGCGTACTGCCATTTCTGGGCGCCTATGCAGCGTCCAAGTTCGGCCTGGAGGGCTATTCACAGGGGCTGCGACGCGAGCTCTTGCTGTTTGGCATCGATGTTATCGTCATCGGCCCCGGCCCGGTGAAAACCGCGATCTGGGACAAGGCCGAGGAGATAGACACTGCCCGCTATGGGGATTCGCCCTACCTGGAGATCATGCAGAAATTCCAGCGGATGTTTATTGCCGCAGGTCGCAAGGGTTACTCGCAGGAGCGCCTGGGTTTGTTGATCCACAAGGCACTGACCACCGAGCGGCCACGGGCGCGCTATGCGGCCAGTAACAGCAGCCTGCCCGAAAAACTGCTGATGAAATTCGCACCCACCCGGGTAGTGGATCGCATCATCGGCAAAAATGTCGGACTGCTACCCAAATAGCGGCCAGAGCCTAGAGCGCGCGCTGCAACTCGTGCTCGTAGACCCTGCGCAGCATGGCCACCGGCATATTGCCGGATTCCAGGTAAATGCGATGAAACTCCCGGTCGGTTTCCTGCTCTGAAGCATTTGCGGCACAAGCCCGCTGGTAGTCCCGCTTTAACTTCCACACCAGGTGGTTTCCCACCAGGTAACTGAGCGGGTAGCCCCGCTCCTGGGAATACCAGTTGAGTTCTGCCTGGGCCCGTCCCGGGGTGAAACCCGTGGCGGCAACCAACAACCTGGCCGCGTTGGCGAACGGATCCTCGTCGTCGAAATCCAGCGGGTAGCCGATATCGAGATAGTCGGTATTGCCCGTCATGAAATACAGGTCGATAGCGACACGCGCACCGATACGACTGATATCCAGTTTGGTGGCAAAACGCGCTTCATCAACCAGCTCTCCCATCAAGCCCTGGTCGAGCATGTAATCCTCGAGCATGGTGGTCCAGCCTTCGGCATGTTCATTTGCTGAAAAAGTACGGCGTACCACCGAGTCGTGCATGGAGGCCGTGGCCAGCTGCAGGTGATGCCCCGGGATACCCTCATGGACCATCATGATCGGAATGCCCAGTTCGGTGTGCTCATCCAGCAATTCATCACTCAGGGTCAGGTAGACCAGGCTGACCCGGGTACCTTCGCGCAGGGCCGCCGGTGGCATCATGGCACCAGCGGGAATCATCGGCGCCATGAAATCAGGCGTAGGCATTATCTGCATTGCCTGCCCGGACGGGATTGGGAACAGGTCGCGCTCTGCAATGAATGCCTCTATCTGCGTCGCCAGGGTCTGGTAGCGCTTGATCACCTGGGAGTGATCCCCGTCGCTTACCTGGACTGCATAGCGTTTGGCCAGGTACTGCTGAAGCTCGCTCGCACTTGTGCCTGGGGCCAACGCGTATTTTGTTACCAGCTTGTCGCGCAGGGTTTCGATTTCATCCCGGGTACGCTTTACAAAATCCCGTGCTACCTGGTGAATCTCTTCAAGTGACAACTCCAGGCCCTTGCCGGCCACCAGCGCCCGCGCCTGTTCATCACCGATAGCAAAGCTGTCGGTGGTGGGCAGTAACTGCAATTGCGCGGAGTAAGCGGCGAAAGCCTCATTGGCGGTTTGCACCGATGCGCGCAGCGCGTCCAATCCAACAAAAGCTTCGGACTCGGCCCAGGCGACGATGCTGGAAAAAAAGTCCGGCAAGCCGTCGACGGTTTCGAGCTCGATGTTGACCCAGCGCGCGACAGGCGTATCAAGTCGTGCCAGCGCCCGCTCCAGGTAGGCGGGTATCTGCTGTATGCGTGCAGCGATATCCTGAAGACGCTCTGTCGCCGGCCTGGGGTCGTTGGTCACCATCAGGAAGATACCGGAACTGATTTCAGAGCCAGCCTGGGGAAGCTGCTGTAGCTGTAACCTGTCGTTAAAGCTCAGCCCGATCCAGGTCTCCACCTGGCCGGCGGCCAGCGCAATCAGCCGGGCATCGAGTTGCTGGTGAAAATCGTCCAGCGTGGGCGCCAGGGCCTCAGCCTTGCCACGTAACTCGGCAGCCAGCTGGCGGGTTTGCAACAGATGCTCCAGGGAAGGGTCAGGCAGTTTGTCGAGGTGAACCGACAGGCCCAGATCCACGCAGCTATTGGGATCCAGCGCCAGGAATTCGAGATAGGCGTCGTTGAGTGCCTGGAAGTTACTCATTGGGGTTTGCTCCGCATTCGGTAGTAGGCGAAGCCTATCACGATGGACAGGGGAAGGGGCTTGCAGATCGTAGGAATTCGGCCCTACAGAGGGTGCTCCGCCGCAGGGCCGATATTGACTAGCTAGCCGTACCTTTGTGCACCAGCTTCACGTCCCATACAGTCGGGGTGCGGAAGTTACAGTCGGTAACACCTTTGTAGGCAGCCTCCGCCTTCTGGTAACCGCCTCCGGTCACATACATCTCATAGGCCGCGCCAAAGTCAGCCCAATTCTTGAATGTTGTTACTCCCAGATAGGTGTAGCTGCGCTCCGCGCCGCCCAGCATCGGGAAGAACATCCAGCTGGAGCCTTTTGAACCCATGCCATGCATAGTGGAGGAAAATCCCTTATGCGCCTCAAGGGCCTTCATCCAGTTACTGCCGTCTGCAACCCTGCACTGGGTAAACATCACCACGCCGTCACCCGGAGGGCCGTCGGGCGCGTTTACAGTGACCGACGAGGCCAGCACATGGCCACCGCTACAATCGGCAACGGCGTTAAACGCTTCAGCCTCGGCACCACCAGATTTTTGCCAGGTGTCTATGCCCTTGCCAAATTCATTGCCGTTGGCACTGGAGCCCAGCCAGATAAACTGGGGAGTACCGGGCTCAGAGGCAAACTGCGGTGTCAGTATCCAGGCGCTATAGCCCGGGTCATGCTTATCAGACCACTTGGCTATCTTGTCAGCGGCCTGCATTACATCCTTGCGACTCTTGCCGTCCTTCATATTGCACATGAACGCCTCAACCGGCGCCGGGCCTGGCGCTTTGGCATCCTGTGCCTGTGCCTGCGCCAGAGAGGAAAAAGTAAAAGGGGTTACCGCCACCGAAAACATTAATACTGCGGATGCGTATCTGTTCATCGTTTGGGTCCTTTGATGTTATGAGGCCCACTCGTTGGTGGGCATAGACTCAGCGTAGACGAGAAAGCGGATTTTACAAATCCGGCGACTGCTGCCGCCTTGCCTGGTCGCCAGCTACCCCATTCCAACTATATGCACTACATTAATGTGCGGCCTTGATCCATAAGTCACATCCCACACAAGCGAGTCACTATGAAGCAACTCCTGAACTGTATTAGTCATCTGCTGGTTGCCGGTAGCATGGTGCTGGTGGCGCAGTACAGCTTCGCGCAGGATTGCGCGCCGTCAAAATGGGGGGCTTCAGCCCGGCCAGCACAACGGTCGCCAGACGATGCAGGATTTTGGCTGGGACCTGGCCTATAACGACGACCAGGCCACCCTGTGGTTCGGTATCGGCCCGCAATTGGACGGCCTTGGCCACATGGGTGAAGCCGGCCTGTATTACAACTGCAACAAGGCCGTGGACTTCGTCGATATTTCCGGCCTGAAAAAACTCGGCACTGACAAAGTACCACCACTGGTGGGCCGCGGTGTGTTGATCGATATGGCGCGGCATTTCAAGGTAACCAGCATGGTCGCCGGGCAAGCCATCAGCTCCGCAGATATCAAGGCCGCCGCCAAAGCCCAGGGTATCGATTTCCGGCAGGGGGATGTCATCCTGTTCCACACCGGTTGGACCGATGCCATGCTCACGTCCGAACCCCAGGCCTGGGCGACAGCGGAACCCGGCTTGAACAATGAGGCTGCCGCTTATCTGGCCTCGCTAAACCCGGTGGCAATGTGGTGATCGCCCAGGCGGTCACTTCCCGGCACCCGCTCCCGCAGCGCCAGCCGCCGCACCCGTAGCCCGCATCTGCAGCATTTGTTGCATCTGCTGCATCATTCGGTCGATAGTGAAACTGGCTGTGGCTTGGCGGGGCGGAAACTGCCGGTAAGTCATCAACCACTTACCCACTTCCTGCTGCACCGGCACGAACAACCACAGTTGGTCGGCAAAAAAGCGGGAGTACATGCTCGAGTCTATAGAGGTTTCATAGGGATCGCTGCGCAGGTTGATCAGCCGCGGAAAATTCAATGGCTCCCTGGGCCCCCCCCAACCTTCCATCTGGAAGGCAAAATGGATTTTCCAGTCGTTCCAGCGCATGGCGTTCAGGTTGGCGTTGTCATCGAAATAGAAAATAGTCTCGCGCAAACCGGGACCGGTACCCGACAGTGACGCTGTCTGGTCATACCCATCCAGGTGAACCTTGAAGGTTTTGTCGCCGGCGCGATATCCCTGCTTCAGCTTGTCACCGATATCCGGCTCACCCGCTGCTGCCAGCAGGGTGGGCAACCAGTCCTGATGGGAGTATATGTCATTGATCACTGTGCCGGGCTTGACCACACCCGGCCAGCGAATCAACGCGGGCACCCTGAAGCCTCCCTCCCACGTGGAGCCTTTCTCGCCCCGGAAGGGCTCTGAGCCGCCGTCGGGGTAGGTGTTGGTCTGGGAGCCGTTGTCGGTAGAGTAGATCACGATGGTGTTGTCGGCTATGCCCAGCTTATCCACCTCGTCGAGTAACTGTCCGACGTGGTAATCGTGTTCCATCATGCCGTCTGCATACAGGCCATAACCTGACTTGCCCTCCCACTGGGGCGCGAGCCGGGTCCAGACATGCATACGGGTGGAGTTATACCAGACGAAAAACGGTTTGCCGGCCTTGTGCGCCTTATCGATAAAGCTGATTGCCGCATCGGTGAATTCCTGGTCTGCGGTTTCCATGCGCTTGCGGGTCAGGGGCCCGGTATCCTCGATCCTGCCGTCGGCATAGGAGCGGATGACGCCACGCGGAGCGAAGCGCTTGCGAAACTCGGGGTCCTTGGGATAAAAATAAGTCTCTGGTTCTTCCTCAGCGTTGAGGTGATAGAGGTTACCCAGGAACTCGTCGAAGCCATGGTTGGTAGGCAGGAATTCGTCCTTGTCGCCCAGATGATTCTTACCAAACTGGCCGGTGGCATAGCCGAGCGGCTTCAACAATTCAGCAATAGTGGGATCCTCAGCCTGCAGGCCAATTTCCGCACCTGGCAAACCCACTTTCAACAATCCGGTACGCAGGGGATGCTGGCCGGTAATGAACGCAGAGCGACCTGCGGTGCAGCTCTGCTCTCCGTAATAGTCGGTGAACATCGCGCCTTCACTGGCAATGCGGTCGATATTGGGGGTGCTGCCCCCCAGCATGCCGCGGTGATAGGCACTGATATTGGACCAGCCAATATCGTCGCCCCAGATTACCAGGATATTGGGTTTATCAGTGGCGGCTGCCGTGGATAGTGCGTAAAACGCTGCCAGCACCGACACCAGCAGTGTAATTACCGCGCTTGCAGCACCTGTGTTTGCGTTCATTGTATTTACCTTTTTTTAATTATGGTTGCTGTGGGATCAAATTCAGCTCAGCCCATCAGGGCGTAACAATATTGAACAGCCCATCAGAAGAACCGAACAGCGAGAAAAAACGCACCAGGTCGACTTTACTGCCGTCCACACTGAGCTCATCGGAGGTGAGTCCCTCGCGCAGCCCGACGTCTCCCGTAAGCATGCGGATAAAGAATCCATGAGTCAGTACCAGGCTGGCATTGGCACCCTCGATGCTATCGGTCAGCCGATAATGCATCACTGAGTTCTTCACACTGAGCAGGTAGGTTTCATTGAGATCGCTGAACTGGATTGCCACCGACATATCCACATCGCTGGCCTTTTCACTGTCCAGGCGAACCGACATGGACTGGAAAAATTTATCCACTGGCGTACGTTCCAACACATCAGTCATCAAGGCCATGTCTACCATTTCGACAGGCAGGCCATGGCGCAACTCGTATGCGGCGGACAGGTAGACATCCCGCCAGGGAGCGGATTCCGACTGGTAACCCAGTTGGTCATAGGTATTGGCCAGCAAGCCCTTGGCCCGGCCGTTACCAGGCTCGGCGAACACCAGGTGATTGAGCAGCTCGGCCGCCCAGCGGTATTGACCGCCGGCATAAGCCGCATCCGCCTTTTCCAGCAGGGCATCGGCACCCCCGGCGAGTTCAACATAATGCCTGCCCGCCTCCTCTGGCGGGAGTGCATCAAGGCTGGAGGGGTTGGCGTCATACCAACCCAGATAGGCCTGGTACACTGCTTTGCTGTCGTGCTTTACGGTGCCGTAATAGTCCCTGTTGGCAAAGCCCTGCCGCAGCGACTGCGGCAACTCGAGTTGCTCGGCGATTTCCTTTGGGGTGTAACCTTCGTTAAACAAACGCACGGTCTGGTCATGAATATACTTGTAGGTATCACGCTGTTGCTCGAGGTAGGTCTTGATACGTCCCCGGCCCCACATCGGCCAGTGGTGACTGGCAAAGTAGACATCGTCATTGGCTGACAGGCCGATAATTTCATCGATATATTCGCTCCACTTCAGCGCATCGCGAACCTTGGCGCCACGCAGGGTATAAAGATTATGCAGCGTATGCGTGGTCACCTCTGCACCGCAATAAGCCCCCAGTTGTGGCAGCGAGAAGGTCAATTCTGCGGGGGCCTCTGAGTGGGGGGCGTTCTGGAACACAAACTCCAGCCCGTCGATTGTTTTACGCTGGCCGGTGGTATCAATAATTTCAGTAGGCTCGATAATACCGAAAGTACCGTAGGCCGGGCTCTTGCCCAGACCTGAACCCACATGACCCCGCTCAGAGCGGGCCAGGTCACGGCCATACATTAAAATCGACCTGCGCCCCATGGCGGTACCCGCGATGATATTCTCGCTGGTCGCCTCCTCCATAAACCCAACCGGCGCTATCACCCTGACCTTGCCCTCGCTGTACTGCTGCTGGGTGATAACCCCGAAAACACCGCCGAAATGATCTATATGGCTATGGGTAAATATCACCGCCAACACCGGCTTGTCACCCAGGTGTTGGCGGGCCAGGGCCAGGGCGGCGGCGGCAGTCTCTTTGGCAGTCAGTGGATCAACAATGATCAGGCCGGTATCGCCCTCGATGATGCTCATGTTGGCCAGGTCGTAGCCACGCACCTGGTATACCCGATCAGTGACCTTGAACAGGCCGTTGATATTGTTCAGGGTGGCTTGCCGCCACAGGCTGGGGTTGACGCTGCCGGGAGCTTCGCCCTTGATAAAATCGTATGCGGGCATATCCCATACGATCTCCCCGCTGGCATTGAATACCTGCAAAGGTTCATCAGTGCCGATAAAGCCGCGGGTGGCGTCCTCAAAGTCCTGCTGGTCTGCCAGCGGCAGCGACGCAGCCAACTCCCGATTGGCCTGCAGGGTATATTCGCTGGGGGTCGAATGGCCCTGGGCATCGGCGCTGCTGTCGAGTTCGACGGCGGGTTCACTACAGGCGGTGAGCCCAAGGCACAGAAATAAAGACACGTAGCGAGGTGCTGTAATCATCAAAAACTCCTATTTGGCCAGTTCAAAACAAGGACGATAATTATCCGCATCCAGGGTCATGCGCCCCTGCTCAACAAATCTGGTCAGCAACTCGGCCAGCGCGCCGACCACCTCGGCATCCCCGTGCAGTTGGTATGGTCCATGCGCTTCCACCGCTCGCACCCCTGCATCCTTGACGTTGCCGGCTACAATCCCGGAAAAAGCCCGGCGCAATTCGGCGATCAACTCGTGTAAAGGCTGCTGCCGATGCAGCTTCAAGGCCGCCATATTGGCATGAGTGGGCTCAAATGGCAGCTGCAGGCCCTCAGGAATCACCAGGCCCCAGTTGTAGCTGAACGACTCCTGCTGGGCAATACGCTGGCGTCGCACCGACTTGATAAGCGAGGCCATACGACTGGCAGCAGCTGCGGCATCACCGCAAATAATCTCGTACTGTGCGGTAGCCTCCTCCCCCAGCACCGAGGCCAGGAAACGATTAATCTGGTCAAAATAACCCGCACTGCCCTCGGGCGCTACCAGCAGCAGCGGAAACGGGATGCCCGCGTTGGCCGGATGCAGTTTTACCCCAAGCAGGAACAGCAGTTCTTCCGCCGTACCGGCCCCGCCTGGAAAAATGATAATGCCATGCGCCAGGCGCACGAAGGCCTCCAGCCTTTTTTCAATATCGGGCAGGATAACCAGCTCATTCACAATCGCGTTGGGAGACTCGGCGGCGATAATGCCCGGCTCGGATATGCCAATAAACCGTGAGTGTTTGTTGAGCTGCTTGGCATGACCGATGGCAGCACCTTTCATGGGTCCTTTCATGGCCCCGGGACCACACCCGGTCGCAATATCAAACCCGCGCAGGCCCAGCTGGTAGCCCACATCCTTGGAGAAGTCGTACTCCAGCCGGGAGATCGAATGGCCACCCCAACACACTATCAGGCGCGGGGGACGGTTGGCTCGCACCACGTCGGCATTGCGCAGGATGCGAAAAACAGCATCGGTTATTTCCGCCGGCGATTCCTGCGCGAAAGCCTGGCTGGAAAACTTGTGTTGGGTGAACACAATATCGCGCAGGGCGCTGAACAGGTGGTTGCGGATACCCTCTATAATCACGCCGTCGACAAAGGCCTGGGCTGGCGCGTTGTACAACTCCAGCTTAACCCCCCGGGACTCAGATACCACCCGCAGGTCAAAATCCTCATAGCGCTGGTAAATTTCCCGGGCATCGTCGGTGTCGCCGCCGGTGTTGAGCACGGCCAACGCGCAGCGGCGGAACAACTGGTGAAGGCTCTGGTCGGTAGTCGCCAGCGAGGCCATTTCACGCTGTGAGAGTAAATCCAGACTCAGGCCAGGACGAATGGAGGCGAACGGAATTTTCTTTGACATGGAGGTTCCGGGGTTGCGAGGATGTTGTCATGCCAGATCTTATCACCAATCCGCTCATCGATGATGTCACAGCCCAGGCCATGCAATTGGGTCTTTGCTTCCTCGACGGGCCTGGAAGAGCCCGGCAGGTACCCTTCACGCTGACGCCGACACCGATAGCCAGGGCCACTCTGCAGCAACTGGAGGTAACTGCGCCGCTGCTGGGTCGCCTGACTGAAGCCCTGGCTGCTCGCCATGATCTCATCGAGGGTGTTCATGCCCCGCTGCTGATCGGCGATCCCTTTTTCGCAGAAATGCTGGGCAGCTACAGTGAGTTGCACGGGGCTG
>Ga0102815_10000721_pt1 | contig 21432 bp, 20 predicted proteins | sample ColrivemetaGS759_FD_79113 | JGI IMG/M metagenome (GOLD analysis project Ga0102815, IMG submission 79113) | Estuarine microbial communities from the Columbia River estuary - Ebb tide ETM metaG S.759 | ecosystem: Environmental > Aquatic > Marine > Intertidal zone > Estuary | place: USA: Columbia... | reverse complement strand
CTGGACCTGCCTCACTCCAGTTCCGTATCCATCACCCAGCCGGCCATGCTGGCCAAGGAGTTGTTCACCTATCGCGGATCGGGCACTCTGGTTCGCTATGGTGAAAACATCCAGGTCTGTAAGAACTGGTCCGACGTTGACCAGGGAAGGTTGAAGAATCTACTGGAATCCAGTTTCCAAAAGACCCTCTCCGAGGACTACTTCGAGAGCACCGATCTTGCTGCCGTTTTTGTGAGTGACAGTTATCGCGCTGCCGCTGTCATCGTTCAGGAAGAAGACATCGTGCGGCTGGACAAGTTCTCGGTTACCGAGGAAGCCCAGGGTGAAGGACTGGGTAGATCGCTCTGGGAGCAGGTTCGCGAAAATTTCCCGGCCATGTACTGGCGTGCGCGGCCCGGAAACCCGATCAATCAATTTTATTTTCAGCAGGCGGACGGCTGCATCAAGGAATCCAGGTGGAATATTTTCTGGTACGGCGTGGATGACTATCAACAGATACAGGCATTGGTTCAACGGGCGAACCAGGCCCCGATAACGCTGTACTAGCAGCCAGGGAGACGCACAAAGTGAGTAAGAAAATGACGCTGGGACTGGTGGGTGCAAGAGGCTACACCGGGGCAGAAATCTTAAAACTGGTGCAGGACCACCCGCATTTGGAGCTGAGCTATGCCAGTTCCCGGGAACTGGCCGGCCAGGCCATCGCCCAGCCAGACTCGGGCATCAGCCTGCCGGGAGAATATGAGCACCTGGATCCTGCAGATGTCGCCCAGCGCGGTGTAGATATTTGCGTACTTGCCCTTCCCAATGGGCTGTCGGAACCCTACTTACTGGCCATAGAAAAGGCGCGACCTGAAACAATCATCGTGGACCTCAGCGCGGACCATCGCTTCGACAAAAACTGGTATTACGCACTGCCAGAGCTGACCCGGAACATGGCGGCTGGACAGACACGCATTTCCAATCCGGGGTGTTATGCCACCGCCATGCAACTGGCCCTGGCGCCCTTGCGCCCGCTACTCCAGGGGCCCGCTCACTGCACCGGTGTATCCGGTTACAGCGGCGCAGGCACCAAGCCCTCCGAGAAAAACGACCCGGACGTATTACGGGAAAACCTGCTTCCCTACGCGCCCAGCGGCCACATGCACGAGGGTGAGGTGAGCCATCAACTGGGAATCAAGTTGCGCTTCATGCCTCACGTGGCGTCATTCTTTCGCGGCATCAGCATGACTGTTTGCGCCGAACTGAGCGAACCGGTGAGCAATGCCCAACTCAGTGAAATCTACAACAAGGCCTATGGCAATGAACCATTGGTGAAGCTGCAGGAAGAAATTCCCAACGTGCGGGATAACGCGAACCTGCATCATGCGACGGTGGGTGGCTGGACAGCCGGCAAGAATGATCAGTACGCGGTGGTGTATGTCACCCTGGATAACTTACTCAAGGGCGCGGCAACCCAGGCCATTCAAAACATCAACATTGCCTGCGGTTTTGACGAACTGGAGGGCATCCCTCATGGCTGATTTTCTCTGGAAGAAATCAGATGTCCCGGTGGATGAAAAAATCATGACCTTCATGGCCGGCCAGGACGTCGTACTGGACCGCCAATTGTTCGTCTACGACCTGCAGGCCTCGGCGGCCCACGTGAAGGGCCTGGAAAGCATAGAAATACTCAGCTCCGAAGATGCAAATAAACTGCTGGGCGCACTGACTGACCTGGAAGGCAAATTCACATCCGGTGACTTCACCCTGGATGATCGATTTGAAGACGGACACTCGGCCATCGAGTCCTATCTCACCGAGCAACTGGGCGAACTGGGTAAGCGGGTGCACACAGGGCGCAGCCGTAATGACCAGGTGCTGGTCGCCACCCGCTTGCTGCTTCGGGACAGGCTGGAGGAACTCCACGCCCAATGCCTCAACACCGCAAGCCTTTGCATAGAGCGCGCCAGGGCCACCGAGAACATTCCCATGCCGGGCTACACCCACTTGCAACGGGCGGTGGTTTCTTCGGTAGGCATGTGGTTTGCCGCGTTTGCCGAGAGCTTCATCGATAACGCACAACTGGCTCTAGACACTCGCAACTGGATAAATGCCAACCCGCTTGGCACCGCCGCGGGATTCGGCGTGAACCTGCCACTGGATCGGGAATTGACTACCCGGGAACTGGGCTTTTCGCGGATGCAGATCAACCCGATCTACGCCCAGAACAGTCGCGGAAAATTCGAAGTCCAGGCCCTGTCCGCCTTTGCCCAGGCGCTGCAGGACGTACGCCGGTTTGCCTGGGACATCAGCCTGTTCAGCACCTCGGAATTCAATTTCGTAACACTTCCCGACCGCTTTACCACCGGTTCGTCCATCATGCCCAACAAGCGAAACCCGGACCTGGTGGAATTGCTGCGTGGTGCCTACCCCTGTGTCGAGGCGGCGATTATCGAACTGCAATCCCTGCTGTCACTATCCACCGGATATCACCGTGACCTGCAAAACACCAAAGCTCCTTTGTTGCGCGGTCTGCAACAAGGTTGCGCCGTGATGGAGTTATTTCCGGACCTGGTGGGAAGCCTCCAGTTCAACGAGCAAGCGCTGGCAAAAGCCATTGAGCCAGCCATGCACGCCACTGACCGGGCAATGGAACTTGCCGCAGCCGGACTGCCATTTCGGGATGCATACCGCACCGTGATGAATGAGATGCCGGAACTGGCCGGCAGAGATGCAAGCCAAAGCCTGAACGCCAGGGTGTCACCCGGCGCTTGCGCGAATTTGATGCTGGATGAATTAAGCCGCCGCCTGGAACAACTGCGGGATTAAGGCGGACCTAGTCCGTCTCGTCCAGCACGCCAGCCAGGTCGTACCAGATGACATCTTCGCTGGCTTCTTCCAGTGCTTCTTCGACCAGTTCGCCGATCTCGGCATCCATGATGCCAAGCATGACGGAACCGCCGCTTTCCAGGGAGGCGACAATCTCTTCCAGGGACTCGTGAGACAGGCCGGTTTCCAACTCCAGCCAGGCCAACAGGCCCTCGCCGGAATCTTCCATCGCGCCAATCGGACCGGCCAGCAGGCCAACCACGGCAGCAAGCACGCCACACCAGTAGGCATCTTCACCCTGGGACTCGGTGATAGAGATGACTTCGTCCTCGTCCATGCATAGCAAAGACAAGGCATCGATTAGCCTGTCATCATCCTCAATGCTGGCCTGAACGTCTTCCAGCGCCTCATCTGCTCCGTCTTCACTCTGGAAAACTGCGCACATCAGTTGTTTGGAAGTAACCAAACTCATCTTTCCCTACCCCGGTAAGTCCGACTAATGCCGAACGTTTATTTATCCTGAAAACTACCTTAGACGCAATTTTCCGCCCTTTCTGCCCAATACGCTAGTCCATTTCCTCGCGCACCCACTGGCCATCCACCTTAAGCAATTGATAGGACGGCCAATAATGCTTATCCAGTCTCAAGGTAAGAACGTCCACCTGGTCGTTCCAGTTTATTGTCCTGATGCGCAAGGATTCCCCATCCTGTTTACCCGCCACCTGGGCCAGGAAGGCATCCAGATCCGGCGTGGGAGCACCATCCACCTCGACAATCCGACGTCCTGCGACCAACCCATAATGGCTGGCCGGAGAGCCGAAATTGAAAAAGGACACATACACGCCTTCCGGCTTGATGCCGCGCTGCGCCGATAGCGCACGATGAGGTGCTTGCAGCAATGCACCAGCCCAACTCACCACCCGGTCCAGTCCCTCACCGTCCAGGGACGCTGTGTTCACGTCTATTTCGACAACCCGATTATTGCGCCACACTCCCGCCAACACCGACAGTCTGCCCTGCACCGCCCGCTCGACTTCACGGAACTGGTTGACTGGCTTGCCATCCAGGGTCAGCAGCAAATCACCCGGGCGCAGCTTGTCCTCCGCATCGGAACCGCCTACCAGCCGTATAACCTGCAAAACATTCCGCTCCTGAGGATTGTGGTCCTCGAGCTTCTTGAGCCATTCACCAGGTAAATTCAGCTTCCTGGCCGTAGCCAGGGACAAGGGCATGAACTCCGTTTCCAGGGACTGCAAATCACGTCCAAGGCGAACATTTTCAACCAGGTCACGGGCAATGTCCGCGGACAAGCCCAGGTTGATCTGGCGATCATTGCCCCCTGACTGAAATGCCAGGCTGGTCCACAAGGCCTGCACCCGGGACTTGCTGTCCATGAGCACACCATCGATATCACCGGGTGCATTCACCAAAGCGATAGCACTCAGATTGGACTCACGGAATCGCATGGTTCGCGACAAGGGCAAGGTGAGGGCATCTACTGTGGATACCTCGGTCTTCTGAATAAACGGTTTACTGTTTCTCTTCAGACCGGCCACCCATACCGGATCACCATCATCCAGTTCCCTGTCAGAGAACCGGGCCGCTTTCACCGGCGTATCCCCGATCAACTCCGGCGGGTAGGAAACAATTGCCAGGTTATGCAGCGGGTGCACGTACTCCACCTTTCCAGGCACTTCCACGCTGCCCGCAAAGGTCAAATGCACATCACCGATTGCCACTGGAACCGTATTGCGATCTACCAGCACCAGGCCGCGCTTAACGTCGACCACCAGGCCGGTACCCCGGTAATGGCGGTCCGAAATACCCGATACCGCATAGGGCATATCGAAATTCACCAGCACCAGTGACGGTGCGATTTTCTGCAAACGGGAATCACCGTTGGCCGAGTACCGGGTATCCGCGGGTTCCTCTGTCTCGGCACGCCCCACCGGAGGCAGGGCCTGGCAGGGCCAGATTCCCGCAGCATCATCACGCTTGCATACACGCGCCGGATACCAGCTGCGATCCACGGTTACGCTGCGCAGGTTACTGGCCTTGGGATCGTCAAAGGTGAAATACCTGACCATCACCCTGGAGCGATCTTCGAGTTTGGAGATGATTTCAAGCAAGGCGTCCAGGTCCTCGACAACCTCACCGTCCAGGGCGCTGATGACCGATCCCCGTGGAATCATCGACGTGCTGAACATGTATCCGGGGTTGGCCACGTAGACGCCTCTTACCGGCATGTTCACATGCCGCGCCTGCTGGTAAGACAGGTCATGCAAAATTGCATCGGAGATTTCCAGGTAGCGATCCGGGGTAATGCTGTGCAGGTCCTGGACGGTGATCTCAATAATCCGGGTAAGACCCCCTCGCTGCAGTTCCAGCGTCACCGGCGCATTAACGCTTTCGTCCAGGACGGCCTCAAGAGGAACGAAACCAGACACCAGTTCTCCATTGACCCTGACCAGGATGTCGCCGGGTTCAAGCTCACCCTCGGCGGGCCCACCTGGAGTTACCTGGCTCACTACCAGCATTCCCACTCGGCTGGGCTGTTCCTTTCTTAACAACTCCTCGGTGACCGCCTGCAAGCCCAGCCTGCGCAGTTCGTCGTAAGGCAGTTGATCGAATACGGTTTGCAAGGTTCCCCGGGAGACCGGCATATCCTTGCGAATCAAATCCAGCACCCGTTGCACCCGATCCAGGGGCAGGAAAAAACTGGATGCCGCGGCACTGCTGGCGCCGGCGTTCAAGGCCAGCACATCGCCGTCCACATCCACTACCGGAGAACCTGATGAACCCCCCGATGTTCCCGAGGCAGCCTGCAGGTAGAAAGTATTGAAGTCGTTGTACTTGCCGCGCCCATACACCGGTGCACGGCGATCCAGCCTGGCGATAGTGCCGGCCAGGATGGACAACTGCTCACCCGCGTCGTTGCCGATTACCCGGATCTCGCTACCCACCCGAACCTTGTCGGGCCGCAGCGCGAACTCATGGGGAGTGATAAACCCCAGGGCCTTGGGATCGAAACGGTAGAAGCCAAAATCGTGCACCGGATCCCGATACACGGGCTTCAGGTCCACCTCTTCGTGATTCAGGAACACCGCCTGGGCAGTTACCGGGCCGGGCATGACCACGTGACGGTTGGTCAGGATCAAGCCCCTCTCCCAGTCCACCACGAAACCCGTGGCCTGGCTGGAAATACTCCACTCGGTATCGAAGGCTCGCACGCCATCAATCCGGATAGAGACCACCCCGCTTGAAACGGCATCCAGTGTTCGGGTCCAGCCGTTCTCTTCCCCGTGGGCAGAGAACGTCAGTCCCAACAGGGCCACGCAAGTGACCCAGCGAATTGCCAACTGCCGTATCAAGCCTTGCTGCATATCAATCAAAGTTCCAAAGTGCGGGAGAAGGCATCCTGGTAACGTCGGCGGAATGACTCGGCATCAATAGTGTGATTCTGGGTGCCTGCGCTTTCGATCTTGATCGCGCCCATCAGGGAAGCCAGCCTGCCGGTGGTCTCCCAGTCGGCATCGCTCATCAAACCATAGATAAGACCGGCCCGGTACGCATCACCGCAACCGGTGGGATCCGACAACAGGTTTACCGGCGCAGTGGGTATCTCAATGGTCTTGCCGTCCACGTAGATTACCGAACCCTTGGCGCCTCGAGTCACCACCAGGGCTTTCACCCGTTTGGAGATTTCTTCCAGGCTCAGGCCGGTGCGCTCACGCAGCATCTCGCCCTCGTAGTCATTAACAGCAACCCAGGTAGCTTTCTCCACGAAATCCAGCAACTCGGGACCACCAAACATTGGCAGGCCCTGGCCCGGATCAAAAATAAAGGGAATGTCCGCCTCGGCAAATTCGGTGGCGCGCTTGAGCATGCCATCCCGGCCATCCGGGGAGACGATACCCAGGGTCGCACCGGCATTCCGGGGCAGGTCCACGGTGTGGGACTCGTTCATGGCGCCAGGGTGAAAGGCTGTGATCTGGTTGTCGTCCATGTCGGTGGTGATGTAAGCCTGGGCGGTAAATGCAGCAGGCACCACCGACAGGTAATCACGGCTGACGCCACAACGATCCATCCATGCGCCATACGGGCCGAAATCATGCCCCACTGTGCCCACCGGTGCGCCCTGTCCTCCCAACTGCTTGAGGTTATAGGCGATGTTGCCGGCACAGCCACCAAACTCGCGGCGCATCTCCGGCACCAGGAAAGCCACGTTCAACATGTGAATCTTGTCGGGAAGTATATGGTCGCGGAACTGACCCTGGAAGACCATGATGTTGTCGTAGGCAAGTGAACCGCAAATAAGAGCAGACATAGTGATTAAACTCCCCGGGAGCGTGAATGTAAGTGGATGATTGTACCCGCATAGCTACGACGCTGCCGATGGGAACCGGCAGCCATAAAAACAGCTGGTAAAAAGCGGGGCACGGCGAACGCCGCGCCCCGCGAGTATTACGCGTCGACCGATGCCGGGTTGAACACCAGGTCCAGTTGACGGGCAGCCTTCACATCGTCAAGCCTGCGCACCGGCGTGGTGTAGGGAGCACCCTTCACCTTCTCCGGATCACGGGCCGACTCGTCAAGAATCGCAATCATGGCCTCGACAAAACCATCCAGGTCTTCCTTCGCCTCGGTCTCGGTCGGCTCGATCAACAAGCACTCCGGAACCAGCAACGGGAAGTAGGTGGTCGGCGCATGGAAACCGTAGTCCAGCAAGGACTTGGCAAAATCCATGGCGCTCACCCCAAGATCCCTGGACTGACGCTTGAGACTCACAATGAATTCGTGGCTGGCGCGACGACGTGGGAACGCCAGGTCGAAACCGGCATCACGCAGACGAACCATCACGTAGTTGGCATTCAAGGTGGCGTACTCGGAAACCCGGGACATGCCGTCACGGCCAAGCATACGCATGTAGATATATGCACGCAGCAACACACCTGCATTACCCATGAACGCTGACAGGCGACCGATGGTGCCGGGGATGTCTTTCTCATCCAGCCAGCGATAGGTATCACCGTCTTTGCCAACTACCGGAATAGGCATATAGGGAAGCAGTCGCTCGCCTACACCCACCGCACCGGAACCGGGGCCACCGCCACCGTGAGGTGTCGAGAAGGTCTTGTGCAGATTCATGTGAATCACGTCGAAGCCCATATCGCCAGGGCGTACCTTGCCAAGAATCGCATTCAGGTTGGCGCCATCGTAGTAGAGCAAACCACCAGCGTCGTGAACGATGCCACGAACTTCTTCAATGTGACGCTCAAAGACACCAAGGGTAGAAGGATTGGTCAGCATGATGCCCGCTGTATTGGGACCCACGGCCTTGCGAAGCTCATCAAGGTCCACGTCACCCTGGTCATCAGTGGGAATCTCAACAACCTTGCAACCACACATCACGGCGGTTGCAGGATTGGTGCCATGGGCTGCATCCGGAACCAGGATCTCGTTCCTGTGGGAATCACCGCGAGCATCGTGGTAAGCCTTGATCATGGCTACACCGGCAAACTCACCCTGGGCACCGGCCATCGGCGTCAGGGACACGCCCTTCATACCTGTGACTTCCTTAAGCATGTCCTGCAACTCATGCATGGTCTGCAGGAAACCCTGGCCCATGGATACGTGAGACAGGGGATGCCGTGCCAGGAAACCGGGCAGCATGGCCAGCGTATTACAGGCACGCGGGTTGTACTTCATGGTGCAGGAACCCAGCGGATACACCTGGGTATCAATCGAGAAGTTCATCTGGGACAGGCGAGTGAAATGCCTGACAGTCTGCAACTCCGAGACCTGGGGCAACAACGGCGGCGTGTTACGACGCAGGTGATCAGGCAGGTCTACTGTCTGGCGCAGCGGAGCCTGGGCGGTAGCACGACGACCTTCGCGTGAGCTTTCAAATATCAGTTTCTCAGTCATTACCGCTTCTCCCCGGCCACTGCTGCCACAGCATCTGCCATGGCCTTGCCGAACCGGACAATATCGTCTTCGGACTTGGTTTCCGTGGCACAGACCAACAGGGCGTTACCCAATTCCGGGTACTCCGCAGACAGGTCAAGACCACCAGCGATATCCTCTGCGGCAAGTCGTTCAAGCACTGGTGCAACCGGGCAATCCAGTTTCAACACCGCTTCGTGGAACTGGCCACCGGCAAAGGCGACTTCCACACCGTCCACCGAACTCATCACCTCAACCACGCGAGCAGTGTTGTTCATGCAGGCGGTTGCCACACCGGCCAGTCCCTCGGCACCCAGCAATGACATGTAAATCGTCGCGCCGGTAACCATCAGTCCCTGGTTGGTGCAGATATTCGAGGTCGCCTTGGAGCGACGGATATGTTGCTCACGAGCCTGCAGGGTCAAGGTATAACCAGTGCGCCCGTCCAGGTCGGTAGTACGCCCGACAATCCGTCCCGGCATCTGCCTGACCCAGCTTTGACGGCAGGTCATGAAGCCGAAGAATGGACCACCCGATGACATGGGCACGCCCAGGGGCTGTCCCTCGCCACAGGCGATATCAGCGCCCTTTTCGCCCCATTCACCCGGGGGCTTGATCAGCGCCAGGGAGGTGGGATTAACCACTGCGATCACCTGGGCATCCCGGGCATGGGCCCAGTCTGTCAGGGCGTCCACATCCTCGAATCGACCCAGGAAGTTGGGCTGGGGAATAACCAGCGCGGTCAGGTCCTCGTCTGCATAGGCTTCAAGCGCCTTCAGATCCAGGGTGCCGTTGGCATGATCGTAATCCACCTCGATGAACTCAAGACCCTGGTTACCGGCAACCGCCTTGGCAACCTTGCGGTACAGCGGATGCAGGGTGCGAGGCATGAGAATCTTGCCGCTGCGTGACTTGCGGTTAGCCCGCACAGCCATCAGCGCAGCCTCACCCAGGGCAGATGCACCGTCATACATGGACGCATTGGAGACATCCAGGCCGGTCAGGCTGGCCATCATGGTCTGGAACTCGTAGATCAGCTGCAAGGTTCCCTGGCTAGCTTCAGCCTGGTAGGGGGTATACGCGCTGTAGAACTCTCCACGCGTTGCAATCTCCCATACTGCTGCCGGGATGTGATGCTCATAGGCGCCCGCACCGATAAAGGTAAGGGGCTCACCATCACGGGCAGCACGCTTGTGCATGATCCGTGTGATTTCCATCTCACCGACTGCTTCGGGTACGCCCTTGAGACCATCGACCCTCAGGGCCTGGGGAATTTCATCGAACAACTGGTCGATGCTATCGACACCAATGGCCTGCAACATGTCGCGGACATCAGCGTCGGTATGGGGGATAAATGCCATGCTTGGTTTCCTCTAACTTTCCCTTGACCCGATCAGGCTTCGTCTTCCAATAAGGCCAGGTACTCTTCGGCGCTCATCAGCTCTTCCAGCTCACCGTCGCTATCCAGGCTCATGCGGTAAATCCAGCCTTCACCATAGGCATCGGTATTCACCAGCTCGGGTGCATCAGTCAGGCCGTCATTTACGGCGGTAACTTCACCGGTCAGCGGGCTATAGACATCGGATGCGGCCTTGACGGATTCAACCACGGCACAGGCATCGCCCTCGGCCAGGGTTGCGCCCACTTCGGGCAGCTCTACAAAGACCAGGTCACCCAGGGCAGCCTGGGCGTGATCGGTCACACCAATTGTGCAAGTGCCGTCTTCTTCTACACGAATCCACTCATGATCTTTGCTGTATTTCAGATCGCCAGGAACGTTTGACATGTTTATTACTCCCCTCAGTGTTCACAGAATTTTTAAATAGAAGATTAAATTTCGATACAGGCTTTGCCGTTGCGAGCGAAAGGCGGCTGCACCACCTTTGCGTTTAACAAGCGGCCACGAATATCCACCTGACAGGTATCTCCCGTCCCAGCGGGAACCCGCGCAAATGCAATGGATCCGCTCAGTGTGGGCGAGAAGGTACCACTGGTCACCTCGCCTTCTCCCACACCGTCAACCACGATTCTTTGGTGGCCGCGGAGCACACCGCGATCCACCAGCACCAGGCCGACCAGCTTGCGCGGCACCCCGGCGTCCAACTGGGCCTGCAGTGCGGCACGACCAATAAAATCACGTCCGTCGTCCTTCATGACAACCGTCCAGGCCAGGCCGGATTCCAGCGGCGTGGTGGTTTCATCCATGTCGGTGCCGTACAGGTTCATCCCTGCTTCAAGACGCAGGGTATCCCTGGCGCCCAGGCCACAGGGACGGATACCGGCTTCTACAAAGCGATCCCAGACGGATACTGCGCCATCCAGCGGCATCACGATTTCGAAACCATCTTCGCCTGTGTACCCGGTGCGGGCAACAAACCAGTTGTCGATCATTGCGGCAGAAAATGGCTTCAGCCCCATGGCAGTCTCGCGCCCTTCACGGCTGAGAAGACTGGCGGCTTTTTCCCGGGCATTAGGTCCCTGGACTGCCAGCATGGCGGTCTCGGATTGCTCGGTAACGGTAACCTCGAAGGCTTTTGCCTGGGAACGAATCCATGCCAGGTCTTTCTCCCGGGTGGAGGCGTTCACCACCATGCGGAAGAATGTTTCGCTCATGTAATAGGTGATGAGGTCATCGATCACACCGCCGCGCTCGTTGAGCATGCAGCTGTAAAGCGCCTTGCCCGGCACCTTTAACTTGGCGACATCATTAGCCAGCAGGTGAGACAGGAACTCCCGAACCCGATCTCCTTCCAGGTCCACCACGGTCATGTGAGAGACATCGAACATGCCTGCATCACCGCGAACCGCATGGTGCTCTTCCATCTGGGAGCCATAGTGAACGGGCATATCCCAGCCGCCGAAATCTACAATCCGGGCACCGGCTTCAACATGCGTGTCGTAATAGGGGGTACGTTGTCCCATTCAAAGTCTCCAAAACAGAATACACGGCAAATTCGAGACCTCTTTAGTCTCACCGCCCCTCTGTCCTGAAACCTGAGAGATCGGGCGTCCTGATCAGGACACCGAGCCCCTTCGGTGGGCAGCTTGTGCCGCCACTCTCCAGAGCCAATCCGTCTTCCCTGTCCGTTTGCCTGAGCGTTTCCGGGCTGGTTGCGCCTTCGGCGTCCCATCTCACACGCTAATGGTGCAAATGGGATCTCTCCAGGGGAGCCGTATGATTGGAACGAGTAATAATAGCCCATCCGGCCGATGTCCTCTACTGTTGCCCAAACCCTCGCCGTTGCTCACAATGGGCAGCTTCAGAAACGTTGGAAATATTACGATTTCGGTGATGTTCACTATGAAAAGACTGCTGTTTACCGCCCTGCTTTGCGTGGCCAGCCCGCTTTTTGCGCAATCTCCCGCGGAGATTGAAGCTGAAACTGCCCAACTGCACCGCTTGTTTCAGCAAGCCTGGGAATACGATTTAAAACAAAATCCGGAGATGGCCACCCAGCTGGGCGACCCCCGCTACAACCACCGCTGGACGGACTATTCCGTCAAGGCCCTGAGCGAAACCCACCTGGCCGAGGGGCAGTTCCTGGTCCAGCTTTCCAAGGTGAACAGAGACCTGCTCCCGGACGAGGAGCAACTGAATTTCGACCTCTTCGAACAGGCGTATCAGAAACGCATGGAGGCATGGCAGTACCGCACCTGGCTAATGCCCGTGAATCAGCGCGGGGGCGTACAAAGCGCCGACCAGTTGGCAGCCGCCACGCCTTTTACGTCAATCAAGGACTATGCGAACTGGATAGCCCGACTGAGAAGTATTGGCATACTGGTGCAACAGAATATCGCCCTGATGCGACAGGGAATGACCGAGGGCTGGGTGCAGCCACGGATCATCATGGAAAGAATCCCTGCCCAGATAGAACAGCAACTGGTCAACGACCCGACCAGCAGTCCATTCTACAAACCCTTCCTGGACTTTCCCGACACGGTCAGCCCCGACGACCAGGACAGGCTGCAGCAGATTGCACGCAAGACCATCGTGGAAGTCGTGGTGCCCGCCTACCGGGAATTTCACAGTTTCTTTGTCAACGAGTACCTGCCGGCTTGTCGTAATACTGTCGGCGCATGGGACTTGCCTGACGGACGAAGTTTTTACGAATTCAGGACCCGCAATTACACCAGTACAGACCTGACGCCGGACCAGATACACCAACTGGGTCTGGACGAGGTAAAGCGCATCCGTGGCCAGATGCAGGCGATTATCGAGGAACTCCAGTTCAAGGGAAGTTTCAGCGATTTTCTGCACTTCCTGCGCACCGACCCCCAGTTCTATTACGACGATCCCCAGGACCTGTACCAGGCCTACCTGGCCACCAGCAAGCGGATAGACCCGGAACTGGTAAAACTGTTTGGCAAGTTACCCAGGACGCCTTACGGGGTGCGCCCGATACCCGAGGCCAGCGCGCCGGACACCACCACTGCCTATTACATGCGCCCGGCTGCAGACGGCAGTCGCGCAGGCTACTACTACGTGAACCTGTACCGACCGGAAACCCGGCCCAAGTACGAAATTGAAGTGCTCACCGTACACGAGGCCATGCCGGGCCATCACCTGCAAATCGCCCTGGCCCAGGAACTGGGTGACATTCCGAAATTCCGTCGCTACCAGGGCGCCACTGCGTTTGTTGAGGGCTGGGGGCTGTACAGCGAGAGTCTCGGTTCTGAACTGGGCCTTTACAAAGATCCCTACTCACGCTTCGGTCAGCTGACCTATGAAATGTGGCGAGCAGTGCGGCTGGTCGTGGATACCGGCATTCATTACCGCGGTTGGTCTCGCGAACAGGCCATCGACTTCTTCAAGGAAAATGCTGCCAAGAGCGAACTGGATATCGTCAACGAAATCGACCGCTACATTGCATGGCCCGGGCAAGCGCTGGCCTACAAGATCGGAGAAATTCGCATCAAGCAATTACGCGAAACTGCCAGCGCCCGGCTGGGCGCAGCATTTAATATCAAAGAGTTTCATGACGTACTGCTTAGCGCCGGCGCCCTGCCGCTGGATATGCTGGAAAGACGTATGCAGCGATGGATGGCAGACAAGATGCTGGAAATTCAGATAGAAGAAAACAGCCAATGAGCGACCTGCAACACAAACACTGCGTACCCTGTGAGGGCGGCATACCCCCACTGGACAAAGACCAGGCAGAAGCCTTGCTCAGGCAAATCGATTCCGGCTGGGCATTAAGCGAGGACGGCCTGCAGATTGAACGGACATTCCGATTCAAGAGTTATTACAAGACCATCAGTTTTGTGAACGCCGTGGCGTGGATCGCCAACAGCGAAGATCACCATCCGGATATGGACGTGGGATACAGCCGTTGCGTGGTGCGTTATACCACCCACGCAATCAAGGGATTGTCGGATAACGACTTTATCTGCGCGGCGAAAATAGACGCCCTGGGCAGTTAGTGCGATCAACAGGCCGCCCGGTAAGCTCCGGGCCCGGCCAATCAGATTCCCAGTTTGCTCAACTGGTCCATGATGCGCCCCAGGGTCATGGTCAGCGTGGGGTGAGAATCCTCGAATTCCCTTAAGGCGTCCATGGCGCTCTCTACCAGGGTCTCCGGCTTATCTTCCTTCTGACCAGCCATGCTGCGTTCGATAGAGCCTCTAAGATCTTTCAACTGAGCCTTGAGCTCATCGCTCTCCAGAGCCTCATTCTCGATCTGCTCTTCCAGTTCCTGCAGCAATTTTTCCAGTTTCTGGGTGGGCATGATGTATCTACTCCTTCAGGTACTCTGTCCCGGTCGGCTATGCCACAGCCCAGCGAGGAAGATCCCCGGCCAGTCCCATAGCCCTGCGAACAAACAATTCTCTTGCCATCGGTGTGCGGCCCAAAAGGTCCACACCGATCTTGCGAAGATAGGGTAGCGGACCACTGCCAACCTTGTAGGCACGTCCCAACCCATCTATAGCAGCCAGCATGGCAAGGTTCTCACCCTTTCGCCAGCGTTCATATTTCCGCAGGCAGCGAAGATCACCGGGATCCCGGCCCTGGGCAAGGGATTCCAGGAACACTTCCGCCATGACCGCCACATCCAGGTAGCCAAGATTCACGCCCTGTCCGGCCAGGGGGTGCACCGCGTGGGCCGCGTCTCCAATCAGCGCAAAACGTTTATCCGTGTAGCGGGTCGCATACTGGGCCCGCAACGGAAATGCCGCTCTGTTGCCAATAGTGATGACCTTGCCCAACACCTGGCCACTGGCTTCACTCACCGCCTCCATGAAGGCATCGTCATCCAGCGCCAACAGGGCATCCGTGTCTTGCTCTGGGGTAGACCAGACAATTGAAATACTGCCATCACACAAGGGCAGAAATGCGATCGGGCCACCGGGCAAAAAGCGCTGAAAAGCCGTGTCCCTGTGAGCCCGCTCGGTACGTATCGTGGTCACGATTGCACGCTGATGATAACTCCATCCCCGGGTGGAGATATCCATCATGGAACGGGTCGGAGACCCGGCCCCATCAGCCCCCACCAATAGCCGTCCGGCAATCGTTCCGTGGCTACGTGCAATCACGGTAACTTGCCCAGGCTCAACGCCCACCGCCTCCACCGCAGCCGGGATAACCAGGACATTGGGAAGTTGTTCCAGGCGCCGGGCAAGAGCCCACTGCACCAGGGAATTTTCAATAATGTGGCCCAACTCGGCTTCGCCCACATCCTCGGCACCGAAACTCAGCCCGCGGCCGGGATCATCTCCCTCCCAGACCATCATTCGACGGTAAGGAGAAATTCGCCCTGCTGCGATTCCCGACCATGCGCCGGCGTGCTCAAGCACCGCCTGTGACGCACGGGATATCGCCGACACTCGCAGGGCCCATCCTTTGTCATCCCCGGGGTTTTCCGGTGGCCGGGGTTCCAGCACGCACACACGGGTGTCCGGAGATTGTGCGGCCACCAGGCAACCCAGCGCAGAACCAACCATTCCGCCACCGGCAATAATCAGGTCAAAATCTTTCTTGCTCCCGGCCTTCATACCAGGGGGACTCCCCTGGCAAGACGAGGCAGCCGTCCTGCCCGACCCATGGTATGGCGAGCAAACAATTTCTTGGCACCGGGCACCAGGTCGAAAGATAACAAGCCGGCACTGCGAGCCAATTTCACGGGGCCAAAGGGACTGGTGAACAATCGCACCAGGCCGTGGGTGAATCCCAACACCTTGTCCTGGTCCTCACGCCGCCATTGCATGTACTGCTCCAGCATCGCCGGCGTGCCAGGGTCCACGCCTTCCAGCGAGGCCATCACCTCGGCAAGAGCGGCCACATCCCGAAGACTGAGGTTAAAGCCCTGGCCGGCCACCGGATGCAGGTTATGGGCGGCATTACCCAGGACCACCAGGCGCTGGGCAAGTTGTTGCCGGGCCTTGACCCGATACAAGGGATAGCTTGATCGCTGCCCCACCGTCAGCAAGCGACCCAGGCGGTAGCCAAATTGCTCCTGAAGACGTAACAGAAAATTCTCGTCATCAAGAGCCATAATAGACTCAGCAAGTTCGCGCTTGACGGTCCAGACAACGCTGCAGCGTTTTTCTCCCAGGGGAAGCACCGCCAGCGGGCCACTAGTGGTGAAGCGCTCAAACGCCTGGCCCTGGTGATCCTGCTCCGGTGTCACATTACAAATGATCGCGGTTTGCTGATAATCCAGGACATCCGAATCGATGCCTGCCATTTCCCGGGTTACCGAGCGCGCACCATCTACCGCCACCACCAATCGGGCATTGACCGACAGCACCTGGCCATCGGCCTGCTCCAGGTCCAGTTCCATGGCGTCTTTACCCGGGCGCATGGAAACCAGCTTGGCGGGCATGAAACATTGCAGGTTGGATTGAGCCGACAACCGCTTCCACAATGCCTTGCCGACACTGCGGTTGGGCACCACATAACCCAGGGCCGGCACACCCTGCTCCCGGGCCTCGAGTCGGGCGATGCCCGGGCGACCCTGCTCAGAGACATGAATTCGTGCAATAGGCGATGCATCAGCTTGCATGTCCTGCCAGACACCCATGGTGTTGAGAATCACCTGGCTGCCATGGGAAATCGCCGTGCAACGATCATCGTAACTGGGCTGCGCATCGCTGTCGGGAGCGAACGGTTCTACCAGGGCCACCCGCAGGGGCAATGGAGACAGGGCAACAGCCAGGCTGGCCCCCACCATACCGCCACCCACAATGACGAGATCAAAGTCCCTGTCCACGTTTCAGGCTACTCCCGGACGGGCCTCAGGCAACCTTGCCTGCCCTGGCCATGAGTTTTTCAATTACGGCGACTTCCTTGGGTGCGCCGTCGCTCAGTACATCGTATCCATCTTTGGTGACCAGTACGTCATCCTCGATACGCACACCGATGTTCCACCATTTCTTGGCAACACCCTTGGTGCCGGCGGGAATGTAAATACCCGGCTCAATGGTCAGGACCATCCCCGGCTCCAGGACGCGCCACTCGTCACCGACCTTGTAATCACCCACGTCATGGACATCCAACCCGATCCAGTGACCGGTGCGATGCATGAAGAACTTGCTGTAGGCACCGTCCTTTATCAACTTGGACAGCGGACCCTTGAGCAAACCCAGGTCCTTGAGACCGGCAGTAATCAGTTTTACTGCCGCATCGTGGGGATCATTCCAGTGGTTGCCCGGACGCACCTTGTCGATGGCCGAATACTGGGCCTTCAGGACGACTTCATAAATCGCTTTTTGCTCGGGACTGAAGCGTCCGTTCACCGGATAGGTACGGGTAATATCCGAAGCGTAGTAGTCAAACTCGCAGCCCGCATCAACCAAAAGCAGCTCGCCGTCTTCCATCAAGCGATCATTCTGGTTGTAATGCAGCACGCAACTATTGGGACCCGAGCCGACGATGGGCGAGTACGAAGGCGCACAACCATGGCGACGGAATTCATGGATCAAGTCAGCGTGAATTTCATACTCACGCATACCGGGCTGGCAGGACTTAATGGCCCTCACATGGGCTTGCGCCGCGATCTTGGCCGACTTTTTCATCGCGGAAATTTCCGCGCGACTCTTGTACAGGCGCATGTCATGGAGCAGGTGATCCAGGGCAATGAATTCCTGGGGCGTGTGTGTGCCACGGTTAGCCTGTGACCTCAGCTGCTGCACCCAGCTCACCACCTGCTGGTCAAACTCGGGGCTGACACCCAGGGTGTAATACACCCGTTCACATTGCTCGATCAGGCCGGGAAGAATGTCATCCACGTCGCCTATAGGGAACGAATCGTCCGCGCCATAATCCGCTACCGCGCCGTCCTGGCCAGCTCTTGCACCGTCCCAGGTCTCGCGCAGGGGGTCCCGTTCCCGGCAGAACAAGATGTATTCGGCTTGCTTGCGACCGGGGATCAGCACCAACACTGCCTCGGGTTCGGCAAAGCCGGTCAGGTAGTGGAAGTCACTTTCCTGGCGGTAGTCATGTTCGACGTCCCGGTTCCTGAGCTTTACCGGTGCCGCTGGCAAAATCGCAATTCCGCCCGGGCCCATCATGCGCATCAACTGCTTGCGACGTCTTGCAAATTCCTTCTGATTCAACGCGGTCATCCCATGGCTGTCAGTTAGTGAGCCTCTGATCTATTCATGAACTCGTATCTTGCAGCTAAAAAATCCAGCTTCTGTGTTGTCAATCTTCGCAATAGTCCCACTATTACGTGCGATTGGCGCCTTGAAACTGTATCTTTTCGCTAACAATCTACTTCGCCCAGAATAAATCAGAGGTTCCTTAGTGGAGAGTGGTCTCGGCATCGGGAACATCCAGACTCCCCGCCAACTCTTCATAAATCAGCTGTGCGCCCACGCGCACAAACTCCAGGATCTCGGCAAAGGCGTTCTCGCCCTCGTCCTGATCATCGTCATCCTCATCAAATCCGGCCTGGGCCAGGCGGCTGAAGTCCAGCACGATCTCGCCAACCTGTTCCCCCAGGGCATCCTTATTAAGGGTGCCTGATGCGCCCATACCTGCAAGGAAGCTCTGACACCAGCAAGCCAGTTCCTCAGCCCGGTCAATCAGGGCCGCGTCATCATCGGGAAGCAAGGGAGTGAATCCCATCTGGCGCTCCTCGAGTTGGGTGGCAGTCTGGCTGGCTACCTTCGCCGCCAGGGTGGCCAGGTTGCCTTCGGGAGCCTGCCCTTCCAGCAGCACGCTCCAAAGGTTATCCAAATTCTTGTCTGAGCTGGCACAGACCAATCCGCTGATGGCGCCGTGTAGTTCTGCGGCACTAAGCTGAATCCCGGCCTTTTCAACGGCCTCGCGCAGTTCGTCGTAGGTAATATGGTTCAAGGTCGGGGAATCCCTGCTGGCAATGGTGAAAACACCCGGCAATGCTAACACTGGCCGGTCCGGTAACCCAGAGCGATGCAACGAGCTCGTTGACCCGGAATCGCGCCGGTTCTATAGTTCCGCCATGAGCAAAAAGGCACCAGAACACCAATTTGAAGTTGAGCTCAAGGCACTGGAGCAGCGTCTTGATGATTTGGTCGGCGTGGTTGACGTGCTGAAAGAGGAAAACCGATCCCTCAAGCAACGTCAGGATGCGCTGACCGGTGAACGCGCCCAACTTCTTCAAAAGAACGAACAGGTTCGCGCCCGGGTGGAAGGCATGATCACTCGCCTGAAGTCGATGGAGCAAGGCTAATGAGCGATTTCGTACAGGTCACCGTTCGCATACTTGAAAAGGAATACCAGGTGTCTTGTCCGGTTAAAGAACGCGAAGCCTTGATGAATGCGGCGGACTACCTGAATGGCCAGATGCGTTCCATCCGCGATGGAGGCAAGGTGGTTGGCCTGGAAAGGATCGCAGTAATGACCGCGTTGAACCTTACCGCCGAACTGCTAGGCAGCAAGTCGCGGGAACAGTTAATAGACGATGATTACGGCCTGCGCATCAAATCCATGCGCGAACGCGTGGAAACTGCGCTGCAATCAGGCAGGCAACTGGAGCTTTAAGCTCGCCGGATGAGACCAAACAATATTTAGCGGGACAAACCGAGCGATAGCCCGGGTATAATGTCCCTAATCGAATTGGCGCTTCCTGCAGTGTTCGATGCAGACTGGGATCCCTCGACCCTAATTACTTAAATAGGGGCGGATACCTGCAGATGTCTGTGCGCAAGTCCGCTTCTGGCGGGAAGCCTGACGAATCTGCGCTCTGCCCCACCTATTGCTCTGGTTCGAGAGCAAAAGTCGGTAACGGCACAGGCGGGAAGCGCCTCCTTATTCGGGCCTGGTGTGAACGGCAAAGAAAAAAAACAGCTACGCAATCAGGCAAGGCAAAAACGACGCGCCCTGGATCCCCGGCAACGCAGCGATGCCTCGGAACGTATTTGCCAACGTATAGCCGCAAGCAAGAGCTTCAGAAACGCCCGGCGCATTGCCCTGTACCTGCCGATGGACGGAGAAGTCGATTGCCTGCCGCTGCTTGAAACTGCCTTGGGCGCGGGAAAACAAATTTTCCTGCCCCAATTGCCAGGCCGCTATCCAAGGGCGATGAATTTTGCGCTCATGGATGCCCAAACCACCCTGGAACCCGGCCCCCTCGGAACCATTCAACCCGCCCGGGGCTCCCGAATTGCGGTTTCAGCGCGAGAAATGGACCTGGTAATCACGCCGTTGGCGGCTTTTGACCCCCTGGGCAACCGGATTGGCATGGGGGCGGGCTATTACGACCGCACTTTTAGCTTTTTGGCACATAGAAAGCACTGGATCAGCCCCCGACTGATCGGTGTGGCCTTTGAATGCCAAAAATTTACGTCAGTTCCCATCGACCGCTGGGATGTTCCACTGTGGAGCATCGTGACCGAAGACGGATCCTATCCTGCCTCAAAAATTATCTAGCACCACCAATGGAGCAACCTGTGAACTACTGGCTACTCAAATCCGAACCCAATGAATTCAGCATCGATGACCTGAAAAAAAACAAGACCACGCACTGGGATGGTGTTCGAAATTACCAGGCTCGAAACATGATGCGTGACCAGATGAAAAAAGGTGACCTCGCTTTTTTCTATCACTCTAATACCGATGTGCCAGGCATCGTTGGCGTGATGAAAGTGGTGCGAGAAAGTTACCCGGATCACACTGCCTTTGATCCCAACGACAAACACTACGACCCAAAGAGCGATCAGGACAACCCAAGATGGTTCATGGTCGATTTGCGCTACATGCGCAAATTCAAAAAGACGATTCCACTTGCAGTGCTAAGAGAATTCGCCGGTAACGAGTTAGCGGATATGGCTTTACTCAGAAAAGGGAATCGCTTATCCGTGATGCCGGTCGGTGAAGATCAGTGGGAGTTTATTAATTCGCTTTCTGATTAAATGCCTTTATTTACAGTGTAACTTCGTAGTCATAAAGCTCAACGCAAGACCATGCGACGTACCAGTCACGACGCAAAAGGCCATCCAGGGAAAAATCCATCCTCCTTTTCGCGCTGAAATAGCAGCGCGAAATCTGCTTCATCGCACCATTGACTTGTTGGCAATATCATTTTCTTGTCGTATATACTCGTTCTCGGACACCCTGACATGGAGAGGAAAACTAATGGCTACTAAGAAACGTGCCTCAAAGAAGAAGGTCGCTTCCAAAAAGAAAGCGGTCGTAAAGAAGGCAGTGGCAAAGAAACCCGCCACTAAGAAGAAAGTCGCTACCAAGAAAAAGGTAGT
>Ga0102815_10000720_pt1 | contig 21445 bp, 14 predicted proteins | sample ColrivemetaGS759_FD_79113 | JGI IMG/M metagenome (GOLD analysis project Ga0102815, IMG submission 79113) | Estuarine microbial communities from the Columbia River estuary - Ebb tide ETM metaG S.759 | ecosystem: Environmental > Aquatic > Marine > Intertidal zone > Estuary | place: USA: Columbia... | reverse complement strand
CTGGGTCCCTGGACCTCTGGGTGCCCGCGCTTCTGGCGGGGGCTGAGGGTCTGGGTGCCACCCGGCTGGGTGCCAAGCGTCCTGTCCGGGGCGGGCAGTTGGTCCGTGTTTCGGAGCGAGGGCGGGCCGCCGCCGCATCTGTTCGTGCTCGGTGTCTTGGGCGGAGGCGTGCATGAGCGGGACCCGGAGTGCTCGTGCGTGACCCCGCCCGCACCTGCTAGGCCCGGCGGCGCCAGCTGGGACGGCTCGTACGGGGCCGACCTCTCCGTATGGCCGGCGGGACCCGGAGCGTGGATGGCCGAGGAGCACCGACGCCGCGAGCAGGACATCAGGGAGCGCTTCGATGCGGGATACGTCAATGGGGGTCACAGGGGCAGGAGCAGGGGCAGGAGCAGGGGGAGACACGGGGCGGAGCCCGCGGCAGAGCGCTCAGCCGGCTCTCCAACGGGGTCTTCAGCCGGCCCTCCAGCTGGGTCTCCAGCTGGGGCTCCAACTGGGCCCGACCGCATCTCGGCAGGCCGCCCTGGCGACGTGGGCGGCCGGGGGCCGGTTCTCCGAGCGTCGGCGGCGAGCGTTGACCCGGGCGATTGCCGATCTGGGGCTGGCGAGGGTGGCGCGGCTCGGGCCCGGGAATCTGGCCGCGGAGTGCGGATTGACCCGGCCACAGGCGCTGCGACTCGCGGCGATGTTCGAACTCGGTAGAGAAGTGGAGCGGTCCGGCGCCGACGGAGGTGCGCACGTCCGCCGCCCCGAGGATGCCTTCCGCATGCTCGCGCCCGAGTTGCGAGGCCTCGAGGTGGAGTCCTTTCGGGTGCTCATCTTCGATGTGCGGAGGAAAGTGATCGCCAACGAGGAGGTGAGCCGAGGGACCCTCGACGCGGCCCTTGTGCACCCTCGCGAGGTCTTCCGACCGGCGCTTCGGTTGGGTGGAGCGGCCCTCCTGCTGGCCCATAACCACCCCTCCGGGAATCCAGAGCCGAGCCCCGAGGACTGGGCCGTGACTCGGCGCCTCCTCCGAGCCGGCCGCTTGCTCGGTGTCCCCGTCACCGACCACCTCATCATCGCGGGGGGCCGGTGGGTATCGATGAGGCATCAGGGCCAGTGGCCCGACGTCGCAGCGGCGCAGCCCGGCGAGCCGGCATGATGGCCAAAGTCCACCGCGGGAACCGCAGATCCAGAGCCAAGGAGATCGTGAGGCGGCGGGGGCTGGCGGGTAACCTGTACGGCCCCTGAAGGTAGGCCAGTGCCAGGCCCATCCCCGCCTCGTCTCGCTCTCCTGAGCCCCGAATCCCCAAATGGACTATCAGTACGCCCTGCGCTTCGAGACCGGTGAGCGCCGCGGCGAGGTCGTTCCGATCCTCGTCGACGCCGCCGCCGGCGGAGTGTTCACCGTCGGACGCCGGCCTGGGAACTCCCTGCAGGTGACCGACGGGTCGGTCTCTGGCCAGCACGCGGAGGTCGCCATCAGCGCGGCAGGGGTAACCCTGAGAGACCTCGGGAGCACCAACGGGACCCTCGTGGGTGGCCAAAAGGTCTCCGAAGCGCCGCTCCAGCATCTGGGCCAGTTCGCCCTGGGTGCGGTGGAGTTCACGCTGCTTGACCAGCGCGAGGACGCCCCGGCTCCCGGGGGATTCGGCGGCGACGAGCTCATGCTGGAGGACCCCGATGAGCTCGTCCTCGAGGAACCCGCGGCGGCTCCGATGCCGACGCGTCGGCCGGCTCCGGCTCCGGCTCCGGCTCGGACCCAGACTCCGGCTCCGGCGATGACGGCGGCCCCTGCTCCTGCATCCCTGGAGCTCGAGATGGGCGAGGATGAAGAGGACTCGCTCGTGATCACCGCCGACGACCTCGCGAGGTCCCGGAAGAGCTCCAAGCTTGGCCCGTTGCTTGTGGTCGTGCTCGCCGCCGTGGGCGCGGGCGCATGGTGGTGGACCGGGCAGAAGTCAGGCGAGGGGGCGGGGCGCTCCGCTGCCTCGCTCGCGGTTGCCGCCGTCCCGGGCAACCTGATCCGCACGGGCTACTCCTTCGAGAAGTCGGAGGGGTGGACCGTGGACGAGACTCTGGCGGCCTTCTGGGATCCGTCGCGTGCGGCGCGACGTAGCGGACGCAACGGGATTCGCGCCGAGCTCTTCGGCGGCGATCTGGCCGTCATCGCCTCGGATCCTATTCGCCTCACCAGCGCGTCCCGGAGCGTTGAGGCCGTGGCACAGGTCCGCGGTGACGCGGACACCGCGGCCCGGCTCGGGCTGCGCTTCACGGGGTCGGGTGAGGGGAGCCCCTCCGTGACCGTCTGGTCCAAGGCCCTCGCGGGAAGCGATGACTGGTCAGAGCTGCTGCTGCGGGGCGTGGCGCCGCGGGGGCTCGACCGCGTGAGCGTGGTCCTGCGCGGCGAGGGCCGCGGGGCGCCGAGCCCTGGCGATGACAGCGGCGACGACAGCGGCGGCGCCGAGCCCGCATCCCTGGACATCGACGACGTCGCGCTCGTCCCCTCGGACGCGGCGGGGCTCAGTCTCCGCGAGTACGAGGAGTGGTCCATGGCCGTCGTGGGCATGGACGCGGGCGGCGAGGCCCTCGCCGTCGCGTTCTCCGCCCTGGACGGACCCAAGGTTTCCTCGCTCCGAATCCACCGCACAGGGACCTCCCACGACTGCATCGCCCTCGCGCTCGCCGGGGACGGTGGAGCCTGGGAGCTGACCCCTGCTGAGGCGGGAGAGCTCGTGCTGCGAGCAGAGGGCGAGCTCGTCTCGGCGGGCCTCGCGACCCTCGGAGCTTCGGGCTATGTGGCCCACGGGACGTCGTTCGAACTCTCCGAGGCGCGTGACCTGCTCCTCGGGGCCGACTCGGGGCTGGTGCGGATCTCCAGCAGCGAACCGCTCCGGTACTCCTCGAAGCCCTCGGGAGACGACGCCGTGCTGCGCGCGAGCGTGCCTGCCGGAGTCACCCTCACGGTGCAGGTGGAGTTCGCTGATGAGCGAGTTCAGGCCGAGCGGCTGGCCCTGCAGGCGGCGGAGCTTCGCAAGCGCGGCAACCGTGGCGCAGCGCTGTCGACGTGGCAGACGCTGTTGAACACCGTGCCCTTCGACGCTCGGCTCGTGGACCGCGCCATCGTGGCGCAGGCGGAGCTCAGCGCCGAAGCGAGGGCCTCCTTGAAGGAGCTCCTGGGCGAGCTGGAGCGCGCGCGCTACTTCGGGCTCTCCGGTCTGTTCGAGGAGAAGCTGGGACATGCGCTGGCGCTGGCCAAGGAGTACGAGGGCTCCGGCGAGGCGGAGGAGCAGTTCCTCCAGCTGGCGGGCGAGATCAAGACCGAGCTCGCCGGGTTGCTCGGAGATAGCGATCGCTACGAGCGCGTGCGGCTGGAGGGAATCTCGACGGTCCTCAAGAACGACGGCGCGCTTGACCTCGTCAAGCGCGTGGATGATTACGCCTCGGACCTCGGCTCCCCAGGAGCCGGGGCCACCGGAAGTGCCGGGGATACCGAGAGTGCCGGGAACACCGGGGAAGTGGAGCAGCGCTGATGGCAAAGACATGTACAGGAGTGGACGTCGGTGCACGGTCCGCCGTGGCAATCCGCGGCGCCTGGAAGGGGGGGACGTTTCACGTCTCCAACTTCGCGGTGGGCGAGAACGACCTCGGCACCGTTGACTCGGGCTGGGCGTCGCTGCAGGCGGACTTCAAGCTTGGCGCGACCCGCATCGCGGCCTCCGGTCGCGAGGTCAACGTGCGCTACACCCGGGTCCCGGGCGTGCCCGACTGGCAGCTGCGTAACCTCATGCGGTTCGAGGTCCAGGAGATCGGGGACCAGTCCGGCGCCGAGGTCGCCTCGGACTTCAACCTGCTCCCGCGGCCCCCCGAGATCGACGGGGAGGACGTGGTGCTCCTCGCCATGGCTCGCGAGTCCCTGCTCGATGGGCACTCCGAGGGGGTCGAGGTCGCTGGAGGAAGCGTTGACGCGTTCTCCCCCGCCTCCATCGGTCTCTACAACGCCTTCGCTCGCTACGGCGTGGTGGAGGACGACACGGTTCTCCTCGCGAACATCGGGCACGAGACGACGGACGTGGTGCTCGTGCGGGGCGCGGACCTCGTCTTCGCCAGGAACCTGACCGGCGGCTCGGGGCTCTTTGATGAGGCCCTGGTCCAGCGGTTGCAGCTGTCCTCGGCGCGGGCAGAGGCGACCAAGATGGACCACGTGGACCTCACGCCCGGGGCTCGTCACGCGACCGCCGAGGGGGAGAAGGCGACCCGTGCGGTGATGGCCGCGGCGGGGCAGCTGACCTCGCTGCTCCAGAGCGCGGTGATGTTCTGCAAGTCGCAGGTCAAGCTCAGCGGCCTCAAGGTCGACCGCGTGCTGCTCTGCGGGGGCGGCGCCGCCCTGAGGGGGCTGCCCAGCTATCTGTCCGCCGGCATGGGCGTCCCGGTCGAGCTCTTCGACCCGTTCCGCGTCGTCGACACCTCCGCCCTTGATCCGGAAGTGGCGGACCGCCTCGCGGCTCACCAGCTCGAGTCGGTGGTCGCCCTGGGGATGGCCACCATGGCCTCGGACCCAGAGGCTTACTCCCTCGAGATTGTCCCGGAGGCCTTGGCGAAGAAGCGGGCCTTCCTGGGCGGGACCATCTGGCTCATCGCGGCGGCCGTGCTCGCGGTGGCCTTCCTTGGCTACCGGGTGACCTACTCCAACGAGAAGCTGAATCGGCTGACGGGGGAGAGCCGTGGGCTCTCCTCGGTGCTGGCCCGGGCGCGCGACATCCACTCGGAGACCGAGTCGCTCGTCGCGGAAAACGCTCGCCTCGTGACCGAAGCCGTGTCGCTACAGGGCATCGCTGGGTCGGGTGAGCAGCTGGCGCGAGCGGTGGCGTTCCTCGGAGGCAGCCTCCCGAGTGACTTCTGGATCACGCGAGTGGAGAGCTCCTTCGGAACCGACAGCGAACTCCGCGTCCCGCGCGGTGATGAGCGCCCGATCTTGATGATCGAAGGGCAGGCCCGGGACGGGGTGCAGTCGCCGACCGCCCAGTTCCAGCAGCTGTTGGCGGACCTCGAGGAGGCCATGCCGTACGTCGCGCTCAACCCTTCCATCGACCGCAACAAGTTCACGATCCACATGACGTCCTTCGCGGACGCGCCGGACGAGACCGGGGAGGAAGACGATGGACCTGAATGACATCTGGCAAGAGAACAAGCGCTTCATCACCACGGTGGGGTCGGGGCTGCTCGTCTTCCTGATCGGCCTCTTCGTGGTGGACGGGATGTACGCGGGCGATATCCGGACCGTCGAGCGTCAGAACCAGAGTGCGCGCAGCAAGCTCAGGGTGAACATGTTCACGTCGGATGACCGCGAGGTCGCCCGGGACGAGAACGACGCACTGCTGACGAGCTTCGAGACGCTCGCCGACGCTGTGGCGTTCAAGCCGCGCCCGGAGTTCGACCTGAAGGAACGCGCTGGCTCGGCACGGAACGTCTACATGAGCTCGGTGGACCAGGTCCGCAACCGAGTCGAAGACCTCGCGAGCCGGCGCCGAGCGAGGCTGCCCGAGGGCCTGGACCTCGAGCGCCTCGAGACGAACAACGTCGATGCGATCGAGCGTAACCTCCACGCGCTCGACCTCCTCGAGAGGGTCGTGGTGCTCGCGGTGGAGTCCGGCGTGAAGCAGGTGCGCAGCGCCGACATCAAGCTCGATCCAGCCTTCACCGCGCGCCGCGGGCTCGGGTCTATCGAGAGGACCAAGGTCTCCGTGGACATCGTCGCGAGCCCGGACGCGGTGGCGCGCTGGCTCCTGGCCTGTGAGACCCCCGCCGATGGGAACGCCGAGTTCTCTGTCCGACAGCAAGCGCTCCCGATCGATTCGATCGACGCGCGGCGAGCCGCGTCCAAATCGGACGAGGTCTCGGCCAAGGTCACCTTCCTCGTCGTTCGTGTGAACGAGGTTGAAGACTCCGAAGACGAGGACGCCTGAGCGCGTCACCCTCCGATCATTCGCCACCCCAACCGTCGAGCGAGATGCGCAAAGAGCCCGTCGTCTTCCTAATCTTCGCAGCCCTTGTGGGCTGGATGTCCAAGGACATGATCTCGGACTCCGGGTCCAGGTCACGCTCCTCCAAGGTGCGGCCCAAGGACTACGTGAGCCTCCAGGCCCCGGACGTTGCCCTGGCCCTGTCCGACCGGGCGCGTGCGCTGACCCTGGACCGGGACCTGTTCTCGCCGCCCTCCCCGACCTCGGCCCTCCCGCCGCTGGGGGTGACCCTCCCGCCCCTGGAGCCCATGAGCGCCCTGGCGCCGCCGACGGGATGGGGGCCGAGGCCTGCGCTCTACGGGGAGTTCCTTCGACGGCCAGAGCGGCCGGCCAACGCCCAGGTCCTGCCCGGGCTCTTCGACGCGCTGGAAGGCGGCGGCGCAGGCCGCGCCATGGATGAGGCGCCCTCGGGCGAGCTGGCCACCGGGCTCTCTGACGACCCCGAGGCGCGCGCGGCGCAGATCGCCGGACTCAAGAAGGAGTTCGACTGGATCTACACCAACAAGTTCGAGTTCGGCCGCCTCCTGAACGAGAACCGCTTCGAGCTCCCCGACCTCGAGGACCCCGAGCTGATCTTCCTCCCGGTCAACCCCGCGACCGGCGTCCCGCTCTACCGGACGCCGATCACCTACGTGCCGGGCCGGGTCGACGAGTTTGGACTCGTGGACAACGCGCTCACCGAGGTCGAGGTCGGGCTCGTGGGGTTCGACGACCCGCTCCAACCCGGTGAGTTCGAGGCCGCGCTTCAATTCGCGGACAACTGCCTGCTGAAGCGCAACGAGACCCCGCGCGCCCTCGAGGTCGCGGAAACGCTCTACCAGCGAGCGCAGGCGATCAACCTCCAGGATGACGCCCGGCCTCGCCTCGGGCTCGCCACTTGCTATCAGCTCGGGTTCCGCTTCGAGGACGCCTACGACACTTACAAGGCCCTCCTGGAGAGCGGTCACGACACGAACGCGTCGATTCATGCCCGGCTCGGGGTCCTGCTCGCCCAGCTGCGCATGAAGGATGATGCGGAGGCGAGCTTCCGCGAGGGCCTCCGGGTCGAGCGGACCAACTGGGAGGTGCGTTACTGGTATGGCCGCTTCCTGGTTCGTGAGGGCCGGACCCTGGAGGCGCTCGAGCATCTGCAGGAGGCCGTCCGCCGGGAGCCCAAGGGGCAAGAAGAGCGGGGCATGCGCGTCAGGGTCCGTCTCGCTTACGCGGGCGCGCTCCTGGGCGCTGGCAAGATGGATGAGTCCGTCGCGGCCTTCGGCACCGCGCTCAGCGCGGATGTCGCCAACGAGGTCGGCCTGCAAGCCGTCGCGGCCGCCGGCACCCTGTCGGCCATGCGCTTCACGGACGACGCGTCCTCGCTCATGGGGGCGGGCTTCGGCGGCGACGACGGGGCCCCCGTGGAGGGCGGCTTCGACGTCCTCCTGGCGGCGGGGCTGTTCGCCATGGACTCAGGTGAATTCGAGGTGGCCGCCCAGACCCTGGGGCTCGCCCTGGACGCGGACCCCTTCCGCCGCTTCGAGGCCCTGCGCGCCATGAGCCGCCTGGCCGAGATCTCCGGCAACCGCGAGGAGGCCGTGACCTTCGCGGACGAGGCGCTGCGCGCAGCGCCGGGGGACCCGTGGACGCTCTACCAGCGGGGGCGTCTGTACGAGCAGGACGGCGACGAGTTCGAGGCGCGCGCGGCCTACCGTGCGTCGCTTGACGTGGAGCTTGACCTGGTCCCTGCCCTGGAGCGTATGGGGTCCCTGCTGCAGGCGTCCGGCGATCACGCGGGCGCGGAGCGCTACTTCGAGCGCGCCCTGACCGTGGAGCAGGGCAGCGCGGCCCTCTGGTCGCGCCGCGGCTGGAACGCGCTCCAGGCCGACGACCTCAGCCGCGCGGAGATCTGCTTCGGTGAAGCGCGCCGGCTGTCCCCCGCCCTGGCCTCGGCCCGCGCAGGCGTGGCGTGGTCCAACTACGTCGCCGGTGACTCGGCCGAGGCGATCACCCTCTTCAGCGAGATCGTGGACGACCGGCGGGCTTCCGGTGAAGAAGACGCCGTGTTGGTTTACGCCAACGCCCAGGGGACGCGCATCGTGGATCACGAGTCCAAGGAGGTCTGGCTGGACCGCTTCGACCGCGCGCCAGGGCGGGTCGGCAACGGCTGGGTCCTTGACCAGGGGTTCGGCCCGCTGGTGGACATCCGAGAGGAGGGCATCGCCATCGAGGGACAGAACGATCGGGGCGGGCGTACGCGCGCCTTCCGGTCGCTGCCGCCCGACCGCTTTCTCGCCTTCTCCTGCGTGCTGACTGTCGGCGCGGAGGCCAAGGGCACCCGGGCGGGGGTCTTCATCTCCTCCGAGCGTACGCGGCCTGGGGGAGAGTCGCAGGTGACCGCCGAGGTGGTCATCTGCCGCAATCGGGACGGCCTCATCGAGGCCCGGGTGCAGAAGTCGCCCACCGACGAGGAGGCGAGCTTCAAGCAGCTCGTGGGGCCCGCATGGCCCATCGGTCAGCCGATCCGGGTGGAGATCCAGCGGGTGGGGGACGACCTCGACGCCACCTTCACCATCTACATCGACGGCGAGCCAGTGGCCACCAACGTGGAGTGTGATCGCCTGACGTCCTCGCGGCAGCCCATCAACTTCGGCGCCTTCGTGGGCGGCGAGGCTGGCCGCCGGGCCGACCTGTTCATGGACGACGTTCGGGTCGTTCGGAGGCGCTGATTCATGCTGACCCCTCGACTCATCCAGCGGCGGGAGCCGACGCCGACAGCCCGCGGGGGCTTCTCCCTCGTGGAGCTGATGGCGGTGATCATCATCATCTCCCTGCTCTTCGCGTTCCTGATCCCCAACCTCCTGTCTTCCAAGGAGGCGGTGAACTCCAAGATGACGCAGACCTGGCTCAACCAGGTCTCTGCCGAGATCTCGGCCTACGAGAGGGAAACGGGAGACTTTCCCCCTTCGACCTTCCCGCGCAAGCTCGACCCCAAGCCGAGCAAGACCAACATGGGCGTCGAGTCCCTCCTGATCGCGCTCATGCCGGCGGACGGGTCGTACCTCGCTGGGGGCGACTACGACGATCGCCTCGGGAACACCGACGGGGACGACAGCAAGAAGTCCCACTCCCGGTTCGCCAGCTCCGAGGTGTTCGAGCTCTGCGATCACTGGAAGAACCCGATCGTCTACCTGCACCGGCGGGACTACGAGAAGGGCGGGACCTACCTGACCTACAGCGACGCGCTCGCCGACTGGGTCGAAGAAAAAGTCAGCGCCGCCGTCAACCCAACGACGGGCTCTCCGTACCGCCAGGACTCGTTCCAGCTCATCTCCGCTGGCCCCGATGGGCAGTTCGGGAGCGCGGACGACATTGGCAACTTCAAGCGCTGAGCTGCCGCTGACCTTCAGATCGATGTGGATTGACCTCGCCCCCCACGCGCTGGACGCGGACACCCTCGGTGCCTGCGGGGGGCCCGTTGCCCGCGGTGGGCTCGGTGCCAGCCGTGCGGCCGGTGCTCATGCGGCGGATCGGGGGGCCGCGGGGTTCAGCCTCGCGGAGCTGCTCCTGGTCATGGCGCTCCTGGGGATCGTCATGGGCGTGGGCTTGGGCAGTTTCGCCTCCTTCGACCCGGGCCGGGGAGCGGCGCGTGGCCTGGTGGCGAACGCGCTCCGACAGACCCGGAACACGGCGATCGAGCGAGGCGCGCCGGCGCGGGTCCTGATCGACCACCGCCGAATGGCCCTCCGCTCCGAGGCGTTCACGGTGGCGGGGACCTGGCGCTTCGAGGATCAGACCCTCGCAGGGGCTCGCGGAGTGGACGGGATCGCGGACGGGTTCCCCGGCGCCTTCCTCTCGAACGACGGCTACGTGGGCAAGGCCCTGGACCTGAACCTTGGCCCGCGCGGGGCGAAGGTTCAGATCGACTTGAGCTCGGACCCCATCTTCAACGTGGCCCAGGGCTTTCGTCTCTCGGCCATGCTTCGACCCGCGGACTTCGTGGACGCCGACGTGGTGAACCTGGGCAAGGTGGTCCGGATCAAGGCGCGCAGCGACGGGTCCGTGAGCTTCGAGCTCACAACTCAGCGAGAGGACGGTCTGGGCCAGCCCGTGAAGGGGGAGACCATCAGCCTCCAATCCGGCGGCGGCATCCTGGAGCCGGGGCACTGGACCCAGATCGAGCTTCGCTACGACCGCAGGCGCGTCGTGGCGCTCGCCGACGGCGTGCCGGTGGCGGAGCGGGCGGAGTCGCGTCCGATCTGGGGGCTGGAGGGCGGCCTCGTGCTAGGCGGTGGGCGCCGCCGGTTCGCGGGATGCGTGGACGACGTGGTGCTCTCGGTCATCACGGTGGGGGATGAGGTGGTCTTGCCCAAGAGCGCTGAGTTCCTCGCGAGCGGACCGAAGGAGGTGCGCTTCGACGAGAGCGGCGCCCTCGATCCCGTGTTTCACGCGGGGCCGGTGGTCATCGAGTTGCTCTTCGACGACGGCCTCAAGGAGCTGATCACAGTGCGAGCGCTGGGGACGGTGGATGCATGAGAACCCCGATCACGACTGACCGCGCCGAGCAGGGCTTCGTGCTCGTGCTGGTGCTCTTCATCTTGCTTGGGCTCTTCGCCCTGACCGCTCCGTTCCTCGCCACCGCGCGAAACGCGGACGCGGCGAGCGAGTTCGAGAAGAACGATGTGCAGCTGCGCCTCGCGCTCGACGCCGCAGGGCGCCACGCCCGCCTCAGCCTCGACGAGACTCACCCCGCCCTTGATCCAACGCCGTACTTCGACGGGCTGGATGAGATCGAGGTCTCCATGGACTTCCCCAGGGACGTGTTCGACCCGGCGGATCCCAACGGGGTCGGCTTCGGGTTGGACGTGGTGGACGTGGCGGGGTTGGTGGACGTGAACAGCGCGTCGCCGCACGTGCTCGGTAACCTGCTTGGCCAGGTCGCGCGCCTCGGCGCGCCCACGAGCGGGGGCGGCGACTCGTTGACCCTCGCGGGGGGCACGGAATTCGCCCCCGGGACCGTGATCTCGGTGGACGGCGAGCTGATCCGGCTCGCCGAGCCCGACAAGAAGGAGGAGGGCGCGCAGCTGGTCTCCGAGCGGGGGCTCGGCACCGTGCAGGACGACGAGGGTGCCTGGCAGTCCACGGGGCCGCGGCCCCCCTCGACCCACGGCGTGGGCGCCGCGGTGCTCGGCCAGCAGGCGTTCGCGCCGGCCATCTGGCGGACCCTGTCCGCGGACGGTGAGCCCCAGTCGATCTCGACCCTGGACGAGATCCGCGCGGCGGATCAGTTCGCCCTTTCAGGCGGCTTCGACGAGGCCTCTTTGCTGCTCTTGCGGAGGACGGCCACGGCCTTCGGCGGGCTGGGTGCGGGCCCGGTCTGGCAACGCCCGACGCGCCTCATCGGCCCGCTCCAGGCGGGGCTCGCCCTGTCGTTCCGGCCTGCGCAGGGGCGCTGGATGGGGGTGGGCAGCACCGTGCGGATCTCCGACGGCGTCAACACCGAGCTGCGCGTCATCATCCAGCGCGGCCGGGATGGACGGGTCTACATGGACCGCGTGCTGGATAACGACTACGAGGCGTTCCTCACCACCGTGGAGGTCCTCGCCCGCCGGCCGGTCAACATCAACACCGCGCCCCGCGAGGTGCTGGTGGCGCTGTTCACCAACCTGACGCTCTTCGGGCAGAACCACCGCATCGACGAACGCGAGGCCCGCGCCCTGGCGGCGACGATCATGGAGTCCCGCCCCTTCACCGGGATGCGTGACTTCGCAGAGCGGCTCGTGCTGCCCGCCGGGGGCATCGACGTGCTCCCGAGCGACGCGCCGATGATCCCCGCGGCCTTCGATGGCGACGGGTCGATCCTGGATGATCCCCGGGACGCGGCGGCGCTCTTCATGAACGGGCTCAACGCGAACGACGCCCGGCTGGGCTTCGCGACCATGCCCTATGGGTTCACCTCCCGGCAGGTCTTTGAGCTGGAGCTGCGCGCCAACGTCAGCGCCAAGAGCGGGATCGCGCGGGCCAGCGGGGCCCGCGATCGCCTGGAGCTCGTGGTCCCCCAGGTGGAGGAGCTGCTCACGGTCATCGCGCGCCAGGAGGACTTCGAGGACCAGTTCCGGCTGACTCGCGCCGCACCGTTCTGGCTCACGGGCCCGGAGACCACCGGGCGCTACGACGGGGGCGTCACGCCGCCCTCGCGGCTGATTCCGAACCTCGGGACCCTCGAGGGGCAGAGCTACATCCCGGGGATCAGTGAGCCCGTGGTGGACGGAGACGGCAACCCCGTGCCGCCCGTGCGCACCTTCGCCTCGCGGGAGGAGGACGGCTTCGTGCAGCTGGACCCGATCCGGATCGAGGAGACCCAGTTCACATCCGGGCGGATGATGCACTTCGACCAGGAGAGCCGCACCCTCGAGGGGCGCTACCTGCCCGACGAGACGATCACGCTGGACACCACCGCCGAGATGGTGAGCTGGACGGGGCGCCTGGCGCCGGACGTGCTCGCGCCCTTCAACGTCTCCATGTGGATCCGCCCGGAGAGCGGCGGCGACGGGACGCTGATGTCTGTCGGCGACCGTACCGAGGCCTCGGACCGCGTGCTGTTGGGCATGTCAGGCGACAACCTGGTGCTGCGCGTCCTCGACGGCATGGGGGACCATCGGGACACCGCCTTCCAGGAGGTCTCCGAGATCCGCTTCCCGATCGGGAGCGGCGCCGGGATCCCGGGCCTCCCCGTCGGCGTCTGGAGTCACGTCTCCGTGGACGTCCGCGGGAACCGGCCGGACCAGATGAACATGCTGGTGAACGGCAACGCCACCGGCGTCGAGCGCCTCGGCATGACGCGGCTCACCGGCTCGGTGGGGACCGGTGACGGCACGATCCTGGTGGAGTCCACCGAGGGCTTCCCGCCGGTCTGCGCCCTGCGCATCGGGAACGAGATCATCGAGGCCACGGTGGCCAGCGAGACCTCGTTCCTGATCCAGCACGAGTTCATCGGGCCCAACGCCGGCTTCGGCGGCCGGCTCTCCAGGGTCCGCTTCGACGTGGAGGGCTCAGACTCGGCCACGCCCACCGCGGAGGCCGCGGCGGTGATCACCGGCAGCTACGCGGCGGGGACTCCGGTGATCCATTACGGCTACAGCCTGCCGCTCTCCCGGAACGTGCCCTCGGGCCAGTCGGTGCTCGCCGGCGAGCTCGGGCCCTTCCGGGTCGGCAAGGCCGTGGGCCTGCCTGGCGACAACTCCCTGGAGCCGATCCAGGTCCAGGGCCCCTTCGGGCCGATCACGGTGGGGCGCGGCTGGGGACCGGAGGTGCTCGGCGCATTGAACCTCTCGCTCGGCGATGCGCCGGAGGCGGACCCGGAGGGCACCGACCTGATGGCCGGGTTCAACCCCAACGGCGGCTACGCGATCCTCTCCGGGCCGAGGCTAGGACCGGTGAACGGGCTCGACCCCAACAGTCCGGACGGGGCCATCGTCGGAGGGATGGAGGTCATCCGCTACTCGGGCTTCTCCGGCAACCAGCTCCAGGTGGTGGCGCGCAACGTCGAGTTGCAGCGGATCGCCGAACAGGAGGAGGATGAGGGGGTCCTCGGCGGGGCTCACGCCTTCATCTTCTCCTGGGACCTTCAGATTCTGGTCGGAGGTGCGTCGGGGACGGCATACGACGGAGACGAGCTGCTCCAGATGTCGACCTTCTGCTACCCGATTTCGATCGGCGTACCGGGGGCCTCCGCGCTCAGCTTCGCGGAGGCGACGACCGGGCAGTCGCAGTTCGCGCAGATCACGAGGCTCGACGATGGTGAGCAGACCGAGTGGGTCCGCTACGACGAGATCGACCTGGCTGCATCCCAGCTCGTGCGCTCGGATCCCGGGACCCTCTTCCGCGTCCACAGCATGCTGCACTCCCTCGGTGACGCCGAGGTGCAGGGAGCGGGCGGCGGCGGCGGCGGCGGCGGAGGCGGCGGTGCCGGCCCGGGCGCCGGCGGCGCAGGTCCCGGTGGTGCGGGCTTAGGTGCCGGTATCGGATCGGGGATGGGCGAAGGCCTTGGCGCGGCGGGCTCACCCCCGGCCTCCTCGAGGGCCTCTGCCCCCGCGGCGATGACCGTGGCCCGTGGGCCGGAGCCCGAGGCCTCCCTGGCGGGGACGGACTGGGATCCGAGCCGCGGTGAGGATCCCAACGACGAGTTCCCGCTGTCCCGCGCCGTCGCCAGCATCCTCAACTTCAGGGGAGCCCTGGACACGAGCATCGGGAGCCATCCCGCCGGCGCGCTCGTGCTGCCGGTGGTCCAGTTCACGGTCCCCGACCTCGCCTTCGAGCGGGGCCGTCCCGGCGCCCAGGACGCGGTGTTCATCGTGGACGGAGACCTCGGAGCCCTCGGGTATCCGTTGACCATTCACCGAGCCCATTACCCCGCGCTCGCCCGGGTGATCCATGGCTTTGAATCGGAGCCGGAGTCGCAGCTGGCCACCGGCCTGGCCTCCAGCGTCGAACCCCAGGGTGGCTTCGCCCTGGGCAGCGCTTGCTACGTCGCGTTCGAGGGCCCTGTCCTGACCCCGACGAGTCCGGGAAGCGGTGGGGGCACCACGGGCCTCATCAGCGACCCGCGATATCTCGGTCGGATGGTCAAGTTCCCGAGCGGTGAGATGCCGCGTTCAGCCCGCACCATGACCATCGGCGCGGGAGCTGGCGGCCTCGCTGACTTCGGCGTGGCTTCGGTGACGGTGGATGAGGTCATGTTCGGCAGCCCCGTCGCCAACGCCGGGTGGGGCGGCTCGCAGCCGGCGGTCCACGCTGCGGGTGGCGCCTTGCTCCTCTCCGCGAGGCTGGGCGAGACCGGCCAGTCGATTCAGATCCAGGAGAACGTCGTTCGCACCTCCAGCGGCCTCGTCGGGCAGCAGGGCTCTCCCCTGGGCGCGTTCCCCGACAGCGGGGGCCTGCTCGCCGTTGGCGAGGAGATCATCGCCTTCACCTCCTCGGCCGCAGGGAGCGGCTCGATCACGGTGGCGCCTGGGGGGCGCGGCATGTTGGGGACTCGCCCCCAGACCCACGAGGTCACCGAGGGGGTGCACTGGCTCGAGGGGTGGCGCTGCTCGGCGCTCGCAGGCTCGATCACGCCCGGGGACGCCGTCATTCCTCTGACCTCCACCGAGGGCTTCCCGTCCCAGGGGACAGCGCTCATCGGGTCCGAGCTCATCCACTGGACGCGGGTCCAAGGGGGCGCGCTCATCATGCCGCGCACCGCGGACGACGACGGAGAGGACGACGGGATCGGGCCCGGCGCCTTCCGTGGGCGCTTCGGGACGATCCCCGGTGGGTACGCGTCGGGGACTCCAGTCATCCTGTTCCCGTGCCGCTACTGGGACCGCTACGCGCCGCGCTTCGATGGTCCGGAGCTGGGGTACTTCGGTCTCCACCTCGACCAGCCCGGGGCGTGGTGGGCTGGCGTGACCTGGCAAGGCGAGGAGCCTGGCGTCGGCGGCGTGGAGCTGGTCGTGCTGCAGCGTGGGGCTGATGTCTCGTGGGACGCCGATCCTGAAGAGACGGAGGGGCTCCTGCTCCTCGAGGACGGGACCGAGGCGGACGACCTGATCCCGATCGGAATCCAGGCGGACCGCTTGGAATGGCGCGTGTTCGCGCGGTACAGCCAGGGCGCGTTCGACGCGGAGTTCGGCCTCCAGCATGGCTGGAAGCAGACCCCTCGCTTCGACCTGCTCGGGGTGACCTACTCGGCCCCGGGTCGCGTGATGAGGAGCACGGACCGATGAGGCCCTCCGCGCTCTCCCGCCGCTCAGGGGTCACCCTCGTGGAGCTCATCCTCGCCACGGGGCTGGCGGCGCTCGTGGTCGCGGCTGCGGTCTCCATCGTGGATACCACGCTGTCCATGTGGACCAGGGGCGAGACGGTGCGGCAAGCCAGGGAGGAGGGGATCGCGGTCCTGTCGATCCTCGGCGACGACCTGCGCCAGATCCACGGCGGCGAGGAGGGCGACCTGCTGGTGGACTGGGAGGTCTTCGACCTGGAGCGCGACGGCGTGGTCGAGCGATACCTTCCGCGGATGCGGTTCATACGGGACGCTGCGGCGAGCGAGGTGGCCCGCATCGAGCGCCGCCGGCTCGCCACGGAGGCGCGCGCGGAGCGCGACCGGATCGCGCTCGCGCTGGGTGATGACGCGCAGGTGCTGCAGGAAGCCCTGGCCGAGTCAGAGCTCCTGGGGGCGGCCGGAGTCAGCGCGGAAGAGGCCTCCCTCGGCCTCCTTGGTGCGCCTGACCTGCGGGCCTCCCGCCTCGTCGAGGTCCTCTACGCGGTCGTGCCAGAGGGTCGCGAAGGCGACCGCCGGTACACGGGCGTGCTCTACCGAGGCGAGCGGGTTCATACCCCAGGCTCGCCGCCCGTGCTGCTCTCCGATGCGGCCTTCGACCGGAGCGGGACGCCGGACCTCTCGATGGCCCGTGAGGTCGCGCGGGGCGTGCTCTGGATGCGGCCGCTGCTGGCGACCCAGACCTCACGCTTGACGCCTGGCGAGAACGGCCGGACCGGCTGGAGCACGGAGCGGAACCCGGCGGGGGCGGCCACCTCGTGGGACGCCTGGCGCCTTGGGAGGCCGGACCCTGACCTCACCGTCTGGAACGAACCCGCGGCGGGCATGCCCCGGGCGGGCGTCCGTCCGCTCCTCCCGCGGCGGATCCGCATCGAGCTAGAGATCCAGCGTCCAGGGGACTTCGATCGGGCCCCGCGCCTGGTCGACTCGGTGGAGGAGTCCGCCGACTTCTTGACCGTCACCAACGGCAGCGCCCTGCGCCCGGCGGTGGGCGGCCACGTGCTCGTGGCCGGAGAGTGGATGGAGCTCAAGCGCGTGTCCGGGGACCGCGCCGTCGTTCGGCGGGCCACGCGGGGGACGGCGCGGCGCCGGCTCCCCATGGAGTCGCGGGTGCTGTTCGGACAACCGATCGACATGGACCTTCCTATCGCGCTCCACGAGGACAACTGGAGGCTCTCCAACGGCGAAGACTGATGAAGCGCTCAGCCACGAACCTGGGGGCCGCGCGCGCGGGCTTCACCCTGCTCGAGGTCATCCTCTCTGCGAGCCTCCTCGCCGCGGGGATGTCGATGATCCTCGGCGTCTTCAACTTCGGCGCCGCGGTCGTCCGCAACGCGGAGCTCCGCTCCCTGTCCGCGTCCTCGGTGGAGGCGCTGATCAACGACCTCGAGGAGAACCTCTTCGAGCTCCGTCCGGACGGCTCGGTGGGGGAGCCCGCTCTGATCGTGGATCGCCCGGTGCCCGGCCGCCCAGGGGTGAGCTACACGGTCGACGCCACGCCGAACACCGCCATGCTGGACGCGCAGGGTCTGCCCCGTGAGTACGTCGTGGAGGTGGTCGTCAGCTGGTCCGCTTCGGGCGTCAAGCGCGCGGCGCGCTGGTCGACGATCATGCTGCGCGAGGTCCCCTTCGGAGCACGCATGCGCCGCCGCTTCATCCGGTGAGGAGCCGACACGTCCTTCCTGGCCCCGCTCAGACCCGCACCACACACACCCGCTCGGCGCCTTCCCGCCCGCTGAGCCTGACTTACAATGCTCCTGCGCCGCTGAGGCGCCTGCACCGAGAGAGATGAGAGAGAGAAGCATGATGAACGCCAACCGAATCCGCCGGGCCGCTCTCGTGGCCTGCGTCGCCTGTGTCGGGGCTACCGCTCACGTGATGGCCAGCTGGGGCCAGGAAGACGCCGCCGGTGCGCCGTCCCTTCAGGACGAGCTCTTCGCGATCCCCGCGCCGCCGGCGCCCGAGGACGTGATCATGCTCAAGCTCCGCGACGGCCGGATTCACTGGGGGGCGATCGGGGATCACGACACCACTGGGTTCACCTTTCAGCGCCTGGACAACGGCGGCGAGGTGCGCGTCCCCTGGTCCCTGCTCCATCCGCAGCAGTCGGACCAGTTCCGGACGGAGCTTGGCTACGTGGAGGTGGAGTCCGAGGAGGTCTACGTCGACGCGGAGCGGCTGCTCCTCGAAGGCGGGGGCACGGTCGAGGGGGTGATCGTCTCGCGGGAGGGCGACGCCTTCCTGGTGAAGACCGATGGCAACCTCCAGATGGTCCCCAAGCGCCGGGTACGAGGGATCGAGTCCGGGGTACGGCTCCCCGCGCTGGACGTCTATGGCCGCGAGGAGCTCTACACGCAGTTCTCCTCTGAAGCCGACGAGACCTCGGCCACCTCGCAGCTTGACCTCGCCCGTCGCTGCGAGGGGATCCTCGACTTCACGAACGCGGTCAAGCACTACGAGTCGGCGCTGGAGCTCGGGTTGACGGAGGATGTGCCCAAGGTCGAGGGCATGCTCGCGAGCGCGCGGGTCAAGGCGGACAACCAGGAGCAGATCGAGTTCCTGCGGAACGCGGACCGCCTGAGGAAGCGGAAGCGCTTCGACGACTCCCTCGCCCTCCTGCAGGCCTTTCCCACCCGGTATGCCGGCAGCAGCCTGATTGACGACGCTCGCAAGCAGGAGGCGAAGCTCCTGACGGACCGTGACGAGGCCGCCAGGTCCATGGTGCGCTCGCGGTGGAAGTACCACACTCGCAAGCTCACACGGGAGGCCGCCCGGGGTAACAACTTCGAGGCGGCGCGAACCTGGGCGACCGAGGAGGCGAGCCAGGCCATCGCGGGCCAAGTGCTGGCGGACGTTCAGGACCGCGTCACCAGCGCGGTGTCCGAGGACGACGTGCTGCGGCTCTGGGAGGAGCGCGATCGCGTTCGCTTCGAGTCCTCGACCTACGGCCTGGGGACGTGGCTCCTGGGAGAGGATCGTGCCGGAGCCAACGGGGACGACGCTGCAGCCGCCGCCGAGACCGCGGTCTCGGCCGTGGACGAGCAGCGCAAGGCCATCGAGGATCGCATCAAGCGGTACCTGGAGAACCAGAAGGTCTCTCGCCGCAATCAGGCCTCCAATGATGAGGAGGACCTGACCCAGAAGTTCTGGGAGGAGTGGACCGTCAACGGTCGTTCCCTCTGGCTCATGTCGTACTACCTCGAGGAGTCCGGCGACTTCGAGATCCGCCCGCGGGCGAGCCTGAAGCCCTGCAAGACCTGCGGTGGCCTCGGCGCGCTGCAGCTCCTGGTCACTGGGGCCGTCCAAGCCGGCGAGACGGCCAGCGTCGCCTCGTGCCCCGTCTGTCGAGGGGTCAAGGTGACCCGCCGTATCTACTTCCGATGAGGCGCTGCCACGGGGGATGGAGCGCGGCGGCGATCGCCGGGCTGCTGGTGGTGGCCAGCTGTGGTTCCACGAAGAACCGTCAGGTCAGACCGGACTCCCGACCCATGCAACCTGCGCCCGCGGAGGTCGCGACGCGGCCCGTCGAGGGAGTAGGTGTCCACGGCAGTGATTCTGCGGCCGAGCCGACCGCTGAGGTGGGGGGCCCCGTGGCGGGGGCCGGTGAGGTCGCTCCCAGGGTGGCCGCGGGAGTGAGCGCCGGCTGGCCCGACGAGGTCGACCTCGATGAGGGCGCGATCCTCGGCTCGGTGGGTGGGCGCGCGATCGGGGTAGGGGCGCTGTTCTTCAAGCTGGCGATGCGGGAGCCGGGGCTCTTGAGGGGGCTGCTCGATGACGTGGTCCTCGCGCGGATCCTCGTGCTGGAGGCCGGGGCGCTCGGCCTTGAGCCGCCGGCAGAGGCGGTCCAGCGCCGGGTCAACGGGCGCCTCAAGACGGCCGAGGAGCAAGCCCGCAGGGCAGGCGCCCCGAACCTCGATGTCTTCCTCCGAGCTGGGGTGGGGCTTGAGCCGGAGACGTATCTTCGGGTCATCAACGAGGATGCGGCGACCGATTCCCTGGCTCCTCTCTGCGTTCGAGCGTGGCTTCTGGCGAGCGACCGACGTGAGGCGCGAGCGATCGTGGTGGAGGGGCAGTCCGCGGCCGACGTGGTCATGGCGCGGCTGGCCCGCGGAGAGGCCTTCGACTCCGTGGCCCGGGAGCTCTCGATCGATGCCTCCAAGGAGGACGGCGGGCGCATCCCGCCCCTCGTGCGGGCCGAGAGCTCGATGGCGAGGATGGCGTTCGCCACGGAGGTGGGGTCCTGGGCTGGGCCTGTGCGAGAGCGGGACACGCTCATGTTCCTCAAGGTCGAGGCCAAGCCGGCCATTCTGCAGGGGACCTGGGCCGAGGTGGGCAGCGCAGTCGAGGCGAGCCTCGAGGAGCGTCCCGTGGAGGACCCGGAGTTCTGGCAGTGGAAGGAAGCCATGACGCGTCGCTATGACGTGGATATCCAGCCGTTCCTCGACCTGATTCGATGAGCGCTGCAGGCGCAATAAGCGCGCAGGGCAAGGGTGAGCGCGCTTGAATTGCGGCCCGGAGATCGCCACTCTCGGGACATGGACGACGCGCTGCTTGGAGCGGAACTCGAGGACATCGAAGCGACTGCTGTGATGGAACAACCGGAAGACTCCGCCGAGGAGGCCTCGCTCACGGGCGACGCCAGCCGTGAGGCCGCCTCTGAGAATGCCTCTGAGAACGCCTCTGAGCCGGCTGGCACCGCCGACGCTGGCTCCCCATCGGCCGCAGCGAATGGCGAGGTCAGCTCTGACGACGCAGCGGCAGCAACCGAGGAAGGGGCAGCGCCGGACGCTTCGGAGGAATCAGAGGCCGTCGAGCGGGGCCCGGGGCCGGGCGCTGACCTGTCGGACGAGCAACTCGAGGAGCGCACCCTGGCGCTGCTCTTCGCCTCTCCTGATCCACTCTCGGTCGGCCGGCTCGTCAGCCTCCTGGAGCGCCCCCCCGCGGCGCGGGTCCGCGCGGCCATCGAGGCGATCGGTCACCGCCTGCAGACGGCGGGGCTTCCGCTCCAACTCCGGGGGATTCGCGGAGGCTACATGGTGATGACCATCCCCGAGATGGGAGAGGTGGTCGGGCGCCTCGCCCGTGGCCCCGCGATCGAGCGCATCAGCCCGGCGGCACTGGAGACCCTCTCCATCGTGGCGTACCGCCAGCCCGTCACGAAGGCGGAGATCGAGGCCATCCGTGGGGTTCAGGCCGGGCCGATCCTGCGCTCGCTGGTGGACCGGGGCCTCGCTCGTGTGACGGGGCGAGCTGACGTTCCGGGGCACCCGCTTCAGTATGGAACGACCAAGGATTTCCTGGATCGCTTCGGGCTCATGGGCCTGGATGACCTCCCCAGGGACGCTGAGCTGGCCCGGGACTGAGTTCTGGCCCGCTGCTGAACTCCGTTCCAGGGGGGGCGCCGCCTGTCCCGGATCCCCTGGCTCGCTCGCTCCTGAATTCCCGAGCCCCCCGAGCCCCCGGCCCCCTGAGTTCCCGGCTCCCAGGCCAGTGGCCACTGGCCACTGGATCCTAGGTCCCCTGGGGCGGGCCGGATCCGCATCTGCGGTCGGGCCTCAGGCCTCCGGCGCCCGATCCCGCCGCGGGGGAACGCTCAAGCTCGAGCCGGGCGACGCAGCGGGGGTTGCCTCGCTCCATCGACGCCCCG
>Ga0102815_10000712_pt1 | contig 21550 bp, 22 predicted proteins | sample ColrivemetaGS759_FD_79113 | JGI IMG/M metagenome (GOLD analysis project Ga0102815, IMG submission 79113) | Estuarine microbial communities from the Columbia River estuary - Ebb tide ETM metaG S.759 | ecosystem: Environmental > Aquatic > Marine > Intertidal zone > Estuary | place: USA: Columbia... | reverse complement strand
GGGGGGGGGGGGGGGGGGGGGCAGCGGGGAAGCGCGCGCCGCCGGGGTCGCCGCCCCCATCCCCTCCATTCTCATCTCACACCCCCCGACGCAGGATGGAGACTGCGTGCAACGATGCGCGCTTGAACACCGACCCCCATCACCCCGATGTCCGAGAGTATCTGCTGTCGGTCTCCACCTCCTTCTGCTCTGCGGAGCACGCCAGCTGGGGCTTTGGTCGAATTGTCGAGATGATCAAGGCATGCAAGATGGCAAAGGTCTCTGTGATCATGCTCGGCGACAGAGCTGAAGAAACAGACGCCCTGATTACGTCATTCCAGCACGACTTCTCGCAGGGCTCTCCTTGGTCTTTGGCCATACTGCTCACTTCCCCCGCTGACCTTGTCTTCTTTAACAAGTTTGTTAACTTGTTTGGAGGGGCGTCGATTGTCGCTGAGGCACACGGCCAGCTTGGGATTCTCCTCTCATGCGGACATCCTGCGTCCACCAAAATCCTTACCTTCCTCGACGCCGAGGACCCCAATGACTTTCAAGCCACACCGCTCGTCGTGAGCACAGTTGTTCAGTTGCGCCACGAGCAGATGTACATCCACGCCCAGTTCAAGATCTGGCGGCGCCACATTGAGGCGTTGCTTGGCACCAACTTGTTTACCCTCAATTTTGCGAGCTATCGCGACGAGATCTCGCGCCACTGTGAGATGGTCGGCAAAGCGGGCGTGGACATCGTTCTCATCACCTTCGAGCGCCTTCTCTCAAAGATGTATTTGATCGTGCGCTACAAGACGGTGTTCCCCGACCTCACATCGCAGCAGCAGCGGCACGGCGTGGAAATCGTTCTCGCGATGGCACGCGCGCTCGAGCTGCGCGCCTTCACGGTGTTCCTCAACATTGAGCCCGATGAGATGGTGCGCCACATGAGCCCGTGCGCGCTCATGTCGTCGTCGGGCGCACGCTTTGCCCACCTCATCACGAGCCGCTCTGACTTTGAGCGCTATGCGACACCCAATATGGTGAAGTCGATGCCGCCTGGCGTTTACCCCTTCTTCGCATTTTCCATGTGGATCGACATCAGTATCGCCACGAAGACAGTCTCCTTCGTCATCGCCCCCCCGCCAATGGACGAGTCTGAGCCGTTGTACGGTAGCAACGTCTTCTACGTCAACACCGAGGAGGACGTGTCGGCATCCATCAACTCGCTCCTCGAGAAGGTGCTCGCGCCGACGCTGTGCGCGGTCGAGCGGATCGAGCGACTCGCTACGCAGGTTACGCAGCTTGCGGCGCAGACTCTCGCAACGTCGCAATCTTCTTCAGCGCACAAGCTTGATGAGATGCTGCGCAACTTCTTCATTGTCGACAACACATGCGCTATGCACTGCAACGGCTGGCTGCCCTACACCGACGCAGAGAAGAAGCGCATCACGGAAGAGTTGACCCTGATGTTCAGCCGCGACATTGCGCTTGCGGCGACCGCAACAACGCAGTGGGGCACACAGCAGGCTGCGGCGGCCCCGTCTGAGGAGGAGATCGACCGATCGCTATCGGAGGCGCTCGACTATTCGCTCAAGGAGGCGGAGACGCTCGAGCGCGTGCGCCGCGCGCAGGAAGCGGATGCCGAGGAGGCGGCGCGGGTGGCGGCTGCCGCAGCGGCTGCCGCAGCGGTTGAGGCGGAGCGCGTGGCGGCAGCAGCAGTCGTAGAGGCGGAGCTACGCGCACGGATTGGCGATGAACTTATGGCTGAGGAGCAGGAGGAGAAGGCGAGGAAGGAGGCGAAGAAGGAGGCGGGGGGCAAGTCCAAAAAGAAGAAGAAGAAGAAGGGCGGGGAAAACGCGGGGCCGTCGCAAGAGCCAGAGGCGCCGGCGGAGGCGCTCGCGGCGGTGCCGGAGGAGGAGGAGGCGCTGGCGGCGGCACTCGAGGAGAGCGCGAGGCTGGAGGAGACGCGACGCACGGCTGAGGAGCAGACGCTTGTCCCCGAGGTTGACGAGGCCGAGGATGTCGACGAGGCGCAGGACGCACCCTCAGGCGAGCTGCCGCCTGCCACCGTCTCACTCGCTGATGCAAGCTTCGACACGGGGCGCTCGGCCGTGCCCGAGTCCACCATTGGCGGCGAAACAACTTGCATTGTCTGCTTCACCCGGCCGAAGTCGCACCTCGCCTTTCCGTGCGGCCACCAGTGCGCCTGCGGGACTTGCGCCAAGAGGATGCAGCAATGCCCCTATTGCCGCACACCCGTCACGCAGTGGTTGGAGGTTCGCGTAGTCTGAACGCATGTGACCACCACGGACCCGGTGAGTAAAGACTCGGCGTAGAAAGTATTTTGCTCTTATAAACATGACTCCCCCCCTCCCACCGGGCTGGACCATCGTCACGCACAACGCCAAGGCGCGCACTTACGAAACCTACACAAACGGATCCCACACAGAGAAGTCCGTCAAAGGCGCGTGGCGCGTCCACACCGGTCAGCCGACGCCGCCTCCGCGCAAGAAGGCCAAGTCCTCAACAAATACCCCAAAACCAAAGCCAATGCCGCTCACTTCGTCCACAAAGACCAACGCCGCACCGTCGCGCGCGGCAGCTGGAAAGGTAATCTCTGTGATGTCCACGCCGCGTGACCTTATCGTATTCCCAGACATCGAGCCTCCAGACGAGCTCAAGCACATGAATCTCCTACCAGACCGCATCCGCGTCGCCACCGACTGCAGTGGACTCGATGCGCCCATTCACGCCCTCCGTCTCCTGGGCATCAAGCACAAGCACATATTCAGCTCCGAAATCGAGAAGGCCGCGCGCTGCTTCCTCGAGCAAAACTACTCAGAAGGCACGCTCTTCGGCGACATCTCACAGCGTGACGTGGCATTTGCAGGCGAGTCCGACCTGTTCGTGGCAGGATTCCCATGCCAGTCGTTTAGCATGATGAATGCCAAGAAGAAGGACACCGACGCCCGCAAGGAGCTGTGGCGTCACTGCGTTGAATACATTCGCACAAAGCGGCCCAAGGCCTTTGTGTTGGAGAACGTGCGCGCTCTCCTGCACGCGTACCAGGGCTCCGTGTGGCAGGCGCTCCAAGAGGCTCTGAACAACATCCCAGGATATGAGTGGGACCACCGAATACTGGACGCCAAAGAGCACGGCTGCCCCCAGAGCCGACAGCGGCTTTACATTGTTGGCGTAGAACAGTCACAGACGCTATTCAAGCTTCGTTTCCCCGACCCTATCCCGCTCACGCGCTCGTGCCTTGACGTTTTAAATCGAGACGAAGACCAGGGCGACAACGCTCTGGGTGGAGGGCCGATGACACCGTGTTACGAGCGTTTTGTGGAACAGTGGGACTTTCCGCCAGGCACCACGGGTCTTCTCGAGTTCAACGCCGCGACATTCACAACACGACCCTACGAACAGCAGACCGAGGACACGAAAGCAAAAGCCTTATCCTACGTCCGCGCGGACGTGGCACCATGTCTTGTCGCTCACAGCCCCGGTCATTTCGCTGTACACCTCAATCGACTGCTCAATACCAACGAGATGCTCAGGCTCCAAGGCTTCGATCCGCAGATCGTGCGCTGCAACGGCGTGACAGCGCGCCAGATGCAGAAGCTCGTGGGAAATAGCATGTGTGTCGACGTGCTCAAAGCCCTCTTTACTGCCATGCTGCGATAAGCCATCAAAGCACCTCGTTCATCCGCGCGCGCTCCCGCGAGAGCGTGAAGAGCACGGACCTGGCCAAGCGCAGCGAGCCGAGGAACAGAATATCGTTGAGAATCTGCATACCGTTTGTGGATATACTGGCGATAATGTACGCTGCAACATCGGGGTCATACGCTGGTGCTGATGTCAACACCAAGGTGCCCACGTAACAACAGAGGACAACAGCGCGCATGATGAGCAAATGTTCAAAGTACGAGAGCACACACCGGATGTAGTTCAATTGGCGAGGCTGATGATCGCGCGACAATATCGAAAGGCGCAGGGTAGTCACGATGGACCCAATTGCAACGAGAGAGAGCAACGACACCATTGCGTACGAGAAGATGTGATAGATCTGCATCAGAAGCATCGTGAAGTTAAGTGCATCGAGGACGATACCACGTGCGTTAGCATTTCGCATGTCAGTGACAATGATGGAGAAAGCCGATTGCAGACGTGCTTCCGCGCTCATGTCGGTGTCACCAACGATGACACCCGTCCCAATGCGAGTCCTGCAGACGGGGCAGGTAGGCATTGGTGTCGCAATTTCCCACTGCGCGATGCATGCCTCGTGAAAGACGTGTCCGCAAGGCAAGGTGCGCAGCTCCCCATCGCCGAGAGACTCTTGGCAAACGACACACTCTGCAACAGGCGTCGAGGCCCGTGGCTCCACGTGCGAGCCAGTGGACACGGGCTCACTTGATTGACCGCTCGGAGGGTCGACGCGAATACCGGTGAGCATCACCATGTTTATTTTCTTATAAACTAAAATAAGGTGGAATGGGAATCATTCGTCTCAGCAACAAGGAACTGCGCTGGCTGGTGATCACAAATCTGCTGGCCGCTGTGCTGCACACGGGCATCTGCGTGACAGTCGCCGTTATTGGCGACCTGGCGCTTCAGCCGCCGCTGTACGGCGTCGACATTGCCTACGCAGGAGGCAGCGGTGTTGGCGTGCCCAGTATCACTACGTTTGGGACCTTCCCGATTACCATGATAGTTGTCGTGTATCCCGCCGTCACTGCGTTTTTCCACTTCGGCAACGCACTGATCTGGCCTAAATTCTACTTTGACATGCTGGAGCGGTGCCAGAACCCGATGCGCTGGGCCGAGTATACAGTAACTGCATCGCTCATGACGACAGTCATCTCCTTCCTCACGGGAGTTCGCACAACGCTCCTGCTCACCGCGCTCGCCATGCTGGTTGCGTCCACCATCCTCTGTGGTTATTCGACGGAGCAAGTGAATCGACCCAGCAGCCCGTTCGTGTGGGACAACCCGTCGTACAGGTCACGCGTCCGCAACACTCTCCTTGGCTTTCTGCCGTACAGTGCCGAATGGGCAATCACGATCGTCACAATCGTCAAGCTAACGAACTGTCGAAACGCCTATATCATCGCCATATTGGCTGCCGAGTTTGCCCTCTGGTGCGTCTTCCCGCTGATTCAGCTGGTTCAGTTTTACCGGCCGCCAAAGGACTTTGTTTACGGCGAATTCGCATTCATCTTCATGTCTCTCACGGCGAAAGCGGTCCTCGCCATCGTCGCGCTCGCGGCCGGCTACCTCAGCGAGGGGGCCGAATTCTGCAAGCCCTGAAAACCCCCCCACTCCTCGCTTTTTTTCTTCTCACAGGGTATACGGTGCATGTCTTGGAACCCCTTCAGCTCAGCAAGCAAGGCTGTCTCCAAATTTGTTACCGGTCGGATCACGGACAGGACAGCAGCAAAAAGGGCGGTCGCGACAGGTCAGGTTGACGCCAATGACGCTCAAATCAACTATGACACTGATTCGTACCGCAACCCATACGGAAAATATGTGAGCTTGAGCAAGACAACCACGCTGCAAACAATTGTGTTCTGGGCCGTGGTTATCATTTTCGTCAACCTCCTGATTGTCATGTGTGTACCATCTTTGCCGCGCCTTCCTGATTGGTTTGTCTTGGGCTCTGGCGGCGCCGCCGTTTACGTCCTGTGGACAACAATTATGGAACCCCGCGGAGTTCTCCAAGGCTATTGGAAGGGGTTGTTCTGGTCGCCATCGCCAGAGAAGAGGGATCAGATTAAAAAGGAAGTTACTATGAAGAAAGCAGCGAGCGTGGAAGCTGCGAGGGCAAAGAAAGCGGGACCAGGTGGCACCTTTGGCGCACGCCGGTATGGCGGCACACGTCGCCGGTATGACGGCTCACGTAAACGCCGGTAGTCATGTCCGTGTCAGTTTCGCACTATCGCACTATCGCACCCGTCGCGCAAGGATGAAGACGCTTACCATCGAGATGAAGACGGCTTTGCCGAGCGGCCGGAAAGGGCGCCTTCGTCTTTACGATCAGCAAGGGGAGAACTGTCACCACCATAGCATAAAGGTCGATGTGAAGGTGCTCGGGGACAACCCACTTAGTCAAGCTGATATCAATGCCTTGGCCTGCAAGGTCCTCAACATCTCTGCAAAGAGACGGCGCCAGTTGGGCTGTACCGTGCCCTTCAAGTATTTGCGATCCTTTACCGAGATCGCCGACGAGCTCAAGGCAGCAATATAATTTTTTTTGCCATATGAAAGGCTTATAGAATGATTGGCTCAAACGGCTCAAGTGCGCGCCGGCCTGGCTTTAAAAACGATGAGCGGTATCAGATCGCACAACGCGCCGAGGGGCGCAAGGACCGTAACAACGGCTACGCCACAAAAAAAGTCATAGACGGAAGTGATCCACAGGCGCTGGTCACAGAGAAGCCCATTGTGGTGCTGTTTTACTGGCTACAATGCCCTTACTGTATCAAATATCGTCCCATGTGGAATGCGGTGGCCGACTCCCACAACGCCCAGGGCAAGCGGTGCCCTGTGCCCATGATCAGCCTGTCGCGGGAGGCGATGACGGCGATCGTCCGCGGCGGCGATGAAGCCTCCAACCCTGGCCTTATTGGTGGGTACATCAAGGAGTTCCCCACAGTGAGAGTGCTTCAAAACGGGGAGACCATTGCAGAGCTCGAGCACCCATGCCGCGGCGACGATGGCGTCAATCCGACCGATCGGCTGCGCCGCTTTGTGCAAGAGGCGTGCGACCTCGTCGAGGTTGACCCTGGATTTGTTCCCATCTAAGTCATAGGACATGTCTAAGTCTCAGGCAATTTCAAGAAGAAGCGGCCGTCGCTCCCGAGGCCGACAAAACACCCGGCGCCAGGCCCGTCACTTTTTTCCACGCGCCTTCTTGCCCTGTGAAGATGCGCCTTGCGGAGCTTGGCAGCGAGCTGCGGAAGCATCACTGTGTGATCCCACACCTGGTCGCCGACGCTGCCTACTATGGTAGCGCCAGACGCCGTCGCAAGGTGCTGACGGCACCGGCTCTTTGTGCGAGCTATCCCCGTCACTGAGCCGTCGTCGAGCCCCTCCGGTCGTAGCGCAAGGTACTCAGGAGGTGGCAATCGAAGGCGGTGGAACATTCTGTGAACTTCTTTTATTTGGCTGCGCGCCGATGGGTAGGATGTTTTGGGCTTCGTGGCGTAGGTCCTAGCGGTGACCACCAGCGGCACCATACCGCACAACACGCACGCGCGGTAGAGCCTGACGACGTCGCGGATCGGAAACTCTCGGCCCGCGGGGTCTCGACACACTAGGGTGTCGTCGATATCAAACACGACCCCGAGCCGGGGCGAGCCTTGCTGAGGCTGCTCCGCGAAATAAGGCAGCGCCAACAACGTATTGACGCCGTGAACCACAGACTCTGCTTGAAAGATGATCATTTCTATACACAGATTTAATGGTCGTGTATGATACTGTCTCCTAGTGTTTCCTGGAGAGGTACGCCAGCGCCAGCGCTACCAGAGTGGCGAAGACTAAGAGCTTGAAGGGATCCAAGGTCGGCGCGTCGAATCGCGTGAGGGCCTCTTTCAACACAAAGCTTGGCCGGATCACGATCACCACCACGAGCGAAATCACCGTCCCGATTGCCACGGCTCGCAGATCCACCGCGCCAGTGGTCTTCTCGATGATTCTGATCGGCGAATGCTCTGCCGCGTGCTGCTCATCCAGGTGAGGCTGCCAGTAGGCCATTAGAGATTTGGCCGTCTCGCCATGAGAGCTCACACTCGAGTCATCCCGGCCGGCCATTGCGTTCCAATCAGGCCGCCGACCACCCAGCGCGTCTGACCCACTCTTCTCGCTGTCGTCCTCGTAATCATCCTCGTCGTCCTCGTCGTCGCTCTCACCTTCCTCTTCCTCACCATCCTCGCCATCGACTCCATCCTCGCCATCATCGTCCTCGTCGGCACTTTGAATGTCATCATTGTCCTGCATATGACTACCCGATCTCTCTCCGTCGCGCTCCCTCTCCTCACGCAGAGCGTGGCGTGTGTCTGCGACGCTGCCCTCTCCCATGTTGCTTTTACATAGCGGAGAATAATACATGCCCCACAATCCCGGCAGCAGATAGCTCGTGGACGGAGCCGGTTTCCGGTGCGCCCCAGGTCTCCGCCAGACGCACACCCACCAGCGCGCCAGCGCATACGGCCAGAACGTACGTAGCCGCACACACAGTTGCGCACACCGGGTCAAGCGTCTGACCAACGGCCCTAAGATGCCTGCCCACCGCAACAAAATGCGCCACCTCTCGCGCGTAGTGCAAGGGGGTGTGAACTAAGGCCATGTACAAAAAGACCGGCGCGGGACATCGAAACAGCGAGCATGTCACCGTCAGCGCAGCCACGGCGCCCTTGAGCATATGCCCAGACACATCCTCGGCGAAATGAAAGACCGCGGCCGCAGTCACTACCGCGCCGAGCAGTTGATCGCGCCGGATGCGCCTCACAATTGGCATCGACGAGTGGCGTATAAGAGAGCTGGTCAACAACACACTCGCCGCGCCTCCCGCATACGAGAGCGCAAGAGTAGAACCTACGTGCACAGGGTCAGTGACGACTCGCAGTGCGTCGGTCGCACCGTGAGCGCCCACCCAGCCACCCCCAACAAGCTGCAAGACACGCCTCATTTATTTTATTTGCATATTATATACTCGCATTACTACCATGGCTTGGTACAATCTTAGGAAACCGTCAGCACATACGACAAAGACACACAAGCCGGAGAGTGGCCCAAAAAAGGCGAAGACACTGGAGGTTGGCAAAATGGACAACATGGACAACCCCACACGCTGGCAGCGGCCGGTGCCACTGGAGGTGGGCGAGATGCAGTCCATGGACGCCTCTTCTATGCTCCCGCGCTCCAGCGATGACATGCGTTATGTTAGCAACTCGCGGCGAGTCCAGAGCAGCACGGCTGAGACTATGTGAAGTCACCACATGAGCTTGTCCGGAGATATCAGAATTTACTTGCCGTCCACAATGCACGGGACGCGGCCACCAAACGCGTAGGGGTAAACCACGACGCCCTCTTTGCCATTCAGATCGCGGCGCTGCACCAACCCGTCGATCTTGACGATCAAGCCCTCGTCGAGCTCGTCGATGCGCACCCACGCGCCGGGCACGCCAGCTTCGACGTCCGATGGATCTTCCTTGTTCATGGCTTGGAGCCGCGCGAAGCGCTTGACCAGCTCGTCGCAGGACGCAGCGGACTTGTCCTCGCCGTCGAGGCTTCGGCACAGGTTCTCCACCTTGATGCGCATGGTCTCCCCCTTGACAACGCATATGACCCGGGGGGGAGAACGGTAGACATCCTCCATGACGCCCTTGACGGTCGCCTTGCATCCGTTGAGCTCGGTGCGGTTGAGCCCATGGATGAAGATGGTGTCTCCCTCATACACGGAGAGCGGCATCTCGGCGACTGATGCGAGGAGGTCGCGCGCCTCGGTCTTGTCGCGCAGCAGGGAGACCACCGCGCGCAGCGCGGGCGTCTCGCTGTGGAGCTTCGCCCACCACCCGCTCTTGAAGACGTGGACGATCTCCACGAGAATGCTTCCAGCGGCGACGCGAGAGTCCGTTGCACAGCACGCAACAAAGATGAGGGTCTGCTCGCCGTTCGGAAAGTACACCGGGTCAATCTGCGTGCGCTTCGGCGCGACAAACGCCCAAGACTGCATGCGCTGCACCCGCGGGCCGCCGGCGTTTGGGTTGTGCGAGATGCCTATCGCCTCGATCTGCCCCACGGACCCGAGCTTCACAAAGATGCCGTCCTCCATCAGCTTGGCGAAGCGCTCCTGGTCGTGGTCCTTCATGGCTCCGCTCTCTCTCAGGATCGCCTCTGCGTGTCGCGTCTGAAGAAAAGAAACGCACCGTAGGGGTGTCGCAGAGAAGATCACAGGACACGCAACATAAATTTACAAAGCTGCGAATGGATGCCTGTAACAGTGACACCCCTCCAGTCACAGACAGCCCCCACAATCAACCCTGCGTGTGTGATATGGCGTTCGCAATGATGCTGTATTCCATTCTAGTCCTTTTGCTCATTTGCGTGATAGCCGACGGCATGGGGGCCGCGCCTCACTGGTTTGACAAATATGTGTGTGCCGTTTTTTTCGTGTGGGTCACTCTGTGACGCCTAACGGCTAACGGTGCAAGACAAGTATATTTAAAAGTATGACAACTTGTTAATCACCACTTCTTGAGGCGCCTACCGCGCCGAATCCCAACGCGCATGCCCTCGACGCCGTCAAAGAGCTCGTCGCGCGACCGCACGCGCCCGGTCTCGGCCACGGGTGCGTCCGAAGACGACGCACCCAAGCTGCACACGGTCTTTGTCCCACGAAGCAGCTGCGTCGATACCTGCGCTCCCTTGAGGAACTCGCGCTGCACGCGCGCGAACGACTCCGGAAACTCCTTCTCGAGGAAGATGCGCTCGCACGCCTTGCCCGCGCGCGTGATGTAGTAGGGAATGTCGACCTTCAGACCCGCCTCCTCGACGTGCTTTGGGCAGTCGCATTTCTCCGCGACGCCCTCGGCCGTCGGCATATACACGTGCACGAACGGCAGTCGGTCGTTCACCTGCGGCGCCGCACCCTCGCCACGCCGCACCACGATCTTACGCGCCACGTGCACGACCTCCATGTTCTCGGGCAAAGCGTAGCCGCCATCCGCCTCCGAGGCGAACGGGTCGCGTGACAGCGTCTTGCTGATGACGTAGTCCGCCAGCGGGACCTCGTCCCGAACCATCTTCCCAATCTCGCCCACAATCAGGTCGGCGGCGGCCTCGTGCTCCCCGCGCAGCAGCGGATCGAATACCGCCTCCATCAGCTTGCGCGAGGTAGCAGGCTGATCGCGCCGCTTCGTCTCCAGACCTTGGATCTTCAGCGTGCCCTCCTCCTCTCCGGGCTCGCGCAGGATCATCGCGTAGCGCTTCTTGGAGATGAGCGCGCAGCCCCCTTTCTTGGTCGTGCCGGAGCTCTTCTCGAACGCGAGCTCGAGCGGGACGATCGTGCCCTCCGACAACGTCGCCGACACCTCCTTGCCCACGTCCGTCATCATCTTGTCAATTTTCGTGCATTTGTCGGCGATGCTTGCCGCCGAGACGCGGAATCGCACCCGCACGCCAGCAGCCGCGCCGCCGGAGCCAGCCGCGTCGCCCGCACTGCCCGAGTCGCCCTCGCTGCTGCCCGAGTCGCCAGCGGCGACCGAGAGCTCCGTGTTGACGTAGCTCACGTCGTCGTACATTCCCCACAGAAAGCACGAGTCCGTGTCGCCATACACCGTCGCGGAACGCAGCCCGCGCTCCGCCAGCGCCTGCTTGCACAACTCTGCAGCGCGCTCGATCGACCGCCGCCCGAGGAACGTTATGGTTTCGGCGGCGGCCACCAGCGGCAGCGGGCCGGCGCCGACGCGCTCCTTCGTGTCAGGGTCGATGTGCCCGTTCGCGCCGAGGAAGCCATAGAGGGAGTTGCAGCAGACCTTGCGCGCCTTCTGCACCGTCTCCCACACGTCGCGCTCGTCCTCGGTCGTCGCCTCGCGCTTGCGCTTCTTCGCATCGTTGCGACCCGACACGAGCGCGCCCACGGCGTCCGGGAACACGGGCTCCTGCTCACACCTCACAAAGCGGTGCACGCGACCGGGCGCGACCTCGAAGTTCTGCACCTCGCACTCCGACGGCACCCTCTGGCCGGGCCGGACGTACGACGAAGGGCAGATGCCGTACGAGCGCATGAGCGATGGGTAGAGGGACGAGAAGTCCCACACGGCCAAAAATTTGCCGTTGTACCACGCGTGGTAGAGCCCGACCTTGGCGTCGAAGACCGTCGCGCCTTCGTAGTCGTCCGAGGCGTTGATCCACTCGGGGAACCGATCGACAAAGCGGCCGTTGTCGTGCGCGCGCTTGCAGATGTACGCGAACGCCTTGGCGGACGGCCCGCGGAACGTCAGCGTGTCAACAAGCGCGTTGTGTTGCTGCGCGTCGACAAAGGTCGCGAGGATGGCCTTCAGCGCAACCAGGAGCTTCTGCACAAGGTCGGCGTCCTGAATCCCATAAACGAGGATCTGCCGGATCCGGGCCGGGTCGCGCGAGTCAGCGGCGTCAAACAGCTCCTCGGGCGAGAGGTCCTCCTTGTGCTCGCCGCAGAACTTGCGGCCGATGAAGTCCAGCCGGTTAGAATCAAGCCGGTAGTTCAACTGCGTGTACTCGTACGTGTCGACAAAGAGGCGTCCGCGCCAATCAGAGGTGCACTTGAAGCGTTTGCCGCGCTGTTCGCTCTCGGACTTGGTCTCGCGCTCCTCGACGCGCTGCGCGATCGCCTTCGACAGGTGGCGGAACCGCTGCGACGCCGTGGGCCGCGGGTCGTCGTCGCGCGGAGGCAAAGACGCGAGCGTCGCGTTGCGCGTGTGCAAGTATCGCTCGTCGAAGTACAGGACGTTGTGGCCCGCAACGACCGACGGGTTGAAGGACGCAATGAGGTCCCCGTGGAAGTCGAGCACCTCTTTCTCGGTATCGACGTAGAAGACGTCGCAGCCGTCCAGTGGCTCGGGCAGCTCGCAGGGCGTGCCGGCGGCCGACTCGGGCCGGCGCAGGTTGTACACGCAGACGCGGTAGACGACGCCGCTCATGTAGCGCGACAAGTTGTATTGGATCGACAGCACCTCGTCGCCGGGCTGCTCCGCGTTCGGAAACTTGTGCGAGCCGTCGGGGTTGAAGGTGGTCGAATGGGCCTCTATATCGTAGCTGAGAATTGCGAGGTCAGGCACCGTGGCGGCGAGCGGGTGGTTGGGCGGCAGCGCGCGGATGTGCTGCACGCCACAGCCGGCCTCGACATCCTCAGTCGACCAGCGCAGGCTGCCGTTGTTGAACCGCGATGGCGTGGTGCAGTTCGAGATCTCGAACCAGGTGCAGGGCGACACGTCCATCTGCTCGAGGAACTGCTGCACCGGCGCAATGTTGTCCTCATGCATCTCGTGGCCCGGAAACGTCAGCTTCATCGCCTGCCGACGCATGCGGACCGAGGGGAAGTACACGCGCACCACGCCAAAGCACTTTGCTTCGCGCGGATCCTCATCCGAAGGTACGAAGCCACATGTCTGTTTGAGCCGATCGAAGTCCCACCGCAGCTTCAGAGGAGGCTCGTCGTCGCGCCGGCGCCAGCCAAGCCGCGAGGCAAGCTGCTTCACCAACGTCTGAGAAGCGTTCCGGCTGTCGGCGCGCCAGATCAACGACGGCTGAAAACCGTCGCACTGGAGTGCAACCGTTGAGCCATCGGCCTTGGCCGCGAAGATGTAGCTGTGGACCTTCTCGCTCCACTCCCAACCCGACTTGCTCTTCAACCACGTGGGCATGAGGTCCGCGCCGTCCGGGCCCGTGCGCCGGCCGACGGTGACGCGGTCGTAATTCTTGTCTTCGACTGCGACGTCGAGCAGGTACAGAGGCACGCCTTTGAGGGCAACGCTCGGGGTGGAGACGCGCAGGGAGAGGCCGATGGACTCGATGTCAGTCGGCAACGTCGGCGCGACGCCGGTGCCGCGGACCAGCTGCACCGGCATCAGAGGACGGGTGGTGCCGCAGGGGTGTCGAGAGGGAGTTGATCTTACAACGCTAGCAGGGGTGATGCGAGTAGGTTGCACTGTACCACGCCTCGCAAGGCCGCGCGAATGACAGACGTCCTTTTTCCGGTTTCCCATATTGACGCAAACAACGCCTGCGATGTTTTGACTCGGTTTCCTACCATCTCAATCAACTCCTCAGTCAAGAAAGACGACCCCCCTCTCGCCAACACCAACAAAGCAACCGCAGCACCTAATTGCAAAACATAGCGGAGCGTCGAGTTTCTTTGCAGTGGTACGCGCGCGGTTTGAGTTAGATGAAGCAGGAACCGAGTTTGCGTCGCAGACGCGACCTCCTCTTCCAAAATCGGGGCCTGGCAGATTTGTTCCACATTTTTCTCGAACTGCAGTTATTGAAGCGTTACGCGACTCTGGAGGAAACATTTTTTCACACTTTTTGTAAATTGCTTCCCCCAAAAAATGAAGACAAGGCCTCTACGCGTTCGCAAATGTCTTTTGTGATCTTTGCCTTTGAAAAAACGATGACTTGGAGCTTTCCAATGCTACGGTCGCGTATAATCGACTCGTACGAGTGACGCATTGTTGCCTCGACGAACAGGGAATGAAGTAGCGATTCCAATCCCGTGACGTCGTGCCCAGTAAAACCGACGAATCGCATCCAATCCAGTTCGCCCTTTTTTTCCAAGACCCAAGTCTCGTTCCATTTGCAGTGTCCAACCGGGTTCGACGAGAAGAAAAAGTCACAGGCGAAAGCTGACATGCCAAACGTGAATTTGAAGGACACTTCAGACTTGGCCAACCTCTCTCGCATCAGCGAGGATGTCGACAAAACGAATGCTTTAACGCTGGACAATGTGAACGTTTCGACGCCCGGGCTCGCCCACGCCAACTGGTCAGCAAGTTGGCGGTCGAGGTCGCCGGGAGTGGGCATCTCGGACGAAAAAGCTCACCCCGGATGCACACTCACAACTTGTCGATTCCAAAGGACGAGAACAGCAACCCGCTCTACCCACCACCACCAACATCCAACATCCCAACAACACCAACTTGCAACCGTTCCGCGTTTACTGCATTTTTCTCTTTGCGATCAAAAAACCGCGTCAGCGATGTCAACTCTTCCAAAGCTTTTGTACCTCTTGTCGGGGCCTATTTACGAACCGCGACACCGCCCAGTACACAACCCACACTCGGACGGCAACTACACCTACAACGTCGATCTGCGAAGATACTGGCCGACCCATAGCGCAAACATGAAAGCTCTGTCTTTGCATTACGACGTCACGCCTGCGGTTGTAACATACAGACTACACCCCAACATCGAGTGGCTTTTTGCAAAAGTAGTACCGTCCAACGTAATTCTCGTAAACAAAATCAACTCGACTCAGATTGGAACACGCAATCTGGGGCTCAGGCATTTTGCAGCGATGAACTACTACTCGATATTTGTTCTGACGAGAGTAGACATCTTTTACAATGCACCGATCCAGGCCGCTTTGTCGGAGGCACGCTTTTCATCGACGAAACGGAACGCCGCACCCGCCATCACCGCAATTTCAAGAATAATAAAAAGCTACGTCAACGACCTTTTATTTATCATTCCGAAGTCGCAAGTCTACCTCTTCGTGTACTGCACGGAACGCGGGCCTGGCGCTTTTCACATACACTCACACTCCCTTCATCAATGCATGCCAGTAAACTCGATGTTTCCCAAGCAAGAAATTGAGGTTCGCTCTCCAAACGATCTATACAAGCTCGATGGCATCGTTGAAAAGGTAAGCTTTTCGAGACTCGTAGACAGCAGGTGGAGGGATGTCAAGGAGTATGTCAAGTCGTGGGCGGCAATTGCGTGATCAAAGGCGTCGGCGCGGCGTGGAAGGAAAAGTGCCCTTCTGCGTGGCGTGCGGCAAGACGATTGTGAAGCGCGGGCCCACTCGTTCAAATGGCGCTTTTTACCGCAAACATCCATGGTGGACGACCTATCACGTCAAGTGCTATGAATTACTGAAGTCAAAGAAGGACCCAAAAGAGTAGCGAACGCCGCGTGTGTTGTTATTGAGTTAGATTTCACGGGTGCAGTGCAGGATTTAGCTATATACCCCCCAACAAAGCCTCAAGCGTGTCCCGCAGCAAGTTTCAAGCTCCCAGAGCTTCCGACACCCGTGCGTCTGATCCATACGCGTGCGCTTCGGTCAGTTTGGGTGGTTCGGGCATTGACGTCGGCGCGCCTGAGCATTGGCCCACGCCGTCGATTCTTTTTCTTGGCTCATGAAACCCATGAAGCAACTTGGGCTGCGCGCAGCCTTTGCGGCCGCCGCCAAGGGCGGCGGCACCAAGAGGCCCGAGAGCCCCGCGCCGCACCAGTCGAGCCCCGGCTCGCACATCCGCGCCGGCCGCGCCGATTCCCCCGCCAATAAGAAGAAGAAGGGGGGCCCACCTCCCGTCTCCTACCCTGTTCCCGCCCCGACTGTGAACGTCGTGCGTACCCTCGAAGACCTCACTCCGGAGGGGGGCATCGAGTGGGGCGAGGACGGTCTGTATGCAGACAGACGGCCGGGCATGCGCACTGAAAAGGGCTTCCTACGCTTCACCGTCATCAACCGCCGCATCTTCCCGCGCCTCACCGCGACCACCCTCCCGGCTCCATCCGACCGCGTCGAAGGGGGCTTGTACCCCACACACTGCGGATTGCGCTTCGGCAAGTGGTCCGCCAAGGGCAGGAAACTCCATCTGCAGTGCCCGTGGTGCGTCTCCTACAACAACGGCGTCAACCAAGCAAACTACCCGCACGAGGAAGGCGGGAGCGAGAACTCGCTGTGCGTCGGATGCCGCGACGCGGCAGGCTTCGAGAAGGTGCTCGGACACCCGTGCCAACATTGTGGCGAAACGAATGCCGCCTACCCGTTGGTGTTGGGCGGCAAGGGCCAGCATTTGTGCATGGGGTGCGCCGACAAGGTTGGCTCCTACGAGCCGCAGCAGAAGGACCGCTGCCCCAACCACCCCCACAAATTCAAACACTACTGTACAATATGCTGTCCCGCCGACAAGCTGTCCAACAGATTCTGCATCGTGTGCAAGGAGGTTTTTGTGGGCTCCGAGCCATATGCAGCTGGCAGGCGGACGTGCGCGGCGCACACGGACCGCGGCGGCAAGCCGCCGCAGGGCAAGGTGCACGAGAACGCGGTGGCGGACTTCCTCCTCGCCAACGGCTTCGCCGAGTTCAAAGGCCCCGCCGACGCGCTGCCTACGCACATGCACTTCGTGCGCGACTACCGGATCAACTTCAACTGCGCCGAGGCCAACTCCACCTCGCAGAAGACCGGGAACCCCGCACTCTTCGCCAAGATCGACTTCGTCATCAACGTTGGCGGCGTATACATCTTCATCGAGTGCGACGAGAAACAACACCGCTTCGGCTACGGGGGCACACTGTCCTGTGATTTCAAGCGGATGTGCGACGTTGCGGCGACCATCTTGCTCGGCAGCGACGCGCGAATGCAGCAGCCGTACTGGCTCCGCTTTAACCCGAACGCGTGGCACGCGGGAGGTGTGACGAAGCGCGTGCCGACTGAGGTGCGCCAGCGCTTCCTCCTCGATGTCATCACTTCCGCACAACCCTGTGACCTCGTGCGGATCGGCTACCTCTTCTACGACTGCGACGGCGCGGGCGCGCTCAAGGTGCTGCAGCAAAAGGAGTACGACGAGTCCTTCCGGCAGCGCGCCGTGTGTCTCACCGACCCAGAAAAGTTTTAGCATTTATCAGTTTCATGACCGTCGCACCAAGTGTTAGTGATGCGTCCAAAGAGATTAGAGGAGAATGCCTCGCCCGCGCCCCCGACGAATGAGCGCATCCCTCAGCTTCCCGACGAGTTGATCCGCCTGATCATGCGCTTCAAGCACGAGTCCTTCCTTGAGCAAGTATTGCACGAGATGCCAGGGCACCTGCTGCAGCGCGCGCGGCAGGAGGCAAAGGAGGAATTCAATAGGTTCGCGGTCCGCCTGTGGACGGCATTGTGCATCATGACAGCAGCACTGGTGTTGTGTTTTTGTGTTTGGATCAGGTAAGAGCATGCTTGCCTTAGTGACAGCTGCAGTAGCGCTATTCCCGCCACTGCCCCCACCATATCCTCCATTGCCCCCGCTGCCCCCACTGGAGCCGGGGGCCTTCATTCCACCACCTCCTTTGTCACCCAAATCGCCCAATCCGCCACCGCCCACCCCGCCGCGGCCTCCCCCACCACCTCCGTCACCATTCCCACCGCCCTCTCCGCTGCCTCCGCCGTCACCAAAGCCGCCGCCGTACCCACCCGACGCGGCGCCGTCCCCGCCACCGACGGCAACACGCGAAGGCGTCAACGCCGGAATCGTCGCCGGGTGCGCTGTGGCAGGAGCAGCGCTTGCGCTGATTGCGCTCGACTGCTATGCCCGCAGAAATCGATAAAAAAAGGCATTTTTTTGGTGTCTATTGCGAGAGGCCGCTGGTCGCCGCGCCCGACGCGCTCTCGCTCGCGACGCCGTTGAAGGCGGACAGGTTGTAGCCGCTCGCGTGCCCGATACACGCAAGGAGACCAATGACAGCAGCGCTAGCGACCGATGCAACTATGGGGATGAGGTACTGGTCAATGAAGCTTGGCTCCTCCTCGGGCGCCGGTGGCGGGTTGGGCTGCGTCGGAAAGCCCGGTGGTGGAGGCGGACCCGGCGGCGTGGGCGGTGGAAGCGGTGGGAGGTCAATGCACGACTGGAACTCTTCAATCGCGATCGCAGCCGGTCTCTCATTCGCCGATCGCATCTGATTATACAGCGTGTTGAATACCTGCGTGCCGCCTTGCGGCGGCGACAATAAAGTCGGGCATTGCGGCGAGGGTACGCTGGCTCTATTCACACCCACGAGTTGCGCCATCACGCCGCGGAAGAACAGCTTGCTTCCGTCTTCCAGCGTCACGGCTCCGACTTTCATGACCGGCCTGAGCATACGCTCAGGAATGGGGAGTGTGATACTCGTTTTGCCGGTTTCCGTTCTCTGTATCTGCCAGCACTGCAAGCCGTCGTTGCTGTTTCCGGTGGGCGGATCAACCAGTCTGTACAAACGTGCGTTCCCCATTGGCGCTCCCGTGGCCGGGTCATTTGCCATGTCGTTTTGATGCGAGAGCACAAACCTTTGCTGATAGGCGTTGCTTGGCACCGCGTTCAACCATTCGCCGCGCCGGTCGAGATCGTTAAAGTTGGCTGACTGAACGTAGCGGAACGCGTTGTTCACAATCCCCACCTGCACGGTGTTTTCGGACGCCGTGCCACCGGTGCCGGGGGCAAACCCTAAGCTCAACACGCCGCCGGTGCACGAGAAGTCGCCAGCACAGCCCTGTATGTTGACAGCGAATGTGATTGACACACCCACGTCCACACCTTGGCGATCATCAAGGCCAAAGTCCTGGTACTGGCCGATCTGCAGCTCCGTTGATCCATCAAAGTCGAATGTCTCATTTGTACCACAGTGCGGCGGCAGTGACGGCGGCGGAGGGCTTGGCGGATGCGAGGGTGGCTGCGGCGGCGGGAACGGGGGCGGCGGCGGCGGCGGCGGGGGTGACGGCGGCGGCGCAGGCGGCGGCGACGGGGGTGGCGGAGAGGGGGCTGGAGGAGGCGACGGCGGTGGCGCCGCTGGAGGAGGGGAGGGAGGAGGCGGACTCGGAGACGGTGATGGAGGCGGAGGAGGATCCGAGGGCGGAGAGGGAGGTGCAGGCGGTGGCAAAGGGCCACAATTGCTTAGGAAGGAGGCAATCCGGACGTTTCCCGTGATCGGCGTGAAGTTGATTTGGGCAGAGCTGTCGGTACGATATACGGTAGAGGAAGCGAGGTTGGTGGTGTTGATGATACTAGTGGTATTCGCCAGGATTAACGAGCTGAGCGTCGCCGTTAGGTACTGAGGCTCGTAGAGTTGTGGCTGCGTGAGGACATCGACGCTGCCAGCCGTCACCCTGCTGCGGAAGACATTTGGCGGGACCTTCAGAGATCCACTCGTGCTATCAATGAGCCCGTCGATGGCGAATATTGGGTTCACCGCGAGCGGCGTAAATACAAGGCACTCGCCTAGCTCCATGGGTGCGCGGTAGCCTCTCACTTGATAGGGGTAAGCGTTCTCGTGGAGAAGCGCGTAGCAAGCCGGCAATGGCGGTTCCCCAGGCTGAGTGACGATAAACTCAACTGCCTTACAGGGTGTCAATGCATTACGCAACTCACATGGCTGTGTGTTTAGCGGATCAGCAGTGCCTTCGCTGTTCTGCGCGTAGTTCGTCGTGCCAGTGACATACCTCAAATATAGTTGCTGCGTGGTTGGGCCGACGGGTGTCTTGAACACAAATCCCACCTGAACTGTTGGCTCTTTCACATCGGGAGCCATAGGAGTGTAACTGCCTGCGTAGAAGACACCTTGGGTGGTGCCAGCGGCGCTGTCCAGCTGCGTCATGATCTTGAACGCGATACCGACGCCGCTCCCGGTATCACCAAACGTGTTGGGCCGCACCCCAAGATCTTTTACTTGCCCACCAGCAAAGTCGAAGCTGTTCCTGTTGGCCTCACTGCAGTAGGGTGCGAGTGGGCTTGGGGGCGGTGGGGTTGGCGGTGGCTGTGGTGGAGCAGGCGGCGGCGACGGAGGCGGCAGTGGAGGCGGGTCAGGCGGCGGGTACGGAGGTTGTGAACCGGGCGACGGAGGCGGTGGGTTAGGAGATGGGGGCGGGGGCGACGGCGGCGGCGACGGTGGCGGTGGCGGGGGCGGTGGAGGATGGGGGCTCGGTGGAGGGGGCGCGGGTGAAGGAGGAGGTGGTAAAGGTGGCATTGGCGGGGGGCTTGGGGGTTCAGGAGGACGCGGCTCTCCACACTGTTGAATAAATTCTGATATGGCTATGTCGGCATTAGCAAAAGCCCCAACACCGTCAATGCCTGGAGCATAGGCGCGATTCACAAAGTAAACCTGGGAAAGCGTTCCCGTTGGTAGGAGCCACTCTACAAATTCGTTCTGCGCGCCCAACCTGGGGTAAGCTGCAACAACGATGGTCTTTCTGAACTGACGAGGTGGAACCACCAATAACACCGAGCCAAATATGCTCTGCGTACTCCATCCAGCTTCTACGTTGGGCCGCGATGAGAAGGTCGGATTCTGGCCCTGAGCGTGGCTGATCCAATAGTCACCTGTTGTTGTCAGAAGGTTCCATGAATACTGCACTGTGCCTCCGGCAACGGTGGTGCCAATGGTGTACCTAACAATGTTTGTGTCGTACCAGACCATGATACCGGAATTTCCCAAGGATTGCCCATACTGGACAGTGCCAGCAGTCTCAACAAAGTTGCCAGCAGTCAGAATACCACCAGTCTGCTCCGACGGCACTCCACCTGTCAGAGTCCACGCAATGGTCACACCAACTGGGTCGTTTGACAATTGCCCAAGGTCCCGTTTAGCGCCAACAAAGAACGGACCAATTGGATACGCTGCATCGCCAAGGGCGACTGGCGCCTCATTAGCACAAAACGGTGGAAGCGGCAGCGGAGGCGGCGCTGCGGGAGGCGGCTTGGGAGGTGGCTTTGGAGGTGGAGGAGGGGGAGGGGGCGGGTGAGGAGGATCCCGCGGAGGCGGCGACGGAGGTGTTGACGGTGGAGGCGGTGATGGAGGTGGTTTTGGTGGGGGTGGTGACGGTGGAGGCGGCGTTGGAGGCGGAGACGGAGGCGGCTCTTTCGGCGGTGCACTGGGCGGCGGCGGCGACGGCGGAGGAGGAGGTGGATCCGGAGGAGGAGGCGAGGGGGGCGGGGAGATAGGCCTGCAGAGACAGAACCGGCGAAGACCGCCAGCTTCGGGTGCGTGGCATGGGAAGGTGGTGGCGTCGAGGTCCGCCTGGGCATTACGGGAACAGAAGGCGGTGTTTGTAGATGCATCCGTGACGGTGAGACCTGGAGTGAAACCCGTGTCG
>Ga0102815_10000708_pt1 | contig 21655 bp, 16 predicted proteins | sample ColrivemetaGS759_FD_79113 | JGI IMG/M metagenome (GOLD analysis project Ga0102815, IMG submission 79113) | Estuarine microbial communities from the Columbia River estuary - Ebb tide ETM metaG S.759 | ecosystem: Environmental > Aquatic > Marine > Intertidal zone > Estuary | place: USA: Columbia... | reverse complement strand
CCGTGCAGGAGTTGTTGGGACATGCAAATGTGACTACTACGATGATATATACGCATGTTCTTGATCGCCCGGGTGATTCTGTGAGAAGTCCATTAGATGCTTTATGATCTTAGGCTCCATCAGTTGGCGTGCGTCTAAATCATCTGGATAATGTATTGATTCGGCTCGCCCTGTAACCCTTGTGCTCCCCTCACCCTCTTCATTGATTCAGAAGGCACGACGCTTTCAGGCGAAAGCTCCTGTCTGAATAATTTTTTGGGGGACGCGTCCGCTCATGGTCGATTTACCCGCGTACGGCAAAAACCATGCTTTATGTTAGACAATCCTACTCCGAGCAAAAGCATGAATTCGTAAAATCTCCATTACAAATGTTAGTCCCCTAGCCTCTGATCAGATGATAACTATATGATGTCAATTGTTCGACTCCCCTGCCCTTGTGTTGCTAAAGCTTAATATTAGTTTATATTTCCAATAATATGAAAATGTTTAGTTCGCGTGTGGTTTTTTAGGCAAACAAAGAAAAACGGGAGTCAAGGGGCATAAATGAGTCTGCCCATTTCGATTTATGCGACTTGTCGGCTTTATTTTTACGGTCTGAGATTGTATCCGTGCGGGTCATCCACCAGCATATCGTATTTGGTGCTATTCTCAGGGCCTTAAATATGGCTTTTTATGGTCGTAAGTAACTCACCGAGAACAATATATACCAACATCAATAAATCAGGGTTTTTTGCAGGTTTTTAGCACATGTAGTGCTGTTTCTATGAAAACATACTAGATGTGCTATTTCCTGACTGAAGTTCGACTTTTCAGCAGAATGACGCGCTCAAAGGCGGCTCGGGTGACACCAAGGAGTGTTTATTTCTTCATGGCAATGGCCACGATAGCAAGGTCAGCGGGGGTAATACCAGATATACGTGACGCCTGTCCAATGGTGGTAGGACGTATGGTGGTCAGGTGGTGTCGTGCCTCAGCTTTCAATCCCGAGACTTTATTATAGTCAAAGCTCTCAGGGATTTTTTTGTTTTCCATACGTTGAAGCCGTTCAATTTGAGCGTGCTGTCGGCTAAGATGACCGGCATACTTAAAGTCTGTCTCAATCAAGGGCCACAAATGAGCAGGAGCTTGGGAGAGTATGTCATCGGGCAAGGTGCTATGTTCATTTTCGGACCTACGAAACCAGTGATCTAGCTTCACGCCCTCATAAGAAAGGGTAGGTAGGTGCGCTTTGGCGGTGTCCAAGTCGGCTATTTTCTGCTTCGTGCGGCTAGCTCGGGTGCCTGTAACAAGGCCGTTTTCGATGGCGAGGGGCGTAAGCCGCAGGTCAGCATTGTCCTGACGCAGTAGTAAACGGTATTCAGCACGGGAGGTAAACATGCGGTAAGGCTCAGTGGTGCCCTTAGTGACGAGGTCATCAATCATGACTCCGATGTATGCCTGATCGCGCTGGAGAATGAATTCCTCCTTGCCCATAACTTTAAGGGCAGCATTGGCACCAGCCATAAGGCCTTGAGCCGCGGCTTCTTCGTAGCCTGATGTGCCGTTAATTTGACCAGCGAAGTAGAGTCCCGATATTTTCTTGGTCTCTAAAGTGGAAGAAAGCTGGGTAGGGGGGCAATAATCATACTCAACAGCATATCCAGGACGAATGATTTGTGCGTTTTCTAGCCCTGCAATGGAGTGGATAAAGTCGAGCTGAACCTCGTAGGGGAGGGAGGTGGAAACTCCATTGATATAATACTCACGAGTATGGCGACCCTCTGGCTCGAGGAAAACTTGGTGACGCTCTTTCTCAGCAAATTTGACCACTTTATCCTCAATAGAAGGGCAGTAGCGTGGGCCAGGGCCCTCAATTTTCCCCGCATACATGGGAGATTTATCGAGGTTGTTGCGAATGATGTCGTGGGTGTGGGGGCTCGTATATGTGATGTGGCAGGGGATTTGTTCCACGTGGAACTTTTCACCCCTCTCTGACGATGAATCACCATCCAAATGCCCATTAAGGCTATGAACATCGTTAGCGCCTCGGGTTAATGAGTCCGCCATATAGGAAAAGAAGGGTGGGGGGGTATCTCCATTCTGTGCCTCTGTTTTTGAAAAATCAATAGAGCGACCATTAATGCGGCAGGGGGTACCGGTCTTGAAGCGTTCTACCTCGAATCCAAGCTGATGAAGACAATCAGATACTGTCGAGGTTGCATCTCCCATGCGTCCGCCTTTCTCGTTTTTCATGCCGACGTGCATTAACCCGCGCATGAAGGTTCCCGCAGAGAGGATGACAGAATGAGCGTTAATGCGCATCTGCAGTGAGGTGGTAACACCGGTAATGGTGTCTTTTTGAGTGATTAGTTCGGTGACATTAGCCTGATGGAGATCGATACCCGGGGTTGACTCCAGGGTGTGTTTGATGCGGAACTGATAAGCCTTCTTATCACATTGAGCACGAGGTGCCCTGACTGAGGGGCCTTTACTAGCATTGAGCATACGGAACTGAATTCCTGTGGCATCGGTATTTAGGCCCATAGCACCACCAAGTGCATCAATTTCACGAACCATGTGACCTTTAGCGAGACCCCCAATAGCTGGGTTACAAGACATAGCACCAATGGTATCTAAGTTCTGTGTGAGTATAGCGACTGAGCAGCCGAGGCGTGAGGCAGCTAATGCAGCCTCGACTCCAGCATGGCCTGCACCAATAACTAGTACATCATAAGTCTTCGGGTAGGTGAACACGTGGGAGTCTTTAACCACAATATACAGAGATTCAAACCCGAAATGCATACACGGCTGGAATGACATATGAATGCAGTGCACTGCCGTAAGTGTGCAATGACCTGCATAGGTGGTAATTAAGCTTTCTAATTGGGGTCAGTATTTATCCAAAAAAGGGGCTGACGGGGCAATATTTATGCTAATTGTTCCACGTGGAACTTATTTGCGATGGGTAAAAGGGGAGGGTGCTCAGTAAGTAGGTTGATAATTCCATGACTAGAGAGAAGATGATGGGCCAACTACTCAGTAGTCAAACTGAGGCTTCTATGGATCTTGATTATCTTAGGGGGTTGTGTTAAGGGTTTAGGTGATGAAAGAGATTATTGCCGCTATTGATTTTTCCGATGTAAGTGCACCCGTTCTGGATAGCGCTGTACACCTCACCCGTGCTTTAGGTGGAAGGCTACACCTAGTTCATATCATCGAGGCTGAGCCGACTTATGCTGCTTATGGTTTTTCTCCAGATGATTTTCCAGCTATGCATGAGATACAGGTAGAGTCGGCGTCCCGCGCAGGCATTAAACTAGAGAAAATGGCAAATGAGGCAGGGTTGGAGGGTATTCAGATAAAGGTTATTCAAGGTCAACCGCTACATGCTCTGCTTCATTATGCAGCTGAGGTCAGTGGTGATATGCTGGTCTTAGGCTCCCATGGACACGGGTTTTTAAATAGTCTACTGCTTGGTAGTGTTGCTGAAGGCTGTGTCCGAAAAGCGGAGCTGCCGGCACTGATTGTGCCGATGAAGAAGTCAGAGGATTAATAAATGATGGCTACCCAGGCTGCATCATGGCTCGATAGCTAGGGTTTGTTTTTGAGATATGTTGTTGCTTGCCACGATGAGGTAGTTGGGGCATTGATTGGCTATATGTTTGAGGTCAGGGATAAGCCAGAAATGGTGGAACGCGCGCTTTTGATCCGGATTTACTCGGATAAGCGTGAAGAAGATGAGGCGATATCACTCCTCGAGGAGCTAGGGGAGTTGGTAAACACCCTTGGTATTGGGGTGATTGAGTTATGTCTTGTTCACACACGTTCTCTGCATAAGAAGTTTTTGTGCGGTACGGGCAAGGCACAGGAAATGGTTGATCTAGCTAAGGCCCACGACTGTGATTGCATCGTTTTTGATAATATGTTCCTCCCGTCTCAGCAAAGAAACTGGGAAGAGCTGTCCGACACTTGCGTGATTGATCGTGAGGAGGTGATTTTAGATATCTTTTCAAAACGAGCTCAGACCCGTGAAGCTAGGTTACAAGTCGATCTTGCACGTATGCAGTATTCACTTCCAAGGCTCACCAGGATGTGGGGGCACCTCGACCGAGAGGGTGGGGGTGGTGGCGCTGGAGGCGGTAAGGGCGGGGGTGGTGCCTCGCGTGGAATGGGTGAACAACAAGTAGAGGTGGACCGTCGTCTGGCTCGCACACGTATTGACCAATGTAAACGTGAGTTAGCTGAGGTGCGAAAGCAGCGGAGCACTCGCCGCAAAGAAAGGGAGAAACAAGGGACTCCCTGTGCAGCAATCGCTGGATACACAAATGCCGGGAAATCAACTCTTCTCAATCGTCTCTCAGGATCCGATGTGATGGCAAAAGATATGCTTTTTGCCACTCTAGATACGACTACGAGGGCGATTGAGCTGCCAGATGGCCAGCCACTATTACTGACCGACACCGTCGGGTTTGTAAGAAACTTACCCCACCGTCTGGTGGAAGCATTTAAAGCGACCCTCGAAGAATCTGTATTAGCCGACTTTATTATTCATGTGCTTGATGCTTCATCGCCCGAGGTTGAGAAGTATTACGAAACCACGATGGAGGTGCTTGATGAGTTGGGGGCGGGGGATAAACCTGTAATCACTGTACTCAACAAAATCGACGTGCTGAATGATCCAGTTAAACTTGCTGGCCTGGAGGTATCTTTTCCGAATACGATATCGGTCAGTGCGATCACCGGGCATGGTTGTGAAGACTTATTAACTAAATGCAGCGAGATGCTAGCTGATCGTGTTTCGGTAGAAACTTACCGAATCCCACAAAGCCGAGGTGATCTTTCAGGGTTGCTGCACCGGGACGCCAAGGTGCTCGAGACTGAATATGATGGCAATGATGTGATTGTCAAAGCGGTAGTACCTGCCAGTATATCAGGTAAGTTACTAACATACAAAGAGTTGTAGTTTTTTTACTACAATAAACAGCCATTAAATTGGCTTATCAGTCTATCATTTCATGTATGGGGACGACTACTTGCGACGCTTCCCAGGGTGTGATCGAAACCTTGTTTCTGAGCTGATGTCTCAAAAAGTTCACTTGTCTTGTCTGCAAAGCTTTACAAGCGCACCAATCTCAGCATAAATCCTACAAATTTAGCAACACCCGATGCCCAAAGACGAAAGTATTAAAAAAATTCTGGTGATCGGCTCAGGCCCGATCGTGATCGGTCAAGGATGTGAGTTCGACTACTCTGGAGTGCAAGCTTGTAAAGCTCTGCGCGAAGAGGGGTATGAAGTCATTCTAGTAAACTCAAATCCGGCTACGATTATGACGGATCCGGAGTTTGCTCCCAAGACGTTCATTGAGCCCATCACTCCTGAAATCGTAGAGAAGATTATCATCCGTGAAAAACCGGATGCTCTGTTACCAACGCTAGGCGGACAAACTGCACTGAATACATCTATGGATCTCTTCAAGTCCGGTGTGTTAGATAAGCACAAGGTCAAGATGATTGGTGCTAACGCAGATGCGATCGATAAAGGTGAAGACCGGTTACGATTCAAAGAAGCGATGCTTAAGATCGGCCTCGACCTGCCGCAAAGTGGTGTCGCCCACACCATGGAAGAAGCGAAGGTAATCAGTGGTGAGATTGGGGCATTCCCAATGATTATTCGCCCAGCCTTCACGTTGGGTGGTGCGGGTGGTGGTATCGCTTACAACAAAGAAGAATTTGAAACCATCGTCAACCGAGGCATTGATTTATCACCAGTGAACGAGGTTCTCATCGAAGAAAGTTTATTGGGATGGAAGGAATACGAGATGGAAGTGATGCGTGACTGCGCAGACAATTGCGTTGTTATTTGTTCTATCGAAAATCTCGATCCGATGGGTGTGCACACAGGTGATTCTATCACGGTAGCTCCTGCACAGACTCTGACAGATCGTGAATACCAAATCATGCGTGATGCGTCGTTCGCATGTATCAGAGAAATTGGTGTTGAGACTGGTGGATCTAACATCCAGTTTTCCGTAGATCCACAAACTGGGCGTTGCATTGTTATCGAAATGAACCCACGGGTATCACGCTCGTCCGCTCTAGCCTCGAAAGCAACAGGATATCCAATTGCTAAAATTGCAGCCAAGCTTGCTGTTGGTTACACATTAGATGAGTTGCCAAACGATATCACTCGTGAGACACCAGCGTCATTTGAACCTACGATTGATTACGTGGTCACTAAGCTGCCACGCTTTACTTTTGAAAAATTCCCAACAGCAGATCCAGTTCTAACAACTCAGATGAAAGCTGTGGGTGAGGCGATGGCTATTGGTAGAACATTCAAGGAGTCGATGCAGAAAGCTCTACGCTCACTCGAGACTGGGCGCTTTGGCTTTGGCTTCGATGGTAAGGGTAAAGAAAACCCAACCTATGAAGAGGTTGAGCGTATGTTACACGTACCTAATGCTGAACGAATTTTCTGGCTACAAACAGCCTTTGAAGAGGGTTGGACTGTTGACGAGGTCTTTGAAGCCACGTCTATCGATCCTTGGTTCTTAGAGCATCTCAAGATTATCGTTGATGAGGGACGCGACCTCGCAAATATGGATCTTCGTAAAGCAAAACGCCTTGGCTTCTCTGATTATCAAATCGCTAACGCGAAGGGTATCTCTCAAGATGAGGTAAGAGCCGAAAGATTAAAAACCGGAGTGATTCCCACTTACCGGTTAGTCGATACTTGTGCAGCTGAATTTGAAGCTCACACGCCATACTATTATTCTACTTATGGTGATGAAAATGAAGCCAAAGAAACCGACCAAAAGAAGATTGTGATTCTCGGTGGTGGTCCAAACAGAATTGGTCAAGGTATCGAGTTCGACTATTGTTGTGTCCACGCAGCCTTTGCTCTCAAGGAGCTCGACTATGAAACAGTGATGGTTAACTCCAACCCTGAGACTGTCTCCACAGACTACGACACCAGTGACAAGCTCTACTTTGAACCTCTTACACTAGAGGATGTATTACACATTTGTGATCAGGAAAAACCTGATGGTGTGATTGTCCAGTTCGGCGGTCAGACCCCTCTCAACCTTGCCGCTGATCTCGAACGCCACGGGGTGCCGATTATCGGAACGTCACCAAAATCAATCGAGCTTGCAGAAGACAGGAAGTTCTTCTCAGCTCTATTAGATAAAATCGGCTTAAAACAAGCTGAAGCAGGAACAGCGGTGAATGCTGAAGAGGCTGTCGTGGTGGCTGAAAGAATCGGCTATCCGGTATTAGTCAGGCCGTCCTTTGTCCTGGGTGGTCGTGCGATGATGATTGTCTACAATAGTGAAGACCTCGTCGGTTACATGAATGATGCTGTTGACGTATCACCAGATCGCCCAGTTCTTGTAGATCGCTTTTTAGAGGCTGCTGTTGAGGTTGATGTAGATTGTATTTCTGATGGTGAGACTTCCGTCGTTGGTGCTATCATGCAACACATTGAACAAGCTGGTATTCACTCCGGTGACTCAGCCTGCGTTATTCCCGCATTCTCACTGTCAGAATCGATAAAGACTCAAATCCTCAAGGCTGCTAAAGATCTTGCCCGTGAGTTGGGGGTTCGCGGTTTGATGAATATTCAATTTGCTGTGAAAGATGAGGAGCTTTATGTGATTGAGGTAAACCCTCGTGCATCACGCACGGTTCCATTTGTTTCAAAGTCAATTGGTGTTCCTCTGGCAAAGCTCGCTGCCAAAATTATGGTTGGCAAGACGCTTAAGGAGCTTGGGTTTACAGAAGAGATTTTACCCAATCACCACTGTGTTAAGGAGGCGGTATTCCCTTGGCCTCGTTTCCCTGGCATTGATATTGTGCTCGGACCTGAAATGAAGTCGACAGGTGAGGTGATGGGTATTGATAAAGATATGGGTATGGCATACGCCAAAGCTCAGATCAGTGCCTTTAACCCACTCCCAACCGGAGGTAATGTATTTTTCTCAGTCAATGACCGCGATAAAGACCGCGCTGTGCCAGTAGCTCGTGAATTAGCTGAGCTTGGTTTTTCTATCTTTGCCACGGGTGGCACTTACAAACGCTTTAAGGATGAGGCTATAGAGGTCAAAAGACTCTACAAACTCGCTGAGAAGAAGCGACCCAATGTGATGGATATGATGAAAAATGGTGAAATCCAATTTATCATCAATACCCCCAGTGGTCATGAAGCAAGGGAGGATGAGGTGACGATTCGCTCAGGAGCTGTTGCTAATACCATTTCTCACTGTACTAACTTATCTGCTGCAGAAGCATCTATTCTTGCGATTCGCTCACTTCAAGAGAACGAGCTTAAAGTCACTACGCTCCAAGAGTATCACGCATAATAGTGGTACTTTAATTAAGGAGCGGAAATACCTATTAAAAAGAGCTTCACTACCACATGTAGTTGAGTTGTTGACATGTTTGTGTTTTTGTGTATGTTGCCGTCCCTAATCAGCACTGCTGAGTGATTTATAAAGTTACTAGGTGGTGGTTGCATTAGGCTTCTGCACAATAATGTCAGAAACTTCTCGATTGGTGAGTGCGCTCCGTTGGTCGGTTACAACAAAAATAATGCGCAACTCTATATTAAAATGAACATCTATGTAGGTAATCTACCTTACTCCGTATCTGAATCTGATCTCCGCGACCTCTTCGGTCAATTTGGAGCTGTCAGCAAAGCTAATGTAATCTCTGACCGTGACACTGGTCGCTCCAAGGGATTCGGTTTTGTAGAAATGGAAAGTGCCGACGATGGTGAGCGTGCAATCCGTGAACTTGATGGTAACGATCACGACGGTCGTAACCTCAAAGTAAATGAGGCACGCCCTCGCGAGTAGTAACAGCTAATTACTGTTTTTTAAGCAAACCAGCTCTCTCAATTTTGTTTGTCTACGGACTAACGATTTGAGAGTCGCTGGTTTTTTTGTGCTTTTGCACTGTTGCACGCAGCATAACATCATTACCTATTTTGGTAAATTGCGGTTCGATTAGTGAAACACCAGGGGTGTTGTGGCCAAAGCCGCTATCTGGTCCTCCGGTAACGATAGGAGCATAGAAAACAACAACTTCATCAGCGAGTTGTTGTTTTAGAAATGAAGCCATCAGGGTTCCACCAGCTTCAACTAAAACACTATTACAACCAAGATTAGCCAATTTTCTCAAGGCTGTGGAAATATCTCCATTTTCTTGAACTAGGGTACGATCTTTGTGACAATCGTTAAATAGTTTCAGGTCTTGCGGTAGTTGTTCTTTTTTTCCTTGGGTAATGATCATACGCCAAGGTTGTGTTTTATTTGGTAAACCACTAGAACGGATGGTCAAAGACGGGTCGTCTTTACGTGCTGTATTACCCCCGGTTATAACAGCATCTGTTTGGTGTCGTAATTGATGGACGATCTCACGAGACTCTTGTGAGCTCAACCACTGGCTCTCGCCAGGTGGACGGGTAATACAGCCATCGAGGCTGATTGCAGATTTAAGTATAACCCATGGTAACCCTGTTTCTTGAATTTTAGTGAACGCTCTTATCAGTTGATCACACTCATACGCGCATACTTCTTTCTCAACAGTGATGTCAGCAGCTTGTAAGATTGCTTCTGCAGCTCCTACGTGTTTTGGGTTTGGGTCTCTAGCTCCATAGACTACTCGCGCAAATCCCGCATTAATTATTGCAGAGGTACAAGGTGGTGTCTGTCCATGTGTAGAACATGGCTCCAGTGTGACATAGATAGTTGCTCCGATAAGTGATCCTTTACCGTGTTGATTAACTGCTTCTGCTATTGCTTCTCGCTCCGCATGAGGTCTTCCGGCTTGCTTGTGCCAGCCACTTGCCAAGTGACGCCCATCTTTAACAATTACAGCACCTACCGGTGGATTAGGGGAGCAGGTTGCTATCCCTTTTCGCGCATGCTTTATGGCTAACTGCATCCAATGCGTATCATCTTTGGAATCGGGCATGAGTTTATTGTGTGCTAATAGCGACTACTTTTGCAAGCTGTGAACAACCACACTAAATTTGTGAGTAAGTTGTCAGTCTTTGTGTTTATCTTGGTTAGTACGAGTGATACGTGCTCTTACTTCGTGTAATTTAAATGATAATTCTCAGGTTATTATTTCCGTGGAACACCTAGTTTAATCGTGTGAAACGGTCGAAATTGGAAGTTACTGACATGTAGAAGAAGAAGAATATATAAAGGGGTTAAATAGAATATTCATATAAGAAGTGAATAACTAACCTATTTGACGATTATCGAGTATTTGAACAAGCGACTTGACCAGAGATTAAAGCTATGGAGAAATAGTGGGGAACTTAATAAATTGGTATATATGAATAATGATGACTTGTTGCACACGGAAAAGATCTTAGCAGATCGAAAGACGTTCTATTTGGACCTAAAGCAAAATGCACGAGGGAAGGTCGTCAAGATTACGGAAGATGTTTCCGGTAATCGAGATACTATTATGGTTCCTGCGGAGATACTGAGCGATTTTATTGCTGCGCTGACTGATATACAAACAACTTCAGACGAGAACTAGAGGTCTAATTATTATCAATAGATACCTTCTTGTTTAACGAGAGGCCTTTTCCCCACTTATCGTGCCACTCTAGAGGTAAGCGCTTTGGACGCGCAGGCATGTCTCCATTCATTTGCACGAGAGCTAGAGACTGACGACAGGTAACAAGGACACGATCGTCACAGTGCCTTGTCATGACGAATGAGCACCAAAATCGAGCACGATCAAGTTGATCAAGCTTGCCATAAACTTTAACCTTATCACCGAGTTTTGCCGGTATTCGATAATCAATCTCTGTTCGAACAACGGCAGGAAACAACTGACTACTTGCCATCGACTTAAAATCCATACCCATGCTCGCCCCTAAATGGGTGCGGCAAGTTTCTATCATACGTAGATAAGCAATATTGTTTACAACACCAGCACAGTCAGTGTCAAAAAACATAATGTTTTCGTGAGTTGTAAATTCAGGTATTTCCATGCTTGTAACGTTGCTTGTTATTTATGTTGAAGACAAGAAATCAATAATTGATAATAAAGATAGCGGTAGATTTAAAAGATCTATGGTGCGGACCATTATTACACTTTGACTTGCGGAGTACAAATGAATCATGCAATCTGGGTTCTATGGAGAGGCTTAAAGGTATACGATCAGTCAACATTGCACGGTTACTGTATCTACTCATTTGTGAATTAGCTGGAGCAGCTATGGCAAACCACATTGGTGGATCAGAGAAAATATGGATCGGAGTGATCGGCGGGTTGTTATTAGCGATGTTCTTTATCTTAGTGGAATCACTTACTAAGAAATTTACTCTTCGTGGTTTTTCAAATGCAACAGTAGGGCTGCTTATCGGTGTTTTCTGCGCCTGGCTACTTTCTCGTGGCTTGGTAAAACTTATTGAGGCAACCCTCTTGGGTAAAATTGACCAACTAGAAGCTGTAACTTTAGTGATCAATGCATCTCTGTATGCAAGCCTAGGATTTTTAGGCTCTGTTCTAGCCCTACGTAGTGGTCGTGATGATTTCTCACTTCTTATTCCATATATTCGATTTCACCAAGAGTCAGCACCTGGTCCACCACTCTTGCTTGATATCGATATAATCACCGATAGCCGGCTATATAAGATACTTAATACGGGGTTTATAGACGGCAATCTAGTTATACCGCGTTTTGTTTTTGAAGACCTACACATCATGGCAAACTCTGATACCGCCAGTAAGAAAGCCAGAGGTGAAAGGGGACTACAGGTTTTAGAGCGCTTACAGGGTAGCAGTAAATTTCAAATCACAATTCAAGATTCAGAACCTGATGAAGAGTCAGATACTACCGATGCACGATTGTTATTTATCTGTAGACTTGTCGGAGCAAGACTATTAACCGCAGACGAAGCACTAGCTAAGACGGCTCGCTTACAAGGTGTAAAAGCGCTGAACATCAATGATCTTAATCATGCGCTGAAGCCTAAAATTGCGGTAGGAGAGCGCATACGTTTGCCTCTTGTGCGCACCGGTAAAGATGAGAGCCAAGCGGTTGGTTATCTGCCTGACGGCTCGATGATTGTGGTTAACAACGCCAGTAATAAGCTAAACACAACTCAAGATGTCACCGTGATTAGCACTTTAGAAACTGATGCTGGAACGATGGTTTTTGCCGAGTTAATCAACACTGAGGTCAACTAGAAATAGCCTATAGGAACTTTATCACATTCAGGGTGAGTTCCATATAGGATACTTGACTCGAGAACAGTCATACAACCGAGGGTGTTGCTGAAGCAAATTAGTAGAAGCAGGCTAGCCTAAACAAACTAGACGAGGAAGTAATACAGCAAGATAACCAAGCTGATTACTATCCTCCAGTTTTAGGATTACGCTTTTTCCCAGGCTTTTTATCAGAAGGTGTGGCATCTCGCATTGCCCCTTTGGTTCCACCTGCTTGTTGCTTTTGCATTTTCTCAGCACGTTCTGCCATGCGCTCCATGAAGGTTTTCTTACCAGGTTTACCAGGCTTGTTACGTTTTTGAAGTTCAGGCTCTGGCATGCGATTAGTTAACCACGTCTGACCAATGGAGAAGATGTTTTGAGTCGTCCAGTATAAGGCAAGGGCCGAAGCAAAGTTGTAACAGAAGAAGAAGAACATAAGTGGCATCAACATAAAGATGCGTTGTTGCATTTTATCTCCAGTCTTCGGAGTCATTTTCATTTGTAAGACCATGGTTACAGCCATCAAGATGGGAAGAAGGTTCACTGGTACCTTATCCCCCAAGAAAGGTAGGCCAAAGGGCAGCTCATACACTGTATCAGGCATCGATAGATCATCTACCCAGAGGAAGCTTTGACCGCGTAATTCAACAGCATATTGAAGCATACGATAATAACCAAAGAAGATGGGGATCTGCAAAAACATGGGCAGACAACCACCCATTGGGTTAACGTGATACTCTTTGTAGAGTTTCATCGTTTCCTGATTCAGTTTGTTAGGGTTGTCTTTATATTTCTCCCTAAGATCTTTCATCAATGGCTGCAATTTCGACATGCGCTTCATGGTGCGTGTCGATTTGTTGTGTAGTGGCCAGATAGTGATACGGATAAGAATGGTAAGCGCGATAATAGATAGTCCCCAAGCCCACTTATCGGCGGTTTTTGAGAAGGCTGTACCGTGAAGCCAGTTAAGAACATTATTCAGAACAACACTAATAGGGGTGAACCAACCGTAGTTCATGACTTCGGCTGTATCGTTCTCCATATTCTTTAAAACACTGTAGTACTTTGGACCGATGTAGAGCTTACATGAGAAATTCTCTAACTCACCCGGAGCAAGTTTACGTTCCGGTAAAGTAAAGCCAGCACGAACACCGTATTTAGGGCTTTCTGGATCATCACCCGGGATACGAACACTACTGGATTTAGCCCAGAAGTTAGATACATACTTACGATCTGGGCGAATCAACGTGGTAAAGAATTGGTTTGATACACCTGCGTATTCGAGGTCGTTTACTGTCTCACTGAAGAGCTGGCGTGCTCCGCGGAAAAACCCCTTTTTAAACCAGCTGCTATCTTTGTTGGTGAGAGATCCGTTATCGAGAAAAAATGCACCTCCTTGGTTTTCCCACTCGCTTGGGTGAAGGGGTGATGCTGAACCAGCGTAGAGAGAGAAATTGGATAATTGAACTCGAGCCTGTCCATTGTTGGTTAACGTGATCGTAAGGTTGATCGTCCATTGTGCACCAGGTTGATCTGACTCCTGATCTAAAGACCATTTCTTGGTGATTTTGAGACCTTCAGGTGTAGTTGCCTCACAATAAATAGAACCATTATCTTTGACTATAGTGTAGTAAAGGTCGGCAAAATCATCAGGACCATCGCAGATAGATCCAATGGTTGCGGGTGAGTGCATGTTAAGCACTACTTTTTCAGTATTTGAACCAACAGCAAACTGATCCACCAGGGTCGCGGTTTTGATACCACCACCACTAGAAGAGATAGCGAACTCAACAACATTGTTACCGTCTTTATCTTTCGATGTTAGGGTTTCGATATTCTCGCCAACCGCAGGAACTGGAGCCTCATTAAATAACTTACCTTTTGGTGTGCTTACAACATCATCAACATTACCATTTTTAGTGGTTTCGCTTATGTTGTTTGTGTCACTGGCCTCTGGTTGGTTTGTTATCGGTGCTGGCTGAGGTGGCTCAGGTTTATAATAAAAATTGAGCGCGAGAAGTAATCCGCAGATTGAGAGTATGATCCATGCTTTACGGTCCATGCTGAGTAATGATTAGTGGTTGATTGTGTTAGTAGAAATTATTTTTTCGGAGGAACTGGGTCTTCTCCGGATTTACCCCAAGGATGACATCGAAATATACGACAAGTGCCAAGCCATGATCCGCGGTAAGGACCATGTGTTTTGACAGCTTGTAGAAAATAGTTGGAGCATGTGGGGTGGAATCTACATCCAGTATGAGGACCAGTAACAGCCTTAATAGCTGGATTAATCACTTTTTGGTAGATGCGGATGATTAAGTAGATAAATCTGCTCAAGATGTTTGCTAGCATTAGAGCGGTGGAGAAGGGTGATTAATTAGAATTAAGAACGAAGCAAACCAAGCTTAGATGCTTGTTTGAGCCAGTCTTGTTCGAGCTCTATGCTAGTTGCCTGTGGGGCTCTCCAACGCAGAATGGTGACGATATAGCGTTTACCTTGAGAACAGTCGATTTCATCTATGTGTTTGCCTAGTATGTTATGAATACGCCTTCTGAGTCGATTTCGAGTGACAGCATTACCAATCTTCTTGGTGATGATGATGCCTGCCCTGTGGTTGGATAGCTCTGATACTGGAAGTGTACTCACTACTAAGTAGCGTCCGCTTTTAGCGCTTCCTTGCTTACGAGCCTGATCAAACTCTGCATGACGCGTCATGCTGTATTTTCTTTTCAGGCGCATAATATCGATTACGGAGAAAATCAGATAAAAAAACGGCCACCTTATTATAGGTGGCCGTGGAAATGTTACTCACAGATGAATAAATCCAGAGCAGCGACCATCAGGCAGACTAGGCAGCCTTAGTGTGCTGCTTAATGTGGCGCTTAAAGTGAATCTCAGCACCTTTAGGCAGAAGGCGCTTGCGGCCTTTTTGACGGCGACGACGAAGTGTGTCACGGCCAGCTTTGGTGCTCATGCGTGCGCGGAATCCGTGCTGGCGTTTGCGGGTGCGCTTGGACGGTTGGTAGGTGCGTTTCATGGTGAAAGTGGTAGATGTTTAATCAGTAATTGCTATTGTGTCCGAGTTTGCACTGCGGACGGGCGGGCAACCTAGGGATTTTTAGCCTCTTGTCAACCCGCCATTCGTACAGACTGGCAATTTTCTTAAAAAAAACTCCACAGAGGCCCAAATGATGCTAAAAAAAGCTTATCAGATGGAAAATTTAACCACTAATCAAGAATCTAGCAAAGGGCAAAACGTCCGGGTAGAGCCCGCCACCATTGAAGATTTACCCGAGTTGGTCCAACTCGTTGAGGAATTGATGAGCTTACAAGGCGATTTCATGCCCGATAGGGAGGCTCACGAGCGTGGTTTAGCACTCATTTTAGAACAACCAAATCGGGGTCGTATCTTTGTGCTTCGCAATGACGACCGTATCTTCGGCATGGTGAACTTATTATTTACAATTTCTACTGCTATGGGGGGGTTAGTTGTTCTATTAGAAGATTTTATCATTCACCCGAATCATCGTGGCCAAAGCTACGGAACCATGCTGCTTAATTATGTTAAGGACTTTGCGAAGCATAAAAACTTCAAAAGAATCACTCTACTGACTGATAAAATAGGCGAAGAATCTCAGAATTTCTTCAAAAAAGAGGGCTTTGAGCACTCCAACATGATTCCTATGCGCTTAGTTGTCGAATAGTTGATCGTCGAATAAGTTGGTTTCAAATATATCACTTTCGATGGTGGCCTCGTGAATATCGATCCATTGACTGGGCTCGTCTTGATGCGCACAAAACACATCCACCTCATTCAAACCAGAATCTTTGAGGGCATTAGATATTGTCTGTGATGCTATTTCGGGGCTGTTACAGTCTGAGCTGAGGTGACTTAGCATCACAAACTTGAGTTTTTTGCATGCCACTTCAGTAAGGAGTTCAGCAGTCTGATGATTGGACAGGTGGCCGTGACGGGAGACAATGCGTTGCTTGGTTGCCCATGGTCGCTTGGTATCTTTTTCGAGAAGGTCTTGGTCGTAGTTCGCTTCAATGTATAGACCAGCACTACCTTTTAAGTTCTCACGCATCAAGTTGGTCACATACCCAACATCACTCACCATACTCAGGCGGGTGTTACCTGAGCTCAGAATAAATCCAACCGGTTCAGCGGCATCGTGTGGAATCTGAAAACTATTGACCATAAGCTCTCCGATTTTGAATTCCTGGCCACTGTGGAAAACCTTCCAAGTGATGGCACTTTTCATTTTGTGACTTAATGCTTCACGAGTCAAAGCATTGGCGAAAACAGGAATGGAACGCTGTCGTAATAATACATCCACTCCTTGTGCATGATCGCTGTGTTCATGTGTAATTAAAATGGCATCAAGTTTTTCAGGGGCAATCCCCACAGCGCTCATGCGAAGCATGAGTTGCTTTGCACTTAAGCCAGCATCGACAAGGATGTGAGTAGATCCGCAACGTACTATCGCGGCATTTCCCTTACTTCCACTTCCTAGCACTGCTAAGCTGATACTACCTTCACCCATGGAGAGAAAGCTGGCTGGATGTATTTCATTTTGCAAGATCGTAGTCATAGTCACCCAGTTAATCGACATATAGTAATTACCGTAGCGTGAGATTAGGTCTTGTTAAGTAGGGTCACTTTGGTTCAAATTGAAGTCATGAATATCACGCATATTTTGCTTGGATCTACCGCTGCGATTTTAATCGCGGCGTTAATTTTATCCTACTCCGCAATGAAGGGTGGTGAAGAAGAGGGCTATCAACTCACCAGCGCCAAAGTGTTGATGGATGAAAATGCACGCCTACAAGCCGAAATCAACCGCTTGCAGGCGGGACAAGCATACGCGGGATCAACACCCGTTATGCCGCCGCCTCAAAATATGACTGCACAGCGATTGGTAGAGCTAGAAGAGCAAAAACGTCTCCTCTCAGAGCAACTTGATGCAGAAAGAAAAAAGCGTGAGGTAGCAGAACAAGAAGCAGAGGTGATAACAGAGCGTGAGGCCGGGAAGCTCAACAAAGATCAACGCCGCGCAAAGATGATTTCGATAGCAACTGTGATGGCGCAAGTGAGTGAGGTAGCACAAGATCAAGGCATCTTTGTGATTGTTTTGGATGTTAAAGTGGCCAGTCAAGTCAGGGAGGGTAGAGAGCTTGCGATAAGGCGAGGTACCGGGATCATTGGAAGGCTAGTTGTTTCTAGAATAGATATTGATGATAACTATTTTGCAGACCCACTCCCTGGATCGTTTCCTGGCGGGTCAATTGATGTTAAAGTGGGCGATGAACTTATTGTAGCCCCGCAATAAGAGTGGCTTAATGATGCTTGGGATAAAACCTGTTTTATATGTTATATCGCCCCCAAAATAATACTAATAGCATAGTATTATGTCTCACTATGGTCATTGCAACGGCGCTCTGTTCGGGAAACGAACCAGCGCATCCAGATCACCAGAAGCCAGATAGATCTGGCTATTTAACTTTTTACCTAGAAAATGATCTATTTAGTGGAACTGACGGTAATTACACAAACGGATCACGACTATCTTATATTACGGAAGCTAAACCAGCCATAAACATTCCCTTCATTCAGAAAAACCTCAAATTATTTAGTGGTGATGATGATAGTTTAGGGTGGATGCAGAAAATATGGGGTTTCAACGGCACTAGTAATATCGAATACAGTTACGGTTTTGCTCTAACGCAGTTGATGTTTACTCCGGAAACATATGAAACAATGAGAGCACCCGGTGGTGAGCGACCATACGCAGCGTGGCTGGGTGTCAGTTTTTCCCTGCATGCGCGTGATCAGAACACTTTAAACTCGGTGGAGCTTTCTTATGGAACTGTTGGACCTCGAGCTTACGCCCAAGAGTCTCAAGATTTCATACATGAAATCATTGATGAAGATAAATTTAGAGGTTGGGACAGTCAAATACCCAATGAGTTTACCTTTAATATTATATTTAATCAGAAAAGAAGGTGGGATCTGCTGGAGAATAATGAGTTACCATTAGGGTTAAAAATAGACGGGTTCCATGAAACTGGATATGCAGTAGGTAACTATTTAACAGATATTCATTTTGGAGCCATGATTCGGATCGGTTGGAATTTACCCACGGAATATTCGGATCCACGATTAAGTGAAACTTCACACACCCAAAAACTCTATAATGATAGTTTTTACAACCAAGATAAGTGGTCGGTATATGGAATATTAGGGGGGAGGGGAGCTAGTGTTTTTCGCGATATTACACTCGATGGCCCGATGTTTACTGATTTTGATACAGGGGTCAAAAAAGAACCTTTTGTTGGAGAAGTATACGCTGGATTTGGTGTTAGGCGCAATGATTGGGGTTTTGACTACGTACATACACTACGCAGTAGGGAGTTTAAAAGCCAAGCTGACTCACAATGGTTTGGTTCGGTAGCTATCAGAAAGCGGTTTTAATCAGTGACGATTTACTTGGCGAGACCAGTTATATAACTGAGCAAACTAGCGGTTTCGTGCACGGTAAAGCTATTCATTAAGCCTGCAGGCATGAGAGAGTTTGGTAGAGTATTGCGACTAGAGATATCTGATTTATTGAAGGTGGTTTTCTTACTGGTGATGTCTCTAACAGTCACTGTTTCACCAGCTTCATCGGTCACAAAACCCATGTGAACTGCACCACTCTTTAGGTTGATCAGGTTGGTCTTAAATCCTTGAGCTATGGCTTTGTTGGGTAAGATGATCGCTTCAGCAAGGTCCTGAGGGCGAAGGATGTTGGCAATAGATCCGAGGTAGGGACCTTTGGGGGGTTCATCAGCACTGACGGTGTGGCAGGCATTGCAAGTAGCACGTGCAAAGATGGCTTCACCAAGGACGGTATTGCCCTTTTTATGGTTGAGGATCTGAGCCACAGCCTCATCGGGTTTAAGGCTAGATATCTTTGGCGTTTTATCTACTCCGGGCGCTTGGATACCAAGGCGACCTGCTGCACCCGTTGCGCGTCTTTTGAGGCCAGCGTCAGTCGAGCTGAGCATCAAGCTGATGTGGTCATTAAGGTAGGCAATCTTGGTCCAGAAAGCAGCTTCCATAAGCGTGTGCTTGTACTGGTTGTTAACTGGCCAAGTGGAGTCGATGGCCTTGCGGCTGCTTTCGCGAGCTTCAATACCTATATTTTTACCACTTGCGAGTTGTAGGAGTGCCTGAGCGGCCCAGCGGCCTTTGGCGCTTTCGGGTGATTGTTGATAGATCGGGATGAATCGCTCAACATAATTTTCTAGCTGGGGGGATGCCATCAGGTGTTGGCGAATATCATCACGAATCTTACTCGCTTTACTGTCATTCATCAGAGCTTCCAGTGAGCTCATCAGCGCATCAAAAGCTTCGGGGTGATTCAATGTCAGAAGGATGGGAATAGCGACCTTATGAGTTTCAGCTGGGTTTTTAGTATTTTTTGCTGCCTGAATGATCAGAGGAATAGCTTCGGAAGGAATGTTTTCTTTATCTGCGAGTTGACCGAGTAAGGTGGGCAAAAGTGATGAATCATTCTTAGCGAGAGTGATAATGCGCTGCAGGCCACGGTTGTTTTGAATACGGTTTTTACCGAGTAGGGAAACAAGGGTGGAGTTTTCTTCCTTGGTTGTGGCGGGGTTCTCAAGCACACCATTGAGTGCTTCTAGAATACGTGCGGATTGTTGCCAGGTTTCGGGTTGGTAGTAAGGACCACGGGTATCGGGCCGGGTGCTCCATGAGTCACCTGTCCATTTGCCTTCACGTTGGTAAAGTCGTGCCAGGACGGCTAAAATTGACTGGCGTTTGCTAGGATCGGTTTGGGTGCTGAGTCTGGCGATGAGAACATCGACCACTTCTTTTATGTGCATTCTCATCAGTGCACGTGCAGCAGCAGTGCGGACAGCTGGCTGATCGGATTTGAGCTTAGTCAGCGCCACTTCATGAGCGTCAAGCTTGGCGAGGGCGCGATAGGCGGTGTGTCGAATCAGGGCATCTTCACTATCAAGGTGACGAGCGATGTCCGTGGCGAGCTCGGCTTTACCTTGAAATGTGGTGGCGATAATAGCTTCTATTATGGCGCGAGGCTGCTTGGCATGGAGTTGTTTTTTGAGGAACTCATTGCTGGTGGGCCCTGGCTGACCAGTTGTGCGAGTATCGATGGCGAGATCCCCGAGTGCGCGCGTGACAAATGCAATAATGGGATCATTCGCTGGGCTGGAACTAAATGCGGGTAAAATAAGATCGAGTACTTTCTGGCTATGTCGGCTGTCCAAGCCGCGCTGAGTAATGGCATAGAGGGCTAGGATGCGCTTACCGATATCAAGTGATCGGTCCTGAGCGGACATTAGTAACGCTTTATTGGTTTCTACGTTGGCTGGGCGGCGTAGTAGGGTGCGCTGCGCGGCAAGTGAGCGAACGTGACTCGGTGAGGTGCGGATGATTTCAACGAGCTGAGCGTCGCTGAGTTTGGCAAAGTCGGGTAGCGGGCTTGGTTGATAACCGGTCGGGCTAACTCGTGCGATATAGCCTTGCTCTGGTCCCTTCCAAGTGAAATTGGCAGGCCCTATCCATGAGGCTTGATAGATATTGCTCAAGCCATCGACATCGGCATCGGTAGGGCGAGACATTTTAATGAGTATTTCTGGCTTGGCTGTTTCCTTAAAGGTGGCGCCGTGAGGCTCGAGGATGTGGCGGTAGGATCCCTGTCGACCCCAGTCACAGGTGTAGGGGCGGTTGTTCCATGCAGCGGGGATGCCGGGCTCGCCGAGATAGAAGGCGCCAACACCGGAGCCGCCACCGTAGTCAGCGAGTGGAGCTACGGTCTCGTCAGCAAAATTCATATAAAGACGTGGGTAGCCGTGATCTTCGAGGCCAGAGAGGTGGTGCAGACGCACATTCCAGCCACCACCGTCGTTGGTATTGTCACGGGCAAAAAAATCGAGTGTAGGCGTAATGGCTATTCCATAGGTGTTGCGCGTTCCATCTGAGAAAGTTTCCATACCACTGCCGTCTGGGCGAAAGCGAACGACACCGCCACCACGCATCTGGAGCGTGCGGCCATCAGTTCCAGTGGCCTTCATGAAACCGAAGTCACCAACAGCGATGTAGATCCACCCATCAGGGCCCATTTCTAATCCATTAGTCGTGTGGTCAGCAGCTCTGTCCTTAAAACCAAAGGCGATGTCAGAAATAAGGCGTTTGGAGGAATCGGCAACGCCGTCGCCGTCAACGTCATGATAAACCGTGATGTGGGGCGGATGTAAAAGGTAAAGACGGTCGTGGTCCCAGAGCAGGCCACGTGGAGAATCTATATCGCGGACAAACTCGGTGACTTCATCGGCACGCCCATCGTTGTCGGTGTCGCGCAGTCTTAGCACTCGTCCGCGTCCAGGTTGGCGACCACCGGAGGCGTT
>Ga0102815_10000706_pt1 | contig 21674 bp, 24 predicted proteins | sample ColrivemetaGS759_FD_79113 | JGI IMG/M metagenome (GOLD analysis project Ga0102815, IMG submission 79113) | Estuarine microbial communities from the Columbia River estuary - Ebb tide ETM metaG S.759 | ecosystem: Environmental > Aquatic > Marine > Intertidal zone > Estuary | place: USA: Columbia... | reverse complement strand
AGGACTCTGATTCCCGTCCAGCCTTTATAGTTCTTTTTGAGCCAGCGGTACGCCCTTTCATTTGAGTCTGGATATTCTTCCCACTCGATCACCGCCTCACCTGATTCTTTTAGGACGTTTCGCTCTCGGTGGGTTACTGACTTGGGCATATCTGGGTTGCTGTCCTCACAGAACACGAAGACCTCACCGAGGAGGTTGTATTCGTGCAGTATTTCTATGAGCCTATGAAGCAGTCCTGTCCTCCTAGACCACTTTTCACAGAAGCGTAGAGCTTCATTAGCCATGTCTCTATTACGAGATCGGGGCAACCCAAGTCTGATCTTAGAGAGAGGCAACTCTGTGTGTAGGTCTACCGCCTGTCCTACAAAAGGGTCGGTTCTGTAGAAGAATCTGAAATAGTTACGCTGCTCATCTTGGGATTGGGGTAACTCTAAGAAGTCTGTAGACAGTTCAGGTGAGTAGAAGTTTCCTCCTGAACCCATCATAGAACCAGAGGTGGTCATTGCGACTTTAACCCTAGACCGCATATCGCTTGGGTCGAGCTTCTTTGTGATCGCTTTAGACCTACTCTTGACTTTCCCTATTTCTGTGCCGAGATCCTCTTCACTCATTTCGTACTCCTCTTGACGACGGCTTTGGCAACCTTCTTCAGTAAGGCGATGTTCTTCGGGTCGCCGTCAAAGAATAATACCCACGACCCCCCCATATGGGAGAAAACTGAGCTGATATGTTCCATCATCTTCCTAGAAGGCTTACTAAGCTTATGGTGTCTCGCTAGGATATAGGAGATGACCCTAAGGTCTGCTCTTTCATTATCTCTGAAGTGACTCATCTACTTTCTCCTTTTTTGGTGAGGTGCTATAGATAAGCTATCGCTTGATATAAACCCCATGCCTGATTTTGCTCAAGATATCAAGCCTTTTCATCGTCGCAAGCTCCTGCCTAACAGCAGTTTTGAGTTTGACTCTTTCATTTGAGCTTAACTCAATGGAGGTGGTCACTTCCCCCCTTGTTAGCGAATACTCTTCACCGAGACCATATACGCTTATGACGTGGTTTAGGCAGTCTTCTATGGTCGCCTGCTCTTTTAGGAAAGTCAACAAGGCTTCTCTTATAGAGGGGCGACTAAGCATCGTGTATCCTATTGTATAGTTTGAGCCATTGACTTTCTTTTGAGTCAATGGAAGAAAGCATATTGAAAGCTTCCCATAATCTGAGAGAATTGTCGAGCTCAATGTCTTTGGTCTTGGATCTGAGAAGCCTCTCAGTCCTTGTCGTTATAATGGATAGGCTATCTACAACAGGTTCGTCTTTAAAATGGTCTTCACTTGATGCTTTAGAGTAAACCCACACGGGGAGGTCGTACTTTACCTCTAAAGCTTTGCAGGCTTGGCTGAAACGCACTCCTTCAATTTCCATGACAGTGGAGATAGCATCTCTTGTTTTACCGCAAGCGAAGCAGTACCATGAGTTTGAATCTGGGTAGGCTCTTGCGGAAGGTGAATTATCTGACCCGTCGCCGTGCAGGTTACACCTGAATTGTTGTTCTCTCGGAGAGTCTACAACATCGTAGTTGTAGGAGTGTAAAACAGAGAATATAGAGACCTTCTCCTTAATTCTTTCGGATCTTTTCACTAATGCCTCCTCAGGCGGTTTCCCACACTATTTCGATGGGGTATAAGGGCTTCTAAGTAGTCGCATCTTTATTGTTGTAATGTACGATATACATCCTGATATTCCTTTTATACATCTCGCCAGATGAAGCAGTATTATATTAGGAGGCTTTCGTGGCTAGTAAAAACGTGCCTGTTGACAAAAAACTCTGGAGTCAGATTCAATCTCTAGCTAAAGGTGAGAGAAAGTCACCAGTTACCAAAGGTGGAGAGACTGCAAACCCTGTTAATGGGGGTGCGGGCTTTAAGGTCTTTCCGTCTGCTTACGCTAACGGCTGGGCTCTTGCTCAGTATAAGAGGCTTGGAGGCAAATGGAAGAAAGAGGCGTCTTCCAAAGGCAAGCTAGTTCTTCTAGGGAGAGACTCGGGAGCTATGGCGTACTCTTTCTACTTCCTCCGTCTCTCACAAGACTACTTCTATCATTACACTTACAAAGAGAGAGCTGAAGAAATCTTAGAAGATGGATACCTTCGACCAAATTTCTATACCGACCAAGCAGGGGCTGTTGGAGTATTTGCAATATCTGGGACATATGGTCAAGAGGTGACTCGCGTGCAATTGAGCGGGACACGCAAACACCATATGGGCAATATCGTTGCTATTAAATTCAAGACTAGGACTCTCCCTAAGTACGGCTTTGTGGAAGAAGTAATTTGGGATAAGCCCGTGAAGCTAAGAGACGTAGAAGTTGTGCCTGTTTCAGAGGTGCTACAAGATCTCAAGTCTAATGCGGACATAGGAAGTCAGTCCAAAGTCTACTACGACCTTAAGAAAGCCATACAGGTGAAGAAAGAAGTGCAAGAAGGTAAGAAAGCTTCTCTCGGGAAGCCTCGTAAGTGGGATGAGAGGCATTGTAAATCTAAGACTTGTGGCGAGATGGGCTTCTCTGAAAAGGCGTCTTGCAAACCCTATAAGGATTGTTATCGGAAAAACGCATCTGGTATGATACCTCCGCCCCCTCGTACTCGCGAGCTCATGTCTCAACTCCCTAAGATTTCCTATCAATATGAAAACAGGTACAATAATAAGGGAATTCAACCCTACCTTGACCGCTGTTATTGGGTGGTTTTCGACGGCGTATTAACAAGTCGTGGATATTCGAGCCAAGCACCTGAGATCAAGGGTCTGGGCGAGAGTCTAGCCCCCTTGATCTCATCTTTAAAAGAACACTTCAACCTCTTAAGGCCAGAGCAGTTTGCCAAGTTGAATGGAGTTCCTTTTAAATGCGATTACCTAGAAACAGCACAAACACCTTCTTATCCCTCTGGGCATACGACCCAAGCGTATTACATAGCTCACAAGTTGTCTGACAGATACCCTCACCTCAAGTCTGAGTTTTTCTCCGTCGCTAAGATGGTGGCGGAGTCTCGAGTTGATCGGGGGGTTCACTTTTTCTCAGATAACGAGGCGGGGGTTCAGTTAGCTGAGAAGTTACATACCAGAGATCAGAAAAGCTTTTAACTAGTTCGCTCCCTTATAGTTTTTTAATGGCTTACTTCAAACATAGGAGGTAGTCATGTCACGAAAAGCTGTTAAAAGAGATGACCCCAAGCTCAAAAACACGGGCAAAGGCGGTCTAGATACTTGGTTCTCTGGTCATGGTGGAGGCAAACCCGATGAGAGAGCCACTTGGGGCGATTGGGTGGCGATCACCCCCGTAAAGCACACCATCGAGAAAGAAGACGGTAAGAAGAAAACTTATGAACCAGGTGACATTGTTGGCCCATGTGGGATATCTAGTGAACCAGAGTGGTCATCCCTTACAGGAAAAGGTAAAAAGCCACTCAAGTGTATGCCAAGAGAGAAGGCACATAAAATGCCCAAAAAAGATAGAGCCCAACTCGCGAAGAACAAGAGGAAGCAGGAGAATAAGAGCAAAGGCAAAAAGCCTGTTAACACTCCTACTTTCTCTGAAGAGGCAAAAGAGATTAAGAAATCCGCGTCGAGGGTCGCTTCGAGATACTTGAGGTCGGACTTCTATAGACAAGTATCTCCCCCAGACGAGCTTTCAAGCCTGTCCCAAGGTACGCCCGCCCATAGAACAGAGGACTCTAGACCACAAAGTAGTAGTCTCCCTAACGGAGACTTCGCAAGGGATATAGGTAGACCTTCTCCTGACTCTCCTTCTTTGAAGCACAGAGACCTGCAGGATCAGCCTAAACCATCGAGTGGGCTTGATCTTGGATATGTGCATGATAGCGGGTCTGGCTCTGCGAGAGTAATACCTTATAATTCTGGCTTCTCAAACAACTCGTCGCCCAACAGAAAAGCTTCTCTTTCTAGGGACATGGAAACCGCGATCTACGAGTCTTTTTTTGGGTGGTATGATATACCTGTAAAAGGCAAAACGTCCACTAACGGCATGAAGCTGTCTGTATTAGGTAAGACCCTAGAGGATATCTACAAGGCATATGGTCTTGTAGGGGGTTATCTTAAAAAAAATCGCATTGGTCATAAGGTGGCGACTCGCAGAAGGGTAGAGGAGGCTCGATCTCCGCAAAACCGCAAGATCCTCACCATCTACATACCCGACGGGGAAGAATGGCGTGGTATTGCAGAAGAGGTATCTCAACTCCTACATAAGGGTCGGTATGTGGGTTGGCAGAATATTCCAACTCCCCCTCTTTACCAACATTATGCCAACGCTGTATTTTACAGGAATGATAGGGATTCATCAGGTGCGTATATCCCTACCCGCAGATCCGCAGGTTCGCAACCCGCACAAGATTTAGGCGGGGTCAGCACTTGGGTGACTAAAAACAGGCAAGACCAAATTAACCGAAACACCGAACCTCTGAAGACAAGACCAGATTACGGTGATGGCTCTCCTGATCGAGCCCGAGTCTTGCCCCTCCCAGACGGACACCCGAAAGGAAGGGACGAGATACGGCAAGGCCCTGGGGTTATGAACACACCCCCTAGCTCATCGGGTCAAGGTTTGGCAAATAGACCTCCCAAGAACCCTAATTCTATCTCTGAGAAGCCCCTCCATCAAAGACCTCGATCTAGTGGCATTCCAGGAGATCAATACGGACACCCTTACATAGATCAGTCCGCTTCAACAGGCCTGAGGAGACGTGGTGTTCACATGAAGCAGGTTAAGATGGAAGTGGAAGAGATTTGGGACGTTGACGCTGACGGTAACCTTATTAAGGTCGGTCTTAAGTCTGTTCTCCCTCCAAGGGTGAGGCAAAGAGAGCAAAGGGGCGAGGTCAAAAGAAGGTCTAAGATAGACCAACAGAGGAAGACTACTGCCGAGAAAGCTAGGGATTCCCTTAAAGCGAAGAGGCGATACAAAAGAAACCCTAGTAGACACATCCGATATCAAGAAAGACGCAGGAAAACACCTAGTCTTTTTAAACGCATGCCCTCAGGGGGCGTGTCTTCTCAAAAACAAGTTCAAGACCGAGACAAAAAAACAAGGGAGAAAAGAAAATGAACAACCTCAAAGTACTGCAGTTACTTTTAGTGGCACTCCGCTCAGCCCATTGGTCGCATTGGACGAGCCATTGGCAAGTTAAGGGTTCTTCTTTTTATGGAGACCATGAACTCATGGAGAGGTTATATGCAGGCTTAGTTGATGAAATTGATACCTTAGCAGAGAAGATCGTATCTAACTTTGGCTCAGATTCCGTCAACCCCGTAGAACAAGCCCAAGCTATGGCTAATGTCATGATGCCTGTTGCAGAAGATAGGTCGAACCAGAGTCCGCTTGAGCGAGCTTTGTTTGTCGAGGACGCCCTCCAGATCTTCTTCAAAGCAGCTTACAACTACCTGAAGAAGAGCGGTTTTTTAACGCTAGGCATGGATGATTTCATCATGTCAATGGCGAACAACCATGAAACCAACTTATACTTGCTCAGGCAAAGACTCAATAAAAACCCTTCAAAGACAGCCTTCAATAAGTACAACCCCACGGAGCTAGTTGGCCAGCTTTTAAAAGTATTAAGCAGTCATGGTCTCCATGAGGCATACGAACACATAAAGAGACACAAGGTTCCTCAAGTTGTTAATGACGCTTGGGTTAACCGACATCTCTTGGAGGAGCTTCATTAAAAACTTTTCGTGACTGCCCTCTTTTTTGATAATACTTAACATAAGTAATCAATCTAGTTAAAAAAAGGCACGTTGAAAATGAAAAGAAAAATTGTTGAAGTAAAAGTTGAATTGGCCAAGTTCATGACTCACTTGTTGGCTCCGTTCTACGGCAAGCCTCAGGATGAGGACGGCAACGCCCTGCCAAGCAAGCGAGAGAAGAGCTGGTCGTTCTCACTGCACAACGCAAAGAACAACACGCATCTCACCTTCACGGCAACTCGAGCAAGGGGCGAGTACGAGAGTGACCCTGTTAAGGTTAGCCTCTCATGCACCAACTATGATCGTGTGATCGCCACAGTAGGGAAGAACGCCTTCACTCCAGAATTGGCATACACCGACCATGAGAAGTTGGGGCTTGAAACCTTGAAGTGGGTCGTCGATGCCTCGAACGAGGGTTGGGATTGCCCTGATCACATTCGGGTCATGGCGGAGAGTCGTTGTGCGAGGTGTAGACTCGCACTTACCAACCCGACATCTGTCGAGTGGTTCTTCGGACCTACTTGCCGAAAGCGTGTAGGTATCGTGGCGACTAACTCAAAGACTGCAAAAGCAAAAAAGTAGTTCTGCTTTGACCCCTATGGGGTCTTTAGAGGGACTCACCCTCGTCGCATTGTTGCCTTGATCCCTCATCTGGTGAGGTGAGTTCTTTATATGCCCCATAGAAATACGGGGCATACCCCAAGATTAATATGGACGTGTACAGGTAGGTCATAATGTACCTCAATCTTCGGAGGCTGAGAGAAGAGGTGCATATACCTGACTTTTTCTTTAGAGTAAAGAAAAAAAACCCGTGACCCTCAAATTTATTGATAATATAAGTATAGTTAGTTTAGTTTAGTTTAGTTTAGTTAGGAGCACAGTATGAGCATCGGAATTCTCAGCCTCGTTTTCTACGCCACTCTTCTCGGGATCGCTCTCGCAGATGCGGATTTATCGGCTTAAAAAAAAGAAAACGAGTAAACTTCCTGTGGGGGGAGTTTTTAAGGAAACCCAGACTTTATAGTCTGGGTTTTTTTATGCCTTCTGGCAAGTCACTTTCCCCTATTTATCCTATCTTTGAGGCTGTAGGAAGAAGGCGACCGAGGAGCTACTCTTCTAGGGTCGCTCCCTCCTCTGCCTGAGTATCTGCCCGCTGTGGCAAAGGTCTTCCCTCCAGCCATCGGGTGGGAGTAGTTTGACCTGCCTTTCGCGAAGTATCGGGTCTTCCCGATACTGTTTGAAGCGAGCCATGTCATTCTGACAATCGCATCTGACATATCGTCGTGCTTACCTGCGACCTTAGGAGCTTCTACTGTGATCAGGTGCTTTGAGTGTACTGTCTGTTGCAGTTCTAGCATCTCAACAATATAAGGCTCGTTTCCATCTTGGAGGGGGTCTTTTCTGTTATAGAGCTTCAGCTTCTTATCCCACATCATATCTTTGAAGTTCTGGTACATCTGAGAAGTGATTTGCTTCGTCATGTTAACCGAGGTGAGTTGCTTCAAGCCCCTTTTTTCGAGGGCTTGCTGGAAGGGGATGCCCGCCCATTGGTCAAAGATCCCTTCAGCGAAGTAGAACTTGTTAGAGAACCCCAGCACCCAATCTGCGACATCATCAAACTCTAGTCTCTCTTTGTCCACATAAAGACCTTCTCCCGCTTTGATCATATCGACAAGGTCTAATACGATGCGTCCGTCTTCTTCAATATGTCCAATTGCAATAGCACTGCCGTCACCTACAAGTGCGAGGTCAATACCTACAAAGTGAGGTCTTCTGGCGGGTGCAGACCTGTTAGCTGAGAGGGAGGGGTCTACACAAGCGAGTAGGTCTTCCTCTTTCTCTATCCAGCCTCTTGTCCTATCCGTGAACTCGCCTCCGTACTCTGTGAAGAAGACTGCAGGGTTCTTGAGGTAGTGTTTCTCAAACTCTTGAGCTGGTACGGTAGGGTTGACCTCCCATGTAGGAGCTTGGACGGACAGGATATTATCAGCCGCCTGTCCTCCTCTCATGCCGATTTGGAAGATAGTATAAAACAGACCCTGTCTGCCAAGGGGAGAAGAGATAAGTATAACCCTACCCTCAACCTCCCCTATAGGTACAGTTGGATTATCGGGGTCTTTCGCGGAGTAGGCTGATGTTGAAGGTACAACCGCGTTGTAGACTTCCTCCGCCCCTGATTGTCCCGTTTCGGTAAAGTGGGCTACCTCATCAAGGATGACGCATATGTTACCCGCACCACGAAGACCTTTAGCGACACAGGATCTGAAAGTGACCTTCAGTGTGGCTTTAGCTGTAGGGTCTTCTATGTAACGCCCGTACTTCTCAACGTCAGCAGGTGTCTGAAACCTAGCATAGCTAAGAGTGTTATTCGCGGTGTAAGGCCCAAAGAATGCACAATTCCGATAGTGGCCAGACACCTCTTGATAGAGTAGTCCTGCTTGGTCTTTGTCTGTAGCTACAGAGATTATTTGTATGTTGTTGGATGCTGGCAGGCCGTAGAACTTTTGAGGGTTCTCTTTTTTGATGAGCTTATATGTCTCGTAGGCGGCGATGCACGCGGATATTGTAGTCTTCCCAGACCTCCTGCCTATGGAGAGAACCATCTCTCGCCTCTGCTTGCCTGGTATAACCTCTCCTATGTTGCATCTGCCTTCATCAAAAAGCTTTTTGAGGTAACTCTTCTCCGTGTGTACTTCTACGTTCTTCCTTGACCAATCAGAGATCTCGAAAGTCTCTGTGTCATCAAGCTCCAGCCCGTAGTGAGCTTTCAAAATAACTCTCTGCACAGGGAACAGGTTCATTTTTAAGCCCCAAGGAGACTCCACGAACTCTATGATATTAGCATCTTTTTCGGATCTCTTCCCAGCTTTGGCACTTGCACTGATTGCAACTGAGGAAAGACTCATTTCTCCCCCATCGCTTTCTTTGCGTCATTCATCCAATCGGGGTCGTCTACCATAGTCCCGAACACGGCAAAGATGCTCTCCGCCAATTCAGGTCTTACTCCAGCTTCATCGCAAGACTTCCTGAAGGTCTCTGCAATATGCCCAAAGACTTTTTTGAACGCCTTTGAATCTAAGTCTATGGACTTGGATGACATGATTTCTTTTTTCTTCAGCCAAGTGTCTCCGACAGCCCTTAATGCATTAACTCTTCGCAAAGAGATCTGGGAAGTCTTCTCGCCTCTCCTTTCCGCCTCTTCTCGCTCGAAAGCCAAAGAAGCGGACTCTTCCGCGAGACCCACAAGAACTTGTGTGAGAACGTGTTCAGAGTCGGGGTTTGTTTTAGTCTCACCCAACACTTTGTCGGACTTTACTTTAGTCTTCTTTCTTTGTTGCAAGCTATTTAGATTAACCGCAGAAGAAGAGCTAGGCGAAGCGGGGTTTGTTATTGGAGAGGATGTGCTGGGTGATCCTGGTTTGCCGTACATAACATATGGCTCTCCTGTCTTAGGGTTGATCTGCACGTCATCTTTGTCTACTAGCTCCGAGGGCTTCTTCCATACGAGCTTTCCGTATTCATCTTTTACTTGTACTCTGGTAGCCCCATGAGGGATAGGTATTCTAGTAGGCATTTTTCAGCACTCCTTTCTCAGGAGATGTCCATAGGGGACATGCCTCCCTTTCTTAAGATATTAACATACGCCCCCTCGTTTACAGGGTCATATAGTATGTTACCATCAGAGTCCTCTAAGACGAAAGGTGGATCTCCACCTAAGAGGAGGTACGTGTAAGAGTAGACTCTAATGAAGAGGTCGTCAAACACCCCTCTGCTGTAGACAAGAACATGATTCAAGTTATTCGGGTCTATCTCAGCTTTCAGGTTGACTTTCATATCATTAAGTATGTTAGCGAGGTCTTCCGCCACGTCGTTGACATCCCCCGCTCCTTCCCCTTCAGCTTGACCAAAGTAAGATCCTGCTTTGAGTGAACTAAGTCTATCTAAATCTTGAGAGTTTTGACCTATAATCTGAATCTCGTCTGATTTGTAGTAAGGGGGGGCGTTACCTAAGTTCGGGTTTCCGAAATCGGTAGACTCCACTTTAATTCTCAACAAGGCTTCACGGCTCTTGGTGTTACCTAAGAGAGCATCGCCTGTGTTTGAGCTAATTACTTGAGTCTCAAAAACCTGCCTCAAAGGGACAGGGTTGCCTGACTCTCCTTTTGAAGGGTCTGAAGACCTAGCATGGTGTGCAACAAGCATCTTGAAAGAGGGGGAAGCCACAACTCGTTTCTGGTAGGAAGAATACATCTACAAGCTCCTATAGGTCAAAGCCGCCGAAGAGGATGTTTCCGAGATCCTTATCTTTTGGGGCTTCTACGTTTAGTTGAATATGCTCACTCGAGGAAAGGTTGAATTGGTTAGGGTCATAAGTGTTACTAAAGAGAGATGCAATTTTTTCACTGTCTGTAGAGTTCGCGATCCTAATCATTTCTTCCTTATAGTCTGCGGGGTTCTCTACGACCTCAGACACGGAGGCCACAATCACCTTATTGTATTTCTGGCAAGTCCCCTGAGAGTTGAAGACACAAGAACCACACTTGCTAGTTTTTAACAAGGTAGGGATCTGGTTTGCTCTGTGTACTAAAGCACCCTTATCGCACCCTTCAGTCCCATTGGACAGGTATGCCTCTGCGTCTACATAGGCGTGTCCTGAGAGACCTTCGTGCTCATCTCTTAGGGAGGCGATCTTAGATTGGTACTCATGTACTACGTTCTCGTTGAATCTTGAGGCAAGAAGAATATTTAACTCTTCACCGACCGCTCCTTCACTCATTTTTCTCTTTAGCCAAGAAGAGACTTTCTGCTCAGTGACACTCACAACATTAGATTTTTTATGACCCAACACATGAGCAGTTTCTTCTCCCACATACACATTAGACTCGCTTGGTGTCGCCGCGAATTCGAAAGCTTTTCTCACGAAGTCGTTAGGGTCTTCTATAGAGCTAATCTTTTCATATTGCTCTTTGCCCAAGAGTCCCGTCGATAAGAGCTTATCAACTTTTGCATTGGCGGCCTTCCAAGAATTCGCGTTGGCTCTCTTCTCTCTACTAGGGAGAGGCTCTACTGCTTTGTTTCGAGCCTTAGTCATCCTATGCTCTGTTAGGCTATACTCTTGATAAGACCTCTGCTCTGCAGGTCTGGCTATGACTTCAAGAACAGAGGCAAGCTTGTCTTCGGGTGTCTTCTTTCCTTGGATAGCTTCCCCTACTTCTTCGTAGGAGATCTCACCCGCCCTTAAGAGTTGAGATATCTTTAACATAGCGGATTTCTGACGCTTTGCGTATTCTCGTTCTTCTTTACGGGGTACACTTGCTTCCCTAGAGATCTTCTCTTTCTTCATATTGAAATATGAAGTACTCTCACCTTGCCCGCTATAATCTGATGCCGCCGACGGTCGGCTTGCCATCCTATACAAAAGGTTTATCTTCTCTGTAGGAGTTCCTTTAGAGTTTAGGGCCTTTGTTGTCTCGCTCTCGCCGAGAAACCCTTGTGAGACGAGCTGCCCTGCAATCTTCTCAAGTCTCCTTTGAGCGGTCGAAGTTTCTCTGTGTTCCCTTGAATCAACCTTTTCAACAATAGTAGAGGTTTTCTTCAGGTTACTAGTGCCGTCATGGTTAGGAAACCAAGTCTGTGTAGCAACAGACTCTGGTTGCTTGCTCATTTGAGAGAAGAGACTCTTGATCTTCTCTTTGTAGCTTGAGCCTGCTTCCTTCTCTATGCCACAAGCTTCAAACTTAGGCTTGAGCAAAGAGTGGGCTTTCTTCCAAGATATATCTTTAACACTAGCGACAACTTCCATCCCCAAGAACCTGTCAAAAGGAGTTCCTTTGGCGATCAGGTACATGCATGAAGCACACTTCTTGTTAATTTCCGCATCCCACTTTCCATTGAAGATACCTGGGAAGTGGCTCGCTCTGATGTAGACCTTTCCGTATAGGCCTGAATCTTTCGAGAGCCTCCCCCTTAGCTCCTTGTCCTCTACCGATTTGAGATCTAGGTTGTCAAAAGCGAGCTTCCTATATGCCTTTTCTTTTTTTTCTCGGTAAGAGTCACCTGGTAACTTGCTTTGTTCTTTTCGGTATGGGTTTAAATAAGGCTCATTCTTATGGTTGGTGTTAGGGATGATAGTCGTACCATCAGTAGAGGCAGAACCCCATAGCTCTTGAAGGGCTTTGAGGTTGCTTGCCTCAGGGTCATTGAGGTTTCCCTCTTCCATATTCTTAATAACTTCTTCAAGGGATCTTACACCCTTAAGGTCGGGCTCGGGTTGTGAAGCAAGCCAAGAGTGATCCACAAGGTTAATGTCTTGACCCGCCTCTCTTGTGAGTTCCGCCATATTCAAGTCGGCTTCGACAGCTAAGCCATCAGGCATATCAGAGTGTAGATTACCATCAGGAGGGACGATACCTCGAGGTAAACCTGCGATCCCTTTAGCTTCAGGGAGGCGTGCTCCGTCGAGGACACCATCATTATATTCGGTGTCGAAGTGGAAGCCGTCTAACATGTAGTTAGAACCGTTTGTAAGGGAGAATCCTCCATTGGGTGTCTTGCTACTCATTTCTTCTTCCTTTCACTCAAGAAGTCCCTACTAGGGTCTTTTGGAGAGTCATCCTCTTCCTGTTCCTGCAAAGCCCAGCCTTCTGGGTCTCCCTTGATTTCTTCAATATCTTCCATAACTTGAACTAGTACTTTCTCTTGTTCAAGTTGCCAATGGTCAGCAGTGACTTCATCGTATAGGGTGTCGGACAAGGCAGAAAGAGCTTCGACAATATTCATGTATTGCCGCCTCATCGCCTTTATCTCCATAATGTAGCCTCTGCCTCCAAGATTTCCGTCTGGGGAGATGTCCCTAGACTTAATCTTAGCGAAGGTAGAATACGCACTCATGGCGTGACCTAAAGCGGATAAGGTGGCCCTAAGTACTTTAGCTAGGTTCTTATTGCACTTCTTGTTGTATTTGTGCTCAGGGTCCATGAACCGAGAACTAGGGGGATGTTGCCCCCAAGCCCAAGCATTAGAATCATCTCCGTGATCTTTGATAAAGCGGACTTCGCCCGCCGTCTTAACTCGTCTTGAATATTTCCGAGCTACGCTTTTTGGGTCTGCCTTACTCATCTGACTACCTCTCAATATCTGTTACTGAGAGAGCGGGCTTATAAATGAGATATTGAAGATCCGCACCTTATTGATCCTCAAAGAGTGAAACCTGTCTTCCTTTGACTTCTCCAACCTCGCATTCTCGACTCTGAGCCCGACGTAGGATGTTTTGGCAACCAACGGGGGGTCAAGTATAAACCCGAAGGCACACCTTCAACTATTTTACCTCGGTGTTTACGATGTCATTAAGTCTGGACTTAAACTCTTCAGTCCAGCTCTTCTCCGCTGGAACATCTTTGGAAGAGGAGATGAAGTACAACTTGCCTACGCTAGGGTTAATTGAAGTGTATCCTCTGCCGTCTCTTTCATTGAGAAGGAAGTAGAAGTCACCCTGCTTGTTATAGCCTGCGGAGATGACCTCCCCTTCGTAATATATAACGGAGTATTCAGAGAGCTTGCTATCCATCAGGTCATTGAAGTTTCCATGTAGAGTTGTCTTCTTCTCTCTACTCTCGAGCATCGTTTGTGTCAAATCTCTACGAGCTTGGGGGGCAGGAGATTTACCGCCCCTGTCGTATACAACAGCAAACAGGGGCTTTGTGGCTGTAGATCCTAAGTAAGAATTAATGTTCCTAAATGCACGGTAGAGACCCACTTTGTCATGTGGTGCGAGGCTTTTCTCCCTCATCTGCTCAAGAACCTTCTCTTGCTTCTCAAGGTTGCCAGATTTCTCTGCGGCCTCGAGTTTATTTTGCAACCCTCTGATCCTTACAGGCAAGACTGCCTTGAATTTGAATTTATTACCAGGCTTACCTGTGCTCAGGTCAATCGGTGCGACTTCAATCGTGCAATCTTCTCTTAGGTCTCTAGGCCTGTTGATATCGAGGATCACGCAGTACATGGGTTTTTCAGGCGTGTGCGTAAGTAAGCCACAGTTTTTAATATTCTGCGGGTGCGTGCATTTCTTCCCCTCGACCTTGACTACTTCTCCTACCTCGAGTGCTCCTTTCCTTTGGGTCTTTATAGATCCCTTTGGGTTAATGAAGACCCCTTTGGAAGAAAGATACGACTTTACCTCAGACTCGGTCATGCCTGTCGGGTTTGATAGCTTACCCCACGCCGCGAATGCTGCAGGGTCATTTGTGAGTGCGTTTGCACCTGATTCTTTTTTCATGATTCATTCTCCTTTGGTTACCGTTCTGTTGAGTATAGACATATTATAAAAAAATACCTGATTGGGGCGAACAATAATATGTGTTAGATGAGCTCCGCTTATATGGAGGAGATAGGTTGCTCTAAATTCTGTTAGGAGACTCAAATGCAGAAAGCCGTGATCCTCGACACAAGTGTTCTTATCCACGACCCTCAATCAATCAGATCTTATGCCGAAGACGTAAAGGTGCTGATACCGATTTTTGTGGTTATGGAGCTGGACATACTGAAAGATACAAGCCGAAGAGAGAAAGCTCATGTTGGTGCTCTCGCTCGAAAGGCATCTTCAATCATTCTTACTATGATAAAGGAGGGAACACTCGAGGTCGTCTCTCATGAGGAAGAGATCAACATCAAGTCTCTAGACCGAGCTTCTCAGATTCGATATGTAGACTTGCTCATCTTGCAAACCTCTATCTTCTTTAGTAAGAAGTACGACCTAAAGCTAGTGTCTAAGGATGTTAACTTGAGGATCATTGCTGAGTCTTACGGAATACTCTCAGAAGACTTTACCTCCGATTCTTCGACTTCAAACATCTACGACAGTCTTGGACTCAAAGAGTTTGTTCCAGATCATGTGTTGACCTCTTCTCTGGTGAAGTCTTATTGGGAGGGTGCAGTACGTATTCCTTTTGACCTTGACTTCAAGGCCTTCCAAAACGAATACTTCTGGTTCTTAGACAATAGGCAGAAGACGCATCTCTTCCAATTTAGAGACGACACTCTTTTCCCGATACACAAATCAGAACACCGCGTGAAGCCACGGAATCTAGAGCAACGTGCGGCTCTCGATCTTTTGATGGACTCAGAGGTAGAGCTGGTCGCCCTTCTAGGTAAAGCAGGTACGGGGAAAACATATCTCGCCCTCGCATCTGCCTTAGAGCAGACTGCCCTGTATCATCGAATATTGCTCTCTAAGCCTGTCGTCGATGTGGGTAAAGGCATAGGCTTCCTCCCAGGTTCTATGTCAGAGAAGATGGAGCCTTGGATGCAGAGCTTCTTTGATAACCTCGACCAGATTAACCCTATGTGGGACACCTCACCATTGGGGCTGGAGGCAGGCTCGAAGGAGACCTTCTTAGAAAAAAACCAAATTGAGATACAACCGATACACTCCATAAGGGGTCGTTCTCTCAAGCAGGCTTATATGATCATAGATGAAGCTCAGAATCTCACTAAGCATGAGATCAAGTCTATAATCACCAGAGCGGCAGAAGGCACAAAGGTTGTTCTTCTTGGAGACCCTTATCAGGTTGACCACCCTTACTTGGACACAAACTCTAACGGTCTTGTCTATGTCATTGAAAAAATGAGAGGTCAGTCGATCTTTGGCTGTGTGAGTCTTCATAAGTCAGAAAGATCAACCCTCTCCGATATTGCCGCTGATCTTTTGTAATTTATCTATAATACCCTGGTTTAAAAAGGAGTATTAGATGTTAAGTATGATCGAACGAATTGTGTTGAATAGGTTTCTTAATAAAAAGAAATACAATCAGAGGTCTGTGTACGGTTTCTTGTGTAGAAAGATCTTTCTCGCTTCTCATAGAAGTGTGTCGAAGAAAGAGGTTGAGGTTCTAGGTTCGTCTTTGTCTTCATATAGAGAAGGTGTGCCACAATACAACACCCCTATTAAGGTAATATCGGGGTTTGAGTCCATTGTTAAAATTACAATAGACCCAAAAGGCCTTTTTAACGTACCTTGGCTCTCCAAGGAACTCAAGATCTTAGCGGTAGCTCTTACGAAGTCGGGTAAGAAGTATCTCAAGTCCTTGCCCGTGGAAGTAACTGCAGAACTTCTCGGCTTTGAGGAACACGAGGACATTCGCGTGCCACTAGGTTATGTAGTGGATGAGGTTTTTGACGACGAAACAAGGTACGGGTTTGGGGTAACCTCCATCGGGAAGACCCCTTCGGGGAAATTGGAATTTACCCTCAAGATGAATGTGGTGACTTACCCTTCTCTAAGAAGTGAGAGTCTTTACCCTGACTTCTGAATTGAATCGCGAGGGTTTCTCCTTCCATGTGGACATCAAAAGTCCCTTCATGCAGGAATAGCTCCTTGCCTCCTATTTTAACCGATACCTTGTTAAAACCTTTTGCTTCAATGGGGTCTACGCCTATGAGTATGACAGGCAGAGTCTTCTCCTCATTCATAGCTTGAGTGGATTCCCTTTGTCATCAAAGAGCCTTTCTACTTCATAAGAACCGTCTTCTCCCATTTTAACAGTCCAGAGGTCTTCTGAGGACTTGTGTATGAGGGCAGGTTGTTCAGAGGCAAAGCACATAAGAGAAGGCCCGCTTAAAACTATAAAGTGTTCATCGAGGTTAGCTACTTTCATGCTAGCGACTTTGAGGAAGTCAGAGGGTATTCTGTCAATCTTGTTGCGGTTATCGAATCGGACAAAGATTTCACCCTCTAAGCTCGTTATCTCCCCGTCGGGGGTGTCTACTGCGACAACGGTACCCTTTGTGCCTGACGAGGGTAATTGGCTTGGTAGTATAATGCCGTTGTTTGTGTGGGCTACCACCCTAGTACCTTGTTCAAAGGAGGGCGTTGCTGTCCTTCTCTTTCTGTCCGTCAGGTCAGAGATGGTGGTCGAGAGTATAGAATCCAGACCTGAAGTCTTCGATGGGTTCGCAAATGAAATGTTCATAACTTTTCTCCTTTTCTTACTCCCTATTAATAAAGGGAATATTAACCAACGAAGCACAATAGGTAGTTCACACATAGGAACTGAGATCCTTTTGCGTCTAAGGGTCTATTGTCCTTGCTAATCTGTATTTCTGATCTCATATGACAATCAGTGTCGAAGAAAATCGTGCTTCCTTCTTTTTCCTCGCACATACCCCTGACAAACCACAGGTAGTGCTTCATCTTGAGTTCTAATATCTTGTCTGTTACTTCTCCAAAGTCTGTTGACAGGTACTCTTCTATCTGCCCTTTACTTTTGAACACTATCCTATACACACTTCCTCCTTTTTTCTGTTTGGGTGCGTGTGGTTTCTTATAAGAGGGTAGAATGTCTATGATAGGAGAGTAACATGAAAAGATTATATTGGTCACATATTAGTATGGTGAGGAAATGCCCTCTAAGATATCTTTGGTACAAAGGTCACCCCGACCACGATCTTGGTGCGGGCTTCGGTAAGCCCAAGCCTTTGGCTTTTGAGGAGAGACCTAGTGAGCATTTTAAGCTCATGGGGTCGGTCTTATCAAAGGTGGTGGAGGTTATGTATAATGATCGACTCTTAGAGAACCCAAAAGATTGCTTGTCAAAACTTACAGAGATTGCTCAAGGGGAATTTGAAGAGCTGGAGCAGACTCATCACATCATGTGGACGTATCTCACAAGGGAAGAAGCCATGAAGGTTTGTCTCGACGGCGTTCGGAACTTCTTAGAGATTGTCAAAGACCACAAGATGATCTCTAAGACCTATGCTCAGTCTGAGCTAAGTATGACACCCCAGATCAATAAAAGCCTGAAAGTATGCGGTATCGCAGACCTTGTATACCGAGACTTAGACGGGAAACTTTGGATACTTGATGGTAAGAACGCCTCTACACCTATGAAGTATGAAGATGAAGACCAATTGAAATGGTACGCTCTCTGTTTCAGGCTTGAGTATGGTGTTTTGCCTGATAAGCTGGGGTTCTTCTACTTTAGATATCCGAAGTCGAACCCTCCAAAGAAGAACCCAAGCCCTAGTTCTGAGTGGACAGGGTTGGTTGAAGTTTCTTTAACTGAGGATGACATCAGGAGACTAGGTAACGAAGCAATCGAAACTCACAGGCTCATTGAGCGGGGAGTTTTCGAGGCAAACCCTGTACCCAAAAACTGCTCTTTCTGTGACTTTGAGAATATCTGTGAAGCGAGGCAGGAGCAAAAGAAACTTAATGCGGCTAAACGTAAGCCAAAAGAGCCGAAAGAATATGAGAATTACAAGGTGCTTACATTAGGGAGTATGAAGCTATGAATACAGAGGCGATATTACACAAAAAGCAAGATCTTCTATCTCGTAGAGAAAGACTGCTTGGTAAACTAGAGGCGGCTAGAGAGAATCTTTCCAAGATAGATGAGAGGTTGAGGGAGAAGGGTATAGATCCAGAATCCCTTGAAGACGAAATCAATCGGCTTCGGTCAGAAAACGAAGCCCAAAAAGCCAAACTGACTCAGGCACTAGAGCTTGCAGAATCGGTTATTGAAAAAATAGAAAGTAGAGTAAGAGGATGAAAATATCTATATCCACCCAAGACCTAAAGTCCGCAGTCACGTTAGCTTCTAACACACTAGGCGTGGCTTCTGATATCACTAGCCACTTCGTATTTGTGAAGGATGGGAATGGGGCTAGCGTAATGTCTTGCTCTCTCCCTCGAACCTTCTCTAAAGTTCCTTTGTTAGGTGCTCAGGTAACAGGGGAGGGTTCTTTCACCGTTGAAGGTAAGAGACTAATCCAAATGTTGGGTGCTGTAACAGGAGTGGTCAACATTGAAATGGGTGACGATAAGAATGTGAAGTTCACTCTCCCTAATGGACAGCTTGCGTTGACGAGCCTAGACCCTGACTCATTTCCTTCATGGTTGTCCCGTGTAGATACGGCTTCTCAAATGAAGGATGCGAAGGTCTCCGCTTCAATCTTGTTCGACACATTCAACTCTTTGAAGAGTTATGTCTCTACAGAAGAGAGCAGGTCTGAGTTGGCTCAGTTGTATGTTGACTCAGGTAAAGCTTATGCTTGCGATGGCTTTGGGATGTCTGTCGCTCGATCTGAGAGCCTTGACGACCTGTCTTTGAAGATCCACACTAAGGATATTTCACCACTCTTAAAGTTCCTCAAGAGTAAGGAATCGGATCAAGTAGAGATCCTCAAGGGGGATCAATCTTCTTTCTTTAAGGCAGAGGACGGAAGTCTCTTTGGCTTGATGGATATCCCTTCCAATTATCCTAAAACAATCCTCAGCTACGCGGAAGCCTTCGATTGGGTGCCTCAGAGAGTATGGGGTGTCAAGAAGGGGAGTTTGAACACCGCGATCAAGTTCTTGAGAGCAGGTGCGGATAAGGATGATCTGAAGGTTAGTCTTACTGATGAGGGGGATATGCTTCCTCTAAAGCTCTCAATGCGGCCTAGCAACGGAAGAGGCGAGCTGAGCTACAGCTTGAGTCCCGCTTCTCTCGAAAACCCAGACCAAGCAATAGAGCTCTTCACATCACCTGATGAGAAGATGTTTGTTGAGAGGTCTCGTAAAGGAGAGACGGAGGAGTCTTTTGACTCATTCTCTTTCAACTACCAATATATGACCCGTGCGATAGAGTCTATGTCTTCTGACAACATCTTCATCGGGTGTAACCGAGAGAACAACAAGGGCTATATGATCTTTAAGGTTCTTCAAGACTCTGGTGTAGAAACCGTAAGTGTCGTAGGTTGGATGGTCTAGATGGACATCCGATCCCGACTCTCTTACCTAGAGGTGTTACACAAGAGCTCAGTCTCACGGGTGCGTTCTTTAGAGACGGAGGTCGGACTTCTTGAAGTTTCTCTTGATCTCGCTAATGAGGCGAACCTCATCCTTGATCGTCTTGCAGAAGACGAGGTTACTCAAGGTGTCTCAGCCTATGTGTGCCTCTTAGAGGAGGGGTTGAAGGCAATCTTCCCTGAGCAAGAGGTAGGTTTGCACGCAGAGGTCTTGAAGCTCAGAGGTAAGGTGTCTGTAAGACTCAAAACCAGCTTTAAAGGCGAGGATGGTATAGAAGTGGTGGGTGAGGGTCTGGATTCCTTTGGCGGTGCTGTGGCGACAATCCAGAGCCTTCTCTTGAGGGTGTCTCTGGTCTTGAAGAGAAACCTCAGACCGCTCTTGGTACTTGATGAGACTTTCCCTTCAGTAGATGTCGGTCGGTCTGAGATCTTAGTTGGATTTCTAAAGGTTCTTTGCCAGAGACTCAATATGGACATTCTCTGTATTAGTCACGATTCTACGATTGCAGATGGTGCTGACATAGGTTACAAAGTCACTGCTTCTAAGACTGGAGCGAAGATTAAGAGAATCACATGAAGACCGCAGGTAAGATTAAGCATAAGCTTCGACAAGTTCGCCATAGGCTATTGCAGAAAGCGATACGGACGGGCTTGAGTAAGAAGCCTTGCAACTGTGACCACGCGGGTCTAGTTCGAGGGAACTCATCCGAGCCCTTGTTTCATGTGTGCCTCCTTGACTCTGACAAGCCGAGGGAGTGGGAAGGTACGATATGTGATCCTTCCGTCCCTAACACTTGTCCTTTTTTCAAAACCTTTAGAGAGAAAGATCGGATTATAGAAGAGTTCAATCGCGACTTCGATGCTTTGCTTTCTCAAAAAGATATTGGCTCTATAGCCTCTCAGCATCCAGATGTGGCGGCTCTTCTTTGGGTTCTCGCAGGGGAAGAAGATGATAGAAATACTGAAACTGAAGAAAAGTAAGACACCTCTTGTGTTAGAAGTTGATGTCCCGCCTCTTTGTAGGCCACTTCTGGTAGGCAACCCCTCTAAGGAATCAGTTCTTAGGTGGGTTGAAGCTCCTTCCAAGAGAGACACTGTTTTAACCTGGGGTCAAGAATGTCCTGTAGAAGAAACGGTAGCTCGGATGGTCACTATGGTCATAGAGAGAGGTGCTAAAGAAGGTTGGGGCATAGAACAACCCTCTTTAGCTTCTGCCGTAGAAAGACTTCGCTCTCTTGGGATAACAGAAGTGGAGTCTAAGGAGGGTCTTGTATACCCTAAAGACCCTTCTTTCTTAGGCTCTGTGATCGTCATAGGCGACCGCTCGTTTCCTGTTCTCCACAATGTGAGAAGAGGATTTTGCGTAGTTAGGCCTTAAGAGTTACCGAGCTCTTTCTCGATAGCCGCCTTAACGCCCTTAGTCTCAACACTGATGATAGACTCTAGTACATCAGGCTGGTCGCCGTACATATCAATAGCGATCTTTGCCCTCTTAGACCAATGCTTTGAGGTGTCCCACTCGATTCCATTTGGAAGCACCTTGATCTTAGAGTTGTCTTTGCCTACAGGTACGGCACCCTGTGTAGGGTTTACCTCTCCTTCGATAGCTTGGAGGATCTGTGCATTCTCTAAGGCCTGTTCGTCGATTTCCGAATCTTTTTCGGGAGCTGGGGGAGGGGCATCCTCCAGCGAGATATCATCTTCGATGTCAACACTTGCAGTTTTGATATGGGTGACGTGTGCTTCAAGGTTCTCTAACTTCGAGATTTCGGCACTCGCTTGAGACCCATCAGAGATCACAGTTTTCTGCCTAGAAGAAGTGCTTAACTTGATAGTTGAGAGGGACTCTGCCTCTTGCATCTCAGAGATGCCGTCATTCATAGACCCTGCAACTTCTGCACCTGACTTGTTGTCGACTTTGGCGACAGTGATGATGTCTTCGTCTTGGTTTTCAATGACGACAGGGAACTTAGACTCCTTCTTTTTCTCGGGTTCTTTGAGCCTTGTGACGGGACGCTCCTCGTCATAGACATTCTCGACAGCCATTTTCTTCGTTTTAATCTCAGGCTTCGGGGGTTCAGGCTCTGGCTCTGTGTTTTCTGAAACAATTGAGAGCCAACCACGCTTTACTCCAGCTTT
>Ga0102815_10000700_pt1 | contig 21767 bp, 19 predicted proteins | sample ColrivemetaGS759_FD_79113 | JGI IMG/M metagenome (GOLD analysis project Ga0102815, IMG submission 79113) | Estuarine microbial communities from the Columbia River estuary - Ebb tide ETM metaG S.759 | ecosystem: Environmental > Aquatic > Marine > Intertidal zone > Estuary | place: USA: Columbia... | reverse complement strand
GGTTTACCGTCTTCATCAGTCTCCGAAAATACGAAGCTCTTGATGCCCGACGGATCAGGCTGGGCACGGGCCAAGACTCTCTCAAGGGCCTGGGCAATATCGTCGACGGCCTTTTGCTGCAATACATCCCATTCGGCCTGGCCTAGTAAGCCGGGCACCATGAATACGTGTAACTTCGGCAGCGGATCGTCCTGACGCTCGGATTCAATCTGGGCATCACTTTTGTAGGCCTGGGTATCCTGGCCAGAGTGTCCATTGAGACGCGGCACGACCAGGCGCAACAGGGCCGGCCCCTTGCCACCTCGCACCCACTCGCTGGCCTGCAACAGCAATTCAGCGGCCTCCCGGGGATCACTACCTGATCCATCAAAAATCTTCAGTCCATTGAACGACGCCAGGTTGGCAGCGATGTTGCCGCCGGGTGTCTGAAAACTCGACGGCACTGAAATGCCATAGCCGTTGTCTTCTATATAGAACAGTACCGGAAGCTTTTGCGTGGTACTGATGTTCAGTGCAGACCAGAATCCGTTGGTCGCCGTCGACGCATCGCCCCCCAGGGCAACTGCCATGCAACCTTTCGCATCGTCTTCCTTCAAAACACGTTGCCGATACTTCAGGGCCTGGGCCCAACCCACCACCGGGGTGTACTGGGCGCCCACTCCTCCGGACATGGGCAGGACACATGCGCCGTCAGAGGCAGGCATATTGAACACCACCCCGATATCACGGCCATCACTCATACCGCCGGAACGCATCAAGGGACCGGATATGGCGTCGTCCAGGTCCAGGCCTACCGACAACATGAAGGGGCGCGAACGGTAATAACCGCAAGCCGCATCACCTTGCCTGTTCAAAAGGCTTCCCAATATGGCCTGGGCCATATCGTGGCCACGGGCGGAAAACTGGTAAAGAACCTGCCGCTGCTTGACCAACTGGTTCTCTTCCAGGTCATCAAGCGCTCTCGAAAGCAGCGTGGTATATGCGATGCGGTGCCAGTCTACAGCGGGTACCGCTGCAGTATCTGAGCCGTCCAGCGAGCGTTGTACGGACGCAAGCTTCATAGGTCTTCCTCCCTCTTCCGTCTAGGCGGAGTGTTCGCAGGCAATCTTAGGCGTAGAGAATAGAATATCCCTTTCCAGCGGGAATTTAGTTGCTCAATTGACAGCTATAAGCAGTATTTGAGCAACTTCCTTCCATTTTTAGATGATTTATGGAATATTGTTTCCTATTATGAACGTAAAATTATCAAGACAAGACGTGGCCATACTCCGGCACCTGCAAGAAGACGGGCGAATTTCCAACCGTGACCTGGCGAACCAGGTTTCACTGTCGCCGTCGCCATGCTGGCGCAGGGTGCGCGCACTGGAAGAACAACAGGTGATTCGCGGGTACACCGCGTTACTTGATCCCGAAAAGTTAGGGCTGAGAGTCGTGGCTTTCGCCCATGTGTCGCTGGTGGATCATCACCCGCCCACGGTGGCCCGCTTCGATCAAAAGATCAGTGAAGCGCCGGAAGTGCTGGAGTGCTTCATGACCAGTGGCGACCATGACTACATGCTGAAGGTGCTTACCCGGGACATGTCCAGCTACCAGGATTTTCTGAGTGAGAAACTCTTGAGTCTGGATTGCGTAAGAACGGTCAACACCAGCTTTGCACTGAAGCAGAAAAAACTCTCCACCCGACTGCCCCTGCAGCAGAGCATGGAAGACTAGCCCGTCAGGTCTGCCAACCCGTCAGGTCTGATCGTAATCCAGCACCAGTTCCTCACTCAGCGGATAGCACTGACAGGCCAGCACGAATCCGGCCTCCAACTCCCAGGGTTCCAGGGCATAGTTGATCGGCATCTCCGCCTTACCCTTGACCAACTTCGCACGGCAGGTTGAACAGACACCGCTGGCGCAGGAATACGGAAGCTCCAACCCCTGGTCCAGGCCTGCCTGCAAGACATTTTGATCACCGGACATACCGAAACGGCGCTCCTTGCCGTCCATGATCACCACCACCTGGCACTGGGCCGCGGTTGTGCTCGATGTCCTGGCTGCCCTGCCGGCCACCGGCTGACCATCCGTAGAGAAGTGCTCGGAATGTACCCGCCCGGGATCAACCCCCGCATCGACCAGGCTTTCACTGACCTGTTCGATCATGCTTGCCGGTCCGCACACGAACCAGTGATCCACATTCTCCGACTCACAAAACGCCGCGCACAACTCCGCTGCCTTGGCCTTGTCCAGGCGACCGTTGTACAAGTCCACCTCACCGCTCTCCCTGCTGAGAATGTGAAACAGCCTGAAGCGGGTGGGATAACGATCCTTAAGCTCATGCAACGAATCCCTGAACATCACGCTGGCGCTGTCCCGATTTCCGTAAAACAGGGTAAAGCTGCTTTCGGGCTCCAGTGCCAGGGTACTGCGAAGAATTGACATCACCGGCGTGATGCCACTTCCCGCGGCGAACGCCACGTAGCAACGGGAACTGGCAGGATCCAGGGGAACGTTGAAGTGACCACTCGGTGTCATCACCTTCAACTCATCGCCCACCGAAACCGTATCGTTAATGAAATTGGATACTCTGCCCTCGGGCTGACGCTTGACGGCCACTTCCAGGAAATCCGTCTCTCCCGCCTGCCCACACAAGGAATAGGAACGCCTCAAGAGCTCACCCTTGAGCTGCACCTCCAGGTTCAGGTGCTGCCCCTGGGTATAGGCGTAATCCTGTCGAAGCGCCTCGGGCACCTGGAATACCAGGCGCACCGCCTGGGCGGTATCGGGAATAATCCTGGCGACTTTTAACGAATGAAATTTAAGCATGCCCTGGTGGTTCTCCGTGGTGAGCGCGTCCGGCCCTAAAGGCACTTGAAGTAATCAAAAGGTTCCAGGCAATCCAGGCACCGGTAATGGGCCTTGCACGGCGTGGAGCCAAACTCACTGATGCACTCGGTACGTCGGGAGTCACAGCGAGGACAATGTATGGTCAGTTCCGGGGCAAACAAACCTCGCCTGCCGGTAGCTTTTTCAGGTGGCGCGATGCCATATTGACGCAGCTTTTCCCGTCCCGCCTCACTGATCCAGTCAGTGGTCCACGCGGGGGTCAATACCTCGCTTACCCTGGCAGTTTCGAATCCCGCGTCGGCCAGCGCACAACCCACCTGGCTGCGAATCAAATCGGCGGCCGGGCACCCCGAGTACGTCGGCGTAATACTTACCAGCAGACAATCATCCTGCCACGCAACCTCACGTACGATACCCAGGTCGACAATACTCAGCACCGGAATTTCCGGGTCAGGAACAGCCTCCAGTATCTGCCATACCTGGCTTGTTTGTGCATCGGGGGATGAAGTGATCACCGCTGCCGCCTGCTACCAGTTGGCATCGGGATAGGAACGGGGAAGAATCTGCATGGTCGCGAGCAAATGCCCCAGGTGTTCAGAGTGACGACCGCTGCGCCCTCCACTGTGCATCCAGGCATCATCGGAGGGCGGCGAAAGACGGGCTTCGGCAAGCACCTGGTCCAGGGCCTCGCGCCAATCCGATCTCATCGCCTGCAGATCCACCGCAACGCCTGCCTCAAGCAATCTGCGATCAACCTCATCCATTTCAAACAATTCGCCGGTGTAGGGCCACAGGTCTTCCACTGCCCGGGTCACACGCTTGCGACTTTCCTCGGTGCCATCACCCAGGCGCACCAGCCACAGGCCACTATGCCTTGCATGATAGCGACATTCCTTCACTGCCTTGGCGGCGATACCACCCAGTCGACTGTCGGCACTGTGTTGTAACTGCTCGAACAAGCGCTCGGCAAAACTGGCGAAGAAATACTGGCGAACCATGGTGTACGCAAAATCCTGGTTGGGCTGCTCCACCAGCAAGGGGTTGCTGAAACTGCCCACATCCCGATGCATGGCCAACTCATCTTCGCCCCTATGCTTGCCCTCCAGCTCGCCAGCGTAAGACAAGAAATTCCTGGCCTGGCCGACCATATCCAGGGCCATATTTGCCAGGGCCATTTCCTCTTCAAGCATGGGCGCCTTGCCCACCCATTCGGAAAGTCGCTGGCCCAGCACCAGGCCTGAATCACCAAGCCGCAGCACGTAGGTAAACAGATCTTTTTGATCGTATGTAGTCATCAGTTATTCCCGGGAAGCCTCTGTTTTATTCCTGGCGCGACAGGTTGCGAACCCAAGGAGCCGGATTCAAGGCGCCGGTCGCACGTCATAGCGGGGCTATGGCGAAGATCGGCAACACCGAAGCTGGTTTTTTTAGTCGCACGATGCAAGCACATGAGCACAATAGAAGGCTCCAGGAGCCTCTGTTGTGTTCCTGGCGCAGTAGATTGCGAACTAAAAGGGCCGGATTCAAGGCGCCGGTCGCACGTCATAGCGGGGCTATGGCGAAGATCGGCAACACCGAAGCTGGTTTTTTTAGTCGCACGATGCAAGCACATGAGCACAATAGAGGCTCCTATATATTTTCCACGCCATCGGGCACGTCATAAAAAGTGGGGTGCCGATAAATCTTGTCCTCGGCGGGATCAAACAGGGCATCTTTATCTGCCGGGTCCGACGCATGAATGGCGGCGGATTCCACGACCCAGATACCTATCCCTTCCTGGCGACGGCAATACAAGTCCCTGGCGTTCTGAATAGCCATGGCGGCATCGGCGGCGTGCAGACTTCCTACGTGGCGATGGTTCAGTCCGGTCCGGGAGCGAATAAACACTTCCCACAGCGGTAATTCACGTTCTTGCATTGGATTTCCTCAGGCAGCCTCGTGGGCGGATGACCGCTCACGCTGTTTGTCGGCATGAGCAAGCAGGGCCTGTCTTACCCAGCTTCCCTCGTCATGAGCGGATCGCCGCGCCCCCAGGCGTTCGGCATTGCAGGGGCCGTTACCGGACAGCACCTGCTTGAATTCCTGCCAGTCGATCTCACCAAAATTCCAGTGACCGGTTTCCTCGTCCAGCACCAGCTCCGGGTCGGGCATTTCCAGCCCGAGGAAATGGGCCTGGGGTACGGTCACGTCGACAAATTTCTGACGCAACTCATCATTGGTGAAGCGCTTGATTTTCCAGGCCATGGACTGGGCGGTATGGGCCGAGTCACCATCACTGGGACCAAACATCATCAGGGACGGCCACCACCAGCGGTTGAGCGCATCCTGGGCCATCTGACGCTGCTCATCCGTGCCCCGGGCCATGACGGTCATGATTTCGTAGCCCTGGCGTTGGTGGAAACTTTCTTCCTTGCACACCCGGACCATGGCCCTGGAATAAGGCCCATATGAGCAACGGCACAAGGGAATCTGGTTCATGATGGCCGCGCCATCCACCAGCCAGCCAATAGCGCCGATATCCGCCCAGTTCAGGGTCGGGTAATTAAAAATACTCGAGTACTTGGCCTTGCCACTGAGCAACTGGTCCAGCATTTCCTGGCGAGAGGTACCCAGGGTTTCCGCGGCGCTGTAAAGGTACAGTCCATGGCCTGCTTCATCCTGCACCTTGGCCAGCAAGATGGCCTTGCGCTTTAGCGAGGGTGCACGGGTCAGCCAGTTACCCTCGGGCAACATGCCCACGATTTCAGAGTGGGCGTGCTGGGAAATTTGCCGCACCAGGGTGCGTCGATAGTCCTCGGGCATCCAGTCCCTGGGTTCGATTTTCTCTTCGGCGTCTATCCGCGCCTGGAAGGCATCGCGAAGCTGCGCCTCCTCTTCAGGACTGGGCGCCGCGGTATCTGCTTGATCAAGACCCTGGGTGTACATGCTGACTCCATCTGGGATTCTGGACTCAGACTAATATGTCACAAAAAATCCCTGTTTAGAACACAAACCGTATCATATTGCCCGGACCTGCCCTGGCCCCGGCGGAGCTTTACACCCGCTCCAGCACCATGGCGATACCCTGCCCCACACCCACACACATGGTGCACAGGGCATAGCGCCCACCGGTGCGATGCAGTTGGTTAATCGCCGTGGTCACCAACCTTGCACCACTCATGCCCAGCGGATGTCCCAGGGCAATTGCACCGCCATTAGGATTCACGTGAGCCGCATCGTCGGGCAGTCCAAGCTCCCGCATTACCGCAAGACCCTGGGCGGCAAATGCCTCGTTCAACTCGATCACATCCATGTCCTCGAGGCTCAGACCTGCCACCGCCAACACCTTGCGGGTGGCCGGCACAGGGCCTATGCCCATGACCGAAGGCTCCACGCCGGCTGACACCGAGGCCACAATCCTGGCCCGGGGAACAAGGCCGAACTCTTTAACTGCCGCTTCACTGGCCAATAGCAGTGCACAGGCACCGTCATTCACCCCCGAGGCGTTACCCGCGGTCACCGTACCGTCTTTCTTGAACGGCGTGCCCAGCCGGGCCAGGCCCTGGGCGGTCACATCAGCGCGCGGATGTTCATCGGTATCCACTATCAACGGCTCCGCCTTGCGACGGGGTATCTCCACCGGAATGATTTCCTCTGCCAGGTAACCGGCCTGTCGCGCCGCCTCGGCACGCTGCTGACTGCGCAGGGCAAATGCATCCTGGTCTTCTCTGGAGATGCCGTAGCGCTCGGCTACGTTCTCGGCGGTCTCCGGCATGCTGTCGGTACCAAACGCCTTTTGCAGGCTGGGATTGATGAAGCGCCAACCAATAGTGGTATCAAAAATTTCAGCCTTGCGGGAAAACGCAGAGTCCGCCTTGCCCATGACAAAGGGCGCCCGGGACATGGATTCCACACCGCCGGCAATCACCAGTTGAGCCTCGCCGGTGCGCAGGGCACGTGCCGCCATGGCCACCGCATCCATTCCTGAACCGCACAGGCGATTGACTGTCACACCCGGCACCTGGACCGGCAAACCTGCCAGCAAGCCAGCCATCCGGGCCACGTTGCGATTATCTTCGCCGGCCTGGTTGGCGCATCCAAAATAGACGTCATCCACCCGACTCCAGTCCACCCCGGGCGAACGCTCCATCAGCGCACGCATGGTCAGTGCGGCCATGTCATCCGGACGAACCGAACTCAATACACCGCCAAAACGTCCTATAGGGGTACGAAGAGCATCACAGACAAATGCGTCCGCCATTGGAATTCTCCTGTTTCTTCTTACAACACATCTCGATCAAAGATCGCAACCGTGCCATGAAAGTGAGCAATCTGGTCCGACTCGCCGCGTCTGACGGTAACCTTGTAGCTGGCCTTGCGCCGGCCACGATATACCTCAACCGCCTCAGCCAACAAGACCTCGTCCTGGGTCGCGCTACGCAGAAAATCAATATGAACTGATGAGGCCACCGCCACCTTGCCATGACTGTTGCTGGCATAGGCCATGGCCGTGTCGGCCAGGGTAAACAACATGCCGCCGTGACAGATAGCATGGCCATTGCACATGTCCGGCCTGACTTGCATGGAAATCACCGCCCGGCCAGGAGAGACCTCCAGCACCAGGATGCCCAGCGACCCCGCTGCGGCATCACGTTTATACAACGCGTCCACGCAGCGATTAGCCAGTTCTGAAGGATCCATAATCTTTTCCGAAAGTTTCAATTAGTCCGAAAGCTTCCTGTGAGCCAGTGCCCGCCTGGCAAGCAATGGAGTTACCCGGTAGCGATCATCGCCATAAGCCTCATGCATATGAGCCACTACCGTCATCACCCTGTGAAGGTCCAGGCTTTCACCCCACTCCACCGGACCCTTGGGATAGTTCACGCCCTTCTTCATGGCAATATCCAGGTCTCCCGCGGAACACACGTGGTGGGCGATCGCCGAGGCTGCCTCATTCACCAGCAAACAAACACTGCGCATCACCAGCATCCCGGGCACATCCAGGACAACATTGACGACCTTGCCCAGGGACTGAAAGAAACCCGCGGCCACATTCAGGGATTGATTGTCGCCGTTAGTCGCAGCAATGACTATGCGCGGCGTCTTCCGGTAATCCAGCGCCAGGTCGAATAGCACCATGGGAGAGCGACCCTCCTCCACCGCACGGGTCACTGCGGACCGTCCATCACTTAGCGCGAGGTACACGCCATCGACTAGCAGGTAACCTTCGCCTTCCGCATGGGTGACCTCCAGTCCTGCCTCGACAGACTGTTCCACCAGCGTCTCGGCGGGGCCCAGGTTTCCAAACACGCGTACAGATGACGGAGCCTTGGCTGGCCGCATATCTACCGGATCAGAAACCTCGGGTTCAGGGGTATAGCGATAGAAACCTTCTCCAGTTTTTCTTCCCAGCCGACGAGCCGCGACCATCTCTTCCTGCAACACCGATGGCCGGTAACGCGGATCACCGTAGTAGGACTCGAAGACAGATTGGGTGACTGTTAAATTCACATCCATGCCTATCAGGTCCATCAATTCGAAAGGACCCATACGAAAACCACCGCAATCGCGATAGATGGCATCCATGGTTGACACGCTGGCGGCGCCTTCCTGCAACAGGGTCAGGGCTTCAGCGTAATAGGGCCTCGCCACCCGGTTAACAATGAATCCCGGCTGGCTCTTCGCAAACACCGGAGACTTTCCCCAGGTGCTCATCAAGCCGTGTACGGCGGCCGCCACTTCCGGCGCCGTATTCATTCCTGTAATCACTTCCACCAATGGCATGACAGAGGCCGGGTTGAAAAAATGCACGCCCAGGAATCTTTCCGGGTGTTTCAAATCGGCGCCAATTTCAGTAATCGAAAACGATGAAGTGTTAGTGCCAATGATCGTGGTCTTGGCGACAATTCGCTCCAGGGACTTGAACAGTCCCACCTTGATTCCAAGGCTCTCAACCACCGCTTCCAGGACCAGTCTGCTCTTCGCCAACCCCACCAACTTGTGAACTACCTGGATGCGACCCAGGATCTCGTCACGCCGCTCTGAGGTAATTCTGCCCCGCTTTACCCGGCTATCAAGGCGCGTAGCCAGTTCATCCAGCGCATGGACTGCCGCGCCCTCTACCGCGTCGAACACACGTACGTGGTGACCCGCGCTTGCTGCCACCTCGGCAATACCCATGCCCATGGTTCCCGCGCCGATCACTCCGACTATGTCGCGGGTATCAAAACGCGGAAGCTCAATTGCCATTAAATTTGGGTTCCCGCTTTTCAAGAAACGCAGAGACGCCTTCTTTGAAATCGTTACTCTCGCTGGCCATGGTTTGCAGGTCCCGTTCCACATCAAGCTGCTGGGCCAGGGTATTGGTGGCTGATGCCATCATGGCCTGCTTGATCAATGCCATGGCCTGGGTTGGCTGTTTCGCCAAATGCTCGGCCATCTGCCAGACGTGATCTTCAAGGTCCGCATCATCCACACAGCGCCAGATCATGCCCCACTGCTGGGCCTGTTCTGCCCCTACCGGCTCGGCAAGCATTGCCAGCGCGGTAGCGCGAGCGTGACCGACTAGCCGCGGCAGCGCCCAGGTACCTCCGGCATCGGGGATAAGGCCGATTTTCGAAAACGCCTGGATAAATCGTGCCGACCGGGCAGCGATGACGATGTCGCAAGCAAGCGCGAGGTTCGCCCCGGCGCCGGCGGCGACGCCATTGACCGCACAAATCACCGGCATGCGCAGACTACGCAGGGTCTTGACCAGGGGGTTGTAGAACTTTTCCAGGGACTGACCTATCAGCGAGTCCTGTGACGGGGGCGCATCTTTCCTGGCGCCCAGGTCTTGCCCGGCACAAAAGCCGCGGCCAGCACCGGTCAGTATCAGGCAACGCACACTGGCATCCGCATCGGCGGCTCTTATCGCCGCGATTAACTCAAGATGCAACGTCTCGTTAAAACTGTTGAGCTTGTCAGGCCTGTTCAGCGTGATCCTTACAACACCAGGTCGGGAATCGACCAAAATACAACTGGATTCAGACATACTTCCACGTCTCGGATTTGGCTTTAAAGACCCAACATTCTAGACGGAAGAACAAGATATTGCTCGGCTGATGGCCCCGGATATGAGCCTAGGCAGGATTCAGTCCACCGAATCGACTGAAAAACCCGGATCCCGGGGGAGGCAGTGGACCGGATTGGGTCACCAGCGCGGCTGAGACATACTCTTCGGATGCCCCCAGCAGTGCGCCATACAGATCCCGACATAATTCATAAGCCAACTGGCCATGCCAGTTCTGTGGCAGCAAGGCCGCGGGCAACTGGGGATCCCGCAACAGGATTCGACGGTATTCGTGAACCAGCAGGACTCGCAGCAGCAAACTGACCTCGCCGGGCAGATTCGCAGAATTCGAGGCAGCATCCAGTAATGGAGCAAAGCACTTGATGAAACGTTGGTAGCCTTGCTCTGTTTCGCCCAGCTTCCAACTGTTGCGAATCATTTCCTCCAGCAATTCCGGGCTGGTGCTATCCAGCAAGCGCGCCCGATAGGCAATCGGCGGTGGCGACTGCTCTGCCAGAAATTCCTCAAGCTCCGGGGCGGCGCCTACCGGACGCCCCATCAGTCCCGTGGACAGGCTGCCGAAACCCATCCATCCCAATTCCTTGCGAAGACTGTCCCGTTGATCGCCCTTGCCCGGTGGCACCAGGACCATTAGCCACTCGCCCTGCCAGTCATCCCTGGGCCTGCCGTAAATCCGCTCGGTAGCCAGGCGGAAACGCCGACCCCCGACCGGGGTCAATGAGTAATAACTCTTGCGGCCTGATTTGCTCGCTTCAAACCACCCGTCCTGTACCAGCCTGTACATAGAGGTACGAACCAGGCGCCCGGACACACCCATCTGCTCCAGGATCTGGATAAGACCGCCCAGCCAGACCGAGCCACCCCTTGGCGCCACAACATCACCAAAGAAACTGACAATCAGCGAACCCGCACGCATGGGCCTGCGTTGCCGGAATCCACCCAGCACCTGCTCTGCAGCCTTTACAAACCGGTCCACCTGGACACCTCTCAATACCTGCCTTATTCCCCAAGCATACTAAAAGCGTGCGTAAAAACACCTTTCGCAAGAAGCAGGCAACGATCATCGCTCTCTTGATGCCTCCCATGGGCCATAATGAAATCCACCATTGCAGGAGCCCCAGGTGTGAACATAGAAACCTATCGCCAAAATTTTCCCTCACTGTCATTCGACCAACCCGAACAGGGGATTCTCCGTATCACCCTGTGTGCACCGGGCAAGCTCAATGCAGCGGACGCCCACATGCACAAGGACCTTGCCTACGTCTGGCAACATATCGACAAGGACCCTGACGTGTCCTGCGTACTGGTACGCGGCGACGGCAAGAGCTTTTCTGCAGGTGGCGACTTCAGTCTCATCGAGGAGATGATTGAGTCAGATACGGCACTGGTCCGGGTCTGGAAGGAAGCCCGGGACCTGGTCTATAACCTGGTGAACTGCTCCAAACCCGTGGTATCGGAAATTCGTGGCCCGGCGGTGGGCGCCGGTCTTGCGGTTGCCCTGCTGGCGGATGTGAGTATCGCCGCCCACGATGCTCGACTGCTGGATGGTCACACACGACTGGGAGTGGCGGCGGGCGACCATGCGGTGTTGATCTGGCCGTTGCTGTGTGGACTGGCAAAGGCCAGGTACCACCTGCTGACCAACACCCCGGTGTCCGGGGAGCAGGCCGAACAAATGGGGCTGGTATCTCTGTCGGTACCAGGGGATGAACTGGAGCACTGCGCGTTGAACACGGCACGCACCCTCGCCGCCGGCAGCCCCACGGCAGTGCGCTGGACCAAGTACGCCCTGAATAACTGGCTGCGTATGGCCGGCCCCTCCTTCGATACATCCCTGGCCCTTGAGTTCCTTGGCTTTCGACTGGATGACGTCAAGGAAGGTCTCGATTCTTTAAAGGAAAAGCGGTCGCCGAATTTCCCCAAGGACTCACCACTGTAGAGATCACGAATGAAACCAGACGGGTCGCGAGGAGTGACTTGATCCCCATGGGACCATCTGGTTAAGTAACTGAGCCGGGGCTGGGCACGGATGGATTTATCGCGATCAATTCCGGACGCTCCGTTGATAGAACATTGTCTTAGGACATTTAGGGAAACAATGCGCCAGACATTCATAGCCAGGCTTGTGCAACTGGTCACCACCGGCTTTGTATCCGGTGCCTTGTTCATGGCAAGCCCCTTGTTGCAGGCCCAGGATGCCAGTCCCGACCGGCCTGTCGCGAAACCTCCCTTGCGCCCCGTTTTCATCGAGACCATTGATGAGGATGCCGAAGAACAGGCAGAGGCAGTCCGCCTGTTTGATTTGCTCCAGGGAAAAATAGCCTTTAGTGAATACCAGGAAGCCGTGGAGCCAGCGCGGAAAATCCTGGAACTTTCCAGCATTGAGTATGGACCGGAGGCACTCGAACTTATCGAGCCCCTGGTGAACCTGGGCCAGGCACTGGAATTCTCCGGCGACGCCGAACAAGCCACTAACGCCTACCTGGGCGCTATCGAACTGACCGGCAGACATTATGGCCCCGTCGACAAGCGACTGATCCGTCCCAATGCGGGTTTGGGCCGAATCGCCCAGGCTGCCGGAGATCACCAGGGCGCGGTCGAGTATTTCGGCCAGGCGCGATACATGCTTCGACGCAGCGAAGGCCTGTACAGCCTGCAACAGATACCCATGCTGGAGGCCACGGCAAAATCGTTAATCGAATTGGGCGACCCGGAAATGGCCGACCACAAGCAACTTATCGTCCTGGAGTTGTATATCAGGGAGTATGGCGAGGATTCCCCGGAGATGATTGAACCGCTGATGAAGTTGGGAAACTGGAGCGGCTTGATGTACCTGTCACTCAGCCCCAACTCCCAGGCAGCCATGGCCTGCATGATAGACCGGCGAGCCAAGTCCGAGTTCTCAACCCCCAACCCCTGCGTATTGCCCGGCCAGCGAGACTTGTATCGCATGGCAATAGACATCATCGAGAAAAACTACGGGGAAAATGATCCGCGCCTGATCGAGCCCTTGCGAGCATTGGCAAACAGTTATTACCTGATGGCCGTACGCTGGGTCCGCCGGGTGGATTCCAAGGGCTCGGCATTCACCGCCGGCACCGCTTCAGTGTATTACGAACCGGTCAGCCAGGAAGGCTACGCCCGCCAGGCCCTGGAACGCGCTCTTGAGATCCTGCGCGCCCAGCCCGACTACGACCCCACGGAGGAACGCCAGATACTGGTAGATCTTGGAGACTGGCACCTGGCGTTTCGTCACGGCATCAAGGATGGCCTGGAATATTATCGTGAGGCCTGGAGGCTGATCGCAGCAGGTGAAGGCGGACCGGAAGAAGCCAACGAGGCGTTCAAGAACCCTGAGCAACTGGTGGCCCGGGCACCCAAGATGCCATCCCTGCATTCCAGCTCAGTGGATTACCGCACACCAGATCGGGTACCCATGGGAGAAGTCACCTTCCGCTTCGATGTAGACGAAGAAGGCCGAACGCTAAACGTGGAAATCATGGAGGATAGCCTGGACGATCCGCAGAAGCGGGCACGCAGGACCAAGCGCACCCTGGAAAAGACCCGTTTCAGGCCTCGACTGGTGGATGGCGAACCCGTCTATACCTCATACATCACCCAACATCACATCTTCACCTACGCTGACTAGGCGTCCCGAGAAGATCTTTTAAGGCAGTATTCCCTTGAAACTCCTGCCGCCCTAGCGTATCTAAGTAGCATTCAACGACGAACACCCGGGCAAGAATCACTCGGACAAATAGAGCTGGATATCGGAGATAAAATGAGTAAAACCAAACTGTTATGGATGATTCCTCTAACAGCCCTCATGCTGTCAGGTTGTCAGACAACCAGTTCAGTCCAAAAACCCACGCCTCCGAGCGCGGTCCCGCCGACGAGTCCATCGAGTCCGTCGGCCAGCCCTTCCTCGCCCTCCCAGAGCCAGCAACCACCCGGTTCACCCAGTCAGTCACAAGACCAGGCGGCAAGCGAATCCTCCAGCCAGGGCGAGCAAGGCAGCCAGTCAGCCCAGGCTTCCCAGGAGGCCGGGCAGGAAGCTCAAAGCGAATCACAAGCTGCGCAAGCCAGCGCATCCGCCGACGGTGACAGCGAGGCGCCGCCCGAGGGCAGCGAAGGCGAACCGGCAGACCCCTGGGCCGAACCATCGGTGGCTGAGCAGGCAGCCTCGGAGCAAGCAGCCGCCGAGGACCCCTGGGCCGAGGCATCTGAGGCCCAGCAGGCAGGCGAAGAACAATCACCCGTTGAAGACCCCTGGGCCGAGGGCAGCGTTGCCTCTGATCCAGGCGAGCAAGGCACTCCTGGCCAGCAGGGAGCCTCGGCATCAGCTCAGCAGGGAACCCAGGCCCCGGCACAGGGAAATCCCGGTGGCGGACAACCCTCTGGCACCGGCCAGGGCGTTCAGGTCGCCATGGGCGTACCCGGCGGATTACCTGGCGCTCTGCCTAGCGGCCAGACCTCAGAGGAGCGGGCAGCCCAACTGGAGCAGGTACTGAACGGTTCCATGGTGGTGTTTGACGGGGCGATGCTGGAAGAACAAAAACGTGCCCAGGCAGCGCGCCAGGGTACCGGCTCCCAATCCGGAGGCGGCAGCGCCCAGGTTCCCGGCATGGGCGAACCCGGAACTGGTGAAGAGGCACAGGGAGAAGCTAATACCGGGGGTGACGGCTCGGAAGAAAGTGCATCACCGTCCTCCCCCAGATCCCCGGGAAGTACCATACAGGGAGCCCCCGGCAACAAGGCAGGCGTAGTCCCTGAAGGAATTCCCAACGGAGACGACGATGACGTGGTTGCCCGCCAGTTGCGAGAAGCAGCGATGGCAGAAACAGATCCCGATTTGAGGGAAAAACTGTGGGATGAATACAAACGGTATAAAAATGGAACGGGAAACTAGGGAGCCTCTGATTTATTCATGAACTCGTATCTTGCGGCCAAAAAATCCAGCTTCTGTGTTGCCAATCTTCGCAATAGAACCACTATTACCTGCGATTGGCGCCTTGAATCTGAATCTTTTCGCCTACAATCTACTTCGTCCAGAATTAATCAGAGATTCCCTAGGTGATTACGAACACTGAAACATTGATCCGCAGTAAATGGAGAACAGGATTCATCCTGCTTCTTGCATCCTGCCTTTTGTCCGCCTGTGTTTCCGAAAAGGTTCGCGTGGTGAACAAGACCCAGGCTCTCCAGGCCCAGGAAGAAATTCCCGAACACCTGCTGCTTGATGTGGGCATTCGTGTGTTTGATCCGGGCATCCCGGAAGATGAATCCACCTGGGAGAAAAAGAACGTTTATCCGGCAGTTCGCCGAGCCGAGTCCCGGTACGTGCCCTACACCCTGAAAGACACCATGCAGCGAACTGCCCAGTGGGGTTCCATCTGGGTGGTGCCCAGGGATTCCAATGGAGTGGATGTCTCGGTAAGTGGCGAAGTACTGGTTTCCGACGGTGAAACCCTGGCGTTACACGTACACGTGGTGGATTCAACCGGCAGGGTCTGGCTGGACAAGGAGTACTCCGGTGCCGCCAGCAAATATTCCTACCATGACGAACTCAAGCTCGCCCTCGATCCATTTCAGAACATCTACAACCAGATAGCCAATGACATGGTTCGCGCGCGTCAAGGCCTGTCGGACAAGCAAGTCGAGAATGTCCGCACCATTGCGAGCTTAAAATTCGCCACCGAATTCTCGCCCGATGCTTTCGACACTTACCTGGTAAAAGATCGCAAGGGAATACTCTCTGTTAACCGCCTTCCCGCACCGGATGACCCCATGATGGGTCGCATGTTCCAGATTCGGGATCGGGAGTACATGCTTTTCGATGTACTGGATGAACACTACGGAAACTTCCACCAGTCCATGGATGGGCCCTACGAGAACTGGCGCAAGTACAGCTATGAAGAAACCATCGCCAGACGGGAAGTCGCCGAATCGGCAACTCGTCGCAAGCTGTTGGGCGCAGCGGCCATCATTGGCGGATTGATCGCCTCCCAGAATTCCAATAGCTCCGCCGCCAGCACAGCAAGCACCGCTGCGGTCCTGGGCGGCATTGCCGCGTTCAAGAGCGGCATGGACCGTGCTGCAGAGACCAGGATCCACGAGGACGCCCTGAAGGAGCTTGCCACGTCCCTGGAAGCGGAAGTCAGACCCATGGTGGTTGAGGTAGAAGGAAATACCGTTGAACTTACCGGCTCGGCTGAGGCCCAGTACGAAGAGTGGCGCAAGATATTGCGGCAGATTTACGAGGCGGAAACTGAGTACACCCTGCCGGCGATCTCCGGCGAGGGTGGCTAGAACAGATTTGCCAGGCCCTGATTTCCTCCCCGGCCGCTAAGTCCCGGGCATCCAGCCGGAGACGGGAATCCCGTTCAGGCTGCATGTGAACAGGTCCTTCGGCTACACTGCACACCATGTGACCAGTAAAGAAACTTCCGGGACTTTCACCCAGGGATGGTGGAGGTAATCGGTAGGACGATGATGATGGCAGTGATATCCCGAATATTGCCGAAACCCGGCGAAACACTGGCGAGATGAATGAGCGATACAGATAACCGCATGGAAGATGAAAAAATACAACCTGCGGCGTTCCGCTCCCGGTCAGCGGATGACGAACACCAGGTTATTTCAGCGGCTACATTTGCGCGTGGCACGACTGATTCCCAAAACCGCCCCAGCGGCCGAGGCTCCCATGTCCAGGCGAAACTTGTCTGGGTCGCCCTGGCCGTGCTGTTTGTGATTGCCATTGCGGTATTCGGACTATTGCCCGGAGCGGTGGATGCACCACCCCAGGAAGTCCTGAAGACCAGCGAACCGGCACAGGCATCCAGCTCTCAACCCCTTGCGAGCAAGCCCTCCACGCCCCAGGCAGAGGAACCCGCCCCCGCCCCGTGGCAAACCGCCCAGATCATTCGTCAAAAAGAAGACGCCGAGGCGCTCATCGAGCAATTCGTTCGCCTGCAAATGGAACTCGAAGACAGCGAGGTCACACGCTGGGGTGCAGAATCTTTCCAGCAGGCAATCAACCTGGCCCAGGAAGGTGACGGTCAGTTCAGTCAACGGGATTTTCTCGCGGCCGCAGCCAGTTACGAACAGGGTCTCGCCCTGCTCCAGGGGCTTCAAGAAGGAGTCGGGGCCATCTTGGAGAACACCCTGGCCGAGGGAACCCGGGCCCTGCTGGATTATGATGCAGTCGCCGCCCGCCAGGCATTCGAACTTGCCCTGGTGCTGGAACCCAATCATCCCCGGGCAAGCACCGGACTGGCCAGGACAGAACACCTGGACAAGGTCGCTGAACTTGCCCGCCAGGCAGCACAAAGTGAGCGTGAGGGGGAACTGGAACAAGCCCGGGACTACCTGGCCCAGGCCAGATCCCTTGATGGTGCGGACCAGGTGGTGGCCACATCCTTGCAACGCATAAGCGGAATGATTCGGGACGGTCAGTTCGACACCCTTATGTCCCGCGGATATTCCAGTCTCGATGCGGGCGATGCGAAAGCCGCCGTCCAGTATTTTGACCGGGCTGCAAAACTACGCCCAAACAGCTCCGAGGTCAGGGATGCCGTGGCCCAGGCAGAGAGCATGCGCCGACTGGACAGGATCGCCCAATTGCAAACCGAGGCGGCCAGGCTGGAAGATGCGGAAGAATGGTCCAAGGCCGCCGAACGCTACGACACGGCATTGAGCCTGGACGATTCACTGGTGTTCGCCAAAGACGGCGCACAACGTGCACGAGAACGTACCGAACTGGATTCAAGAATGCGTAGCTACATCCAGCAACCCGAACGCCTGCAGGCAGATGCGGTTTACCAGGCCGCCGGGCAGGTACTGCAAATTGCTCGCTCTATCGAACCCCGAACCTCAATTCTTGGTCAGCAAATAGCAGCCCTGGATCAAGCCATGGCCCAGTCCAGACAGGTGGTCCAGGTACGCTTTGAGTCGGATAATGAAACCCAGGTAATCCTTGCCAAGGTCGGGCCCCTGGGCGTATTCACCGAGAAAAACCTTAACCTTCGCCCCGGGACCTATGTGGCCACCGGCAGTCGCAACGGATACCGTGACGTACGCAAGACCTTCGTGGTGAGCCCAACCTCCGGGAACCTGTCGATCCAGGTGCGCTGCGAGGAAAAAATTTGAACAGGCAGCTTCGTATTAACGACGATTCAGGCTCTCGCGAACTGGCTGCCGGGGACCTCCCCCTTGCTTTGGCCGCCAGCCCGACCGGCGGCCTGCACCTGGCATCACTGGATGACATCGATCACCCCTTGTTGCTAATTGACTGGAAGGACGACGGGCTGTGGCTGCTACCCGGGGAGAACGCCACCCCGGCGAGAGTCAACCAGGTTGCCCTGGACCAACCCAGACAGCTGGAAGATGGTGATGTCATCGAGGCGGCAAGCGGCCTGATAACAGTCCGAATCGACTCGCAGCAAGTTCAACTCGACCTGAGGCGCCAGCAAGATGCCCAGCTGATCAAGCCGGCGGCTTTCCGACCCGGGCAGGCGGCCTCTGCAGGACTGGCAAGCAAACTCAGTCCCGGCAAACTGGCACTGGCCGCTGCATTTATTGTCCTGTGCCTTGCGGTGTGGTTCCTGCTCACCGCCCGGTCAGTGGAAATCGTGAGCGATCCACAGGCCGAGACCACGGTCATCACCTCCGGCGGCTTCAACCTGGAACTGGGCGGGCGATTCCTGCTTCGTCCCGGCAACTATACAGTCCAGTTAACCAGGCCCGGCTATCACGAGCTGAACCAGGACCTGGTCGTGAGTACAAAACAAGACCAGGAATTTCAATTCAGCCTGGAGAAACTGCCGGGCGTACTAAGCGTACACAGCATTCCGGAGCACGGGGCCACCGTGTTCCTTGATGGCGCGGAAGTCGGGACCACTCCGCTCACGGAATTGGACGTCGCTGCAGGGCAATACACCCTGCGTATAGAGGCGCCCCGTTATCAATCGGTCCAGCAAGACCTTGAGATCCAGGGCATGGCCATTGCCCAGTCGCTGGAGCTGACCATGTCACCGGACTGGGCGGAGGTCACGGTTAGTTCCACACCCCCCGGTGCAGAAATCCTGGTGGATGGAGAATTACTGGCGAGCACTCCCGCCACGGTGGACATACTTTCCGGCCCCCATGACCTGACCCTGAGCCTGCCCGGTCACAAGAGCTGGACGGAGCACCTGGAAATCAGCGCCGGTGAACCGGTCAACCTGGACAACGTGGAACTGGTCAGCGCCGATGGCCTGGTGCAGATCCGCAGCAAGCCTGCCGGTGCAAGGGTCACTGTCAATGGCGGCTACCGCGGCCAAACCCCACTGGAGCTGGCCCTGGCCCCAGGGAAGACGTATCGCCTGCGACTGGGTAAGGCGGGTTTCCAGACAGTAACCAAATCGATAACCGTTGAATCAGGCAAAGACGCAAGACTGAACGTCGAGTTGCCGGAATTTCTCGGCGAAGTTCGTGTCCTGTCCAATCCAGGCAACGCCACGGTCTATGCAAACGGCCGCGCACTGGGACCCACCGGCAATGTCTTCGCCCTGCCCGCCCTGCCCCAGCGGCTGGAGGTTCGTAAACCCGGTTACGCCCCTTACGTGCTGACCGTGACCCCGCGGCCGGGCTTTGCCCAGGAAGTAGAGGCGGTGCTACAGACTCTGGAACAAAGCCGGGTGGCCTCGATTCCACGAATCATAAACAGTTCGTCAGGGCATGATTTACGGCTCCTGCAGCCTGGTCGTTTTGGCATGGGAAGCTCGCGCCGGGAACAGGGTCGCAGATCAAACGAGAGCTTGCGCCAGGTAGAAATCACCCGCCGCTACTACCTGAGCACCCGGGAAGTGAGCAACGCCCAATTCAGGGAGTTCAAGGGAGAACACCGGTCGGAATCGTTCAAGGACGTGGACCTGAACCGGGATGACTACCCGGTATCGGGAGTAAGTTGGGCCGATGCGGTGGAGTACTGTAATTGGCTGAGCACGCGCGACGGACTTCCCCAGGCCTACACCCGGAAAGCAGACAGTTGGGAACTGGTGAAACCCACCAACCTGGGATACCGATTACCCACCGAAGCCGAGTGGACCTGGGCGGCTCGCTACCAGGGTGGCGTGGCGGCAATTAAATTCCCCTGGGGAGACAGCATGCCGCCCAATTCCGGTGCCGGAAACTTCGCCGACATCACCTCAAGAAAAATCCTGTCCTTGTATCTCGAAGACTACAATGATGGCTATGCCGCGGCGGCGCCGGTGGCGAAGTTCACCGCCAACGCCATGGGAATGCACGATCTGGGCGGGAATGTGGCAGAGTGGATGCATGATTACTATCAAACCTATCCGGGAGCTTCGCGGAATGTGGTTAGCGATCCAGAAGGACCTGCCTCGGGAGAGATGCATGTCATCCGCGGCTCAAGCTGGCGACACGGCAGCATGAGCGAGCTGCGTTTCGCCTACCGGGACTTTGACAAGGAGGCCCGTCCGGACCTGGGCTTCAGGGTCGCTCGTTTTGCAGAATAGATACCCGCGGGGAGTCGTATCATGAAACAGTTATTGATTGTCCTTTCCCTGCTGCTGATATGGGCCGCAGCGCCTGCCCAGGAAACAACTCCTGCACCCAAAGAGCCAGCCTCCCAGGAAGCGGTGCCCGACACTCAATCTCCCGACCAGGACACAGTCAGTGTCGACGAGGAGGACATACCCGTGGACGAGGACAGCAGCGCCAACCCGCCGCCACCGTCGTCACGCTTTGAACCCACGGAGCAGATTTCAGAAGACCTTTCTGTCTCCTTCCCCATAGACATCTAGAATGTCGTCATTAAACGGTTAGACGAAAAATCGCCATGAAGCATAAACAACTACCCTTTGAGTTCGTTTACCAACTTTTCTCACTGATCCTGTCCGTCATCATGGTGCACGCGGTTTACGTTGCCATGGTCCGCCCCAAAGCGGCGGCGATCCTTGAGCAAATGGCTATCCAGATGAATGCCGACCCGAACTTCGTACCGGAGCGCTCAATCTGGGTACTGGTGCGGGACTTCGAACAAGAGACCTGCTTCATCCTGCTGATCTGGGCGATTGCGATCATGGTCTACAAAGCCGTGGCAGCCACCCGTGAGGGAAGCTTGCTGCAAATGGACCTGGTGCCGGTGGATGAAGGCATGAGCATTCTTCCCGAAGACGCCCGTGAGCTATCCAGGCCAATACAGGCCTTGCCACAAAAATACGCCGGGTCACTGTTGCCCCGGGCCTTACTCACTGCCCTGCACCGCTTCCGTTCTACCCGGAATATCCAGGACGTGTCGGATGCCGTGAGAACCGTATGCGAGAGCGAAACCGACAGGCTGGATTCAGAATTATCCATGGTGCGTTACATCGCCTGGGCCATTCCCTCAGTGGGATTTATTGGCACGGTACGCGGTATCGGTGATGCCCTGGGCCAGGCTCACAAGGCCGTGGAAGGTGACATCGCCGGCGTGACACAAAGCCTGGGCGTGGCCTTTAATTCCACCTTCATCGCCCTGGTCCTGAGCATCGTATTGATGTTCCTGCTTCACCAGTTACAGCTGGTCCAGGAACGACTGGTGCTTGATACCCAGGACTATTGCGACGACCGGCTACTTCGCCACCTGCAGGTGAAATAAAGGACGTGGCAGTGCTACTGAGCGCATTGGAAATCAACGATACCGGCCTCACATTGTTGAGTGCCGGCGCCGAACCACTGGTTAGTCCCGGCGTTGCGGTGCTGGACAACCGGGAACTGCTACTTGGCGAGGCAGCAGCCAGGCAGTTTCGCCTGAGACCGGCAAATGCGAACAGTCAATTCTGGCAGAAATTGAACCTGGATCCTTTGACCTCAACCACCCGGGACATCCGCACATCCGCCGACC
>Ga0102815_10000699_pt1 | contig 21775 bp, 19 predicted proteins | sample ColrivemetaGS759_FD_79113 | JGI IMG/M metagenome (GOLD analysis project Ga0102815, IMG submission 79113) | Estuarine microbial communities from the Columbia River estuary - Ebb tide ETM metaG S.759 | ecosystem: Environmental > Aquatic > Marine > Intertidal zone > Estuary | place: USA: Columbia... | reverse complement strand
TGGCTGAGTGCCTGTCTACTGAGCTGGTGAAATTCGATGGCACCGTAGTGGATGCAGCGCTGGCTACTACGGCCCTGAGCACCCTGGTGGACGCAGTTGTGGCTGCCGGCCTGGTGGACGCCCTGAACGATGCTGAGAATATTACAGTACATGCGCCTACCAACGATGCCTTCGCCGCGATCCCGGCAGACATCACCAATGCGATAGTGGGCGATGTTGACGTGCTGACTGCCGTATTGACCTACCATGTGAGCCCGGGCTCGGCAGACCCGCGTCGTTTTGCCACTCCGGTGCGCAGGGATACATTGCAGGGCCAGGAAGTGTTCTACCACCGCAGTGGTATGCATGCCCGTGTAAACGGCGCTGTCGTGAACTGCCAGGGCGTAAGCACCAGCAATGGTGTGGTGTGGATTATCGATAGCGTGCTGCTGCCAGTATTCTGATCGAGCAGGCGAGGGCGCCCTGCAAGTGCAGAGTGATGCACGACAGGGCGGTTCTCGCCAACAGTCATGAGTGGGTGATCGCTCATGGAGTAGACTTCCACCGTGTCATGCGTATGCTTGCGGCATAGTCAGTCGGAGCAGGTAACGTGGGCGCACTCATCAACAAGATCCGCCAATCAGTGATTGGGGCGGGGCAACCCTTCCAAACCCATTTTGGTACCAAGCCCCTCATTTACGCCGATTACACTGCTTCAGGCCGGGCCCTGACCTTCATCGAGGATTACATCCGCGATAATGTGTTGCCCTGGTATGCCAATACCCACACCGAAACGTCCTTTACAGGTGCCCAGACCACCGCCCTGCGTGAGCAGGCCCGTCAACAGATTCGCCAGGCCGTTAATGGATCGGAGCAGGATCAGGTCATTTTCTGCGGCCCGGGCGCGACGGCAGCCATCAATAAACTCATTGATATCCTGGGGCTGCGACTACCCCACGACCTCGCGCAGCGCTATCAGTTGCAACAATACATTCCTTCTCAGGAGCGCCCGGTAGTATTTATCGGGCCCTATGAGCACCATTCCAATGAACTGCCCTGGCGGGAAAGTATTGCCGATGTTGAATCGATCCCCCTGACCCTGGATGGGCAAATTTGCCTGGATACCCTGGCCGAAAAACTGCAGAAGTACGCGGATCGCCCGTTGATCATAGGCAGCTTCTCCGCCGGCTCCAATGTCACGGGTATCAGGAGCGATGTGCTGGCCGTGACCCGTCTGTTGAAGCAATACGGCGCGCTGGCCTTCTGGGATTATGCGGCGGCTGCGCCCTATGTGGGTATTGATATGAATGCCGCATCACCGCCGGATGCCGTATTTATCTCCCCGCACAAATTTGTCGGAGGCCCGGGCACACCGGGCTTGTTGATCGCCAAGCGCGATATTCTCAAAAACACCGTGCCAGCAGTGGTGGGTGGCGGCACGGTGCTGTATGTGACGCCCAAGGGCCACCGCTATATAGCGGACCATGAACGGCGGGAGGAGGGGGGTACGCCGGCGATTATTGAATCTATCCGCGCCGGCCTGGTCTTCAAACTGCAACAGGAAGTCGGTCTCGAGGAGATAGAGCGCCGCGAACACGATTACGTGCAGCGTGCGCTGGCATTCTTTGAGGCATGCCCCAACCTGGAGATTCTCGGCAACCGCCATGCGCCCCGGCTGTCTATTATGTCACTGCGTTTCAAGTGTGGTGAGCGGGATCTGCACTATGGCTTTGTCGTATCGCTGTTGAATGACCTGTTCGGCATTCAGGTGCGCGGGGGTTGTTCCTGCGCGGGGCCCTATGGGCACAGCCTGCTGGGTATGAATATGGACTACAGCCTTGCCATTGAGACGGAAATCCAGAAGGGCGCTATTGTGCTGCGCCCTGGCTGGGTGCGGCTCAACTTCAATTACTTTATCGATGAGGCCGAGTTTCAGTATCTGCTGAACGCCCTTGCACTGGTTGCCGAACACGGTTGGCGCCTATTGCCCTACTATCACTTTGATACCGAGGCCGGGATATGGCGTTACCAGGGCCAGGCTGTAAGCCTGCCGACCGATTTGGCCAGTTTGCGCTTCGCGACAAGCGGTGACGAGGTGGTACCCCGGTCGACGGCGCCTATGGATCTGGAGGCGTTGCTGGTGTCTGCTCGTCAGGAGTTGTGCCGTAACGATCGACAGGGCATCACAGCCGATCTCGAGCTTGACGAGTCAGCCGAGCGGTTGCGGTGGTTTGTTTTGCCGCAGGAAGTACTGGGCAAGCTCCGAGTCTGATCAGATCAGCTGATGCCGTCCGCCACGTGGTGCGCCCAGGCGGCAATGGTCACCGAGGGTGGCCCACCGACAGCGGCAGGTAATGCGGCGCCATCGGCGATGAATAATCCCGGGTTGCCGTAGACTTCACCCCGGTGATCCACCACGCCCTGCTGCGGATCGGAGCCGATACCGGCGCCGCCCCACTGATGCACGGTGACCGGTTTGGGCAGGACCCGTACCCGTTCGCCGCTGTCCTTTTCCAGTTGGCCAAGCGCCTGGCGTATCTCCCCAATGAGGGGCTCCTGTTGTTGGTCGTAGTTGACGTTTAATTGCTTACCGTCAAAACTCGCTGTGGCCGCTCCGCTGTCAGCCCCCATACCATAGGTGAATATCCAGCGCTCCAACCTGCGCTTTACGAACGCTGGCAGCGGCAAGGTATCCAGTCCGGGAAACCCACCTAAACCGAATTCGGCATTCTCAACACCTGCTGCGGTGAACGCGCCCAGTGATGGCGTTGAGCTGAAGCTCGACCAAACCCCTTTTTCTCTCATCCAGGCGGCCATCAAGTCGCAGTTGGCGCCAAAGCGTTGTCCCAGGGCCGGCATTGGCGCCAGGCCGCTGGCTGCGCGGCTATTGGCAAACAACAGGCGCATGCTGTTCATGGTGCCGGCTGCCAATACCACCCGGGTGGCCCGTATCTCCTCCGACCGGCCTGTGGCCAGATCTTTGAAATACACCGTGTAGCCTTTTGCGCTCCCCGCGCGGATGGGTTCAATACGGGTGACCTCACACAGGTCGCGTACCCTGGCACCCTTGTTCAGTGCCGGCGCCAGGTACACGAAGTCCGACGAGGCCTTGGCGCCGCCGCGTGAACCCAGGAAACTGTCGCCATCGAAGGCGCAGTAACGGCGCTCGATACCTGATTCGGTGGTCATCGCCCGGCCTGCCTCGGCCAGGTTATTGGGAAACAGGATGGCCATATCCGGCTGCTCGGCAGCGGGTACACAACTGCTTGCAGTGTCAGGCATGTGCGTCCAGATCGACTGGGGGAGTGGCAGGTCACGAGTGAAGGGCGTGGCCCCCAGGTCGGAGAAGATTTTGGGGTAATAGGCTTCGATGCTGGCGGGATCGAGTTGGGGATGCCAATCCTGCCAGTAATGCGGATCGCGGGGCGTTTCAAGCAGACCGCCCCAGGCCGTGCTGGCGCCGCCTACCGCCGATGCTGCCAGTACCCAGAGCCCCCGAAAAGCGAAGAACTCGTACATCCCCGCTTTGTTGAACGTCAGCCGTCTGCCGCCGAGTTGGACGCCGCGCAACAGGTGGGTCAGGGCCTTCATGCCATACGGGTAGGGCGAGCGCCGTTCGATACCCATCGATCTCACCGGCACCGAATCGCGCCAGGGGCCGCGTTCGAGCACCATCACCTGCTGGCCGGCCAGCGCCAGGCGATTGGCGGCCACGCTGCCGCCAAAACCACTGCCAATAATAACGGTGTCGAGTGCCATGCAGGCCGCGCTCTCAGGCGCCGGAACTGCTGGCCGGCATGCGCCTGGGATGGCGATACCAGAGCAACAGGCTGATCGCCAGTGCACCGGGAATATCGGCCCACATATGGGCGTGTTCGTTGGGGTAGTAAAAGGCTTGTGGGACCATTACCAGCCCGTGCAACAGGTTGGCCAGGATGCCGTAGTCAAACAGGGCGCTGTTGCTCACTGGCTCCCGGGCGCCGCGAATCAGCAGGATGGCCAGGGCCAGGTACATGGCGCCCAGCATATACAGGTAGGGGTGCAGCGCGTCATAGGGTGATTCCGCGTGTGCCGGGCCGATGTGCGGGAAGCCCTCGGGATGGGCTCCCCATAAAAAGCCGGGTGGGTAGATGAACAGCATGGCGACCAGGCCTATACAGAGAAACCAGCCGGTAAAGCGCATTATCATGCTGGATTGGGCCAGCCATTGGTCGGGCGTTGTCATTGCTACTCTCCTGTACGCGGGTGCTGCTGAGCGGGTCCAGTGTATGTTGATACCCTCCACCCCGGCCCCCCCATCCCGGGGGGTTCACTATCGTGGGTATTGGCTAGAGTATATACAGGTAATCTGTAACTGGGCTGCCCGTCTGGTACTAGGGAGATAAGCGAATGCATATAGACTTTTCTATCGTCAGTGAGAACCTCGCCCGGGTATACGGCGACGCTGAGTGCGTGGTCAACATCGAGCGTGATCGCCGCTACAGCTACAGGGAGTTTCACCACCTGACCAATCGTATTGTCAATATGATGCGCGACCGCCTGGATCTGCGCAGGGGCGATACCTGGGTCACTATACTCAATAACGACAACCTCTCCCTGCTTGGCTTTTTCACCGCCTATAAAGGCGAGGCCTGCGCCTGCTACACCAATACCACGGACTCCCTGGCGGTGCAGGAAAACCAGATTGGACTGGTTAAACCCAAGACAGTGTTTATCGAAGCTGAGCTGTTGCCTACGCATTACGAGTTGTTGAAAATCCACGGGCTCACCATCGTCAGTATGGATCCTCCTCCGCCTGAATTCCCTGACGTACTGTATTTCTGGGATTTGCTGGAAGGTGTCAGTGATCGCAATCCCGGCGTTGTAAACGATGATCGCCTGGACTGTATGATTCTACGGTTTACTGGTGGAACCACCGGTGCACCCAAGGCTGTGATGTACAGCACTGACAACTTTATGGCTAACAGGGACCTGCATTTTGCTATGGCCGATCCCGTCGCTGTTCGCCAGGAGCGGTTGCTGCACTTCGGTATGATCAGTCACGCCAGTGGCATGGTGTTCTTCCCGGTGCTATTCAAGGGCGGCTGCACCCTGACCATGAATGACCGCTCAATGTTGACCTTTTGCTCCGCGGTTGAGCGTGAACGGGTCACCGCATCTTTGATGGTACCGTCCATGCTGTACCGGATGCTGGATGATCCGGAAGTGGCCAAGCACGACCTGTCATCGCTGCAGACCATGTACTACGGCGCATCGCCGATGAGCCCGACCCGGCTCAAGCAATTGCAGCAGCGGTTTGGCAACATTTTCATCCAGCTATATGGCAGCTCTGAACACGCTGGCGCGGTAAGTGTGCTCAGCAAGGCAGAGCATATGCCCGATGCCAGCGGCAGCGAGACGCACCTGTCGTCCGCCGGCCGGGTGGTGCCGGGTATTGAACTGATGATCGTTGGTGAGGACGGGCAGCCCGTTGCTACCGGCGAAGATGGTGAGATCTGGATGCGCTCCAGGGCTATCTGTATGGGCTACCTGAACAATCCGGAAAAAACCGCTGAGGAATTCTGCGATGGCTTCTGGAAATCCGGCGATATGGGTCGATTGGATGAAGACGGCTACCTGTATGTGCTCGATCGGCTCAAGGATACGATTGTTCATAAGCGCTGCAATGTCTATCCCAACCAGGTTGAATCTGCGCTGATGGCCCACGAGACGGTAGTTATGGCTGCGGTGGTTGGCATCCCGGATCCCGAGTGTGGTGAGTGGGTGCATGCCGAAGTGGTATTGCGCGGCGACGCTGGAACAGTGGCGGAAGAGCTACGCAAGTTCCTTGAGGAGCGACTTCCCAGCCACAGCGTGCCCAGGACGATCAACTTTGTGTCGGCGCTACCCTTGAGCCCGGTGGGTAAAGTGTTGCGGCGCACGGTACGTGAAAACAGCCGGCAACAATTCGAGCGCACTTAGTCATTCAATTATTCGAGGTTAAATAATGCCCGCAACGAAAACTAAAGCGAAAACCAAAGCTGCTCGTCCGGCAGCGAAACCCAGGCCAGAGCGAAAGGCGCCCCTGCGCAAGCGCAAACCGCGTGCAAAGAAGGTGAAAAGTGCCTTTGGCGGTTATCGCAAGCGCACCATGACAGCCAGGGAGTTCGCTGGCAGTCTGTATTCGCTGGCGCCGGATGCGTCGATGATCTACAAAATCTGGGGGAAGCAGGAAATTGATCCAGGTTTTCGCGAGGAGCTCATGCTGGCAGTAGCGAAGCTGAATGATTGCCGCTACTGCACCTGGGGTCACCACGAGTGGGCGTATTTGTCAGGCGTGCCCGAGGAGGAGTTGGCGCAGATTGAGAATATGGACCCCGCGGGCTTCGACCGCAGCAAGTGGGTGGCGATCTCCTATGTGCGGGCGCTGGTGTCGGCCAACTATGGCCCGGTGTCCGCCGAATTACGCGAGGAGCTTGAAGGGCACTACAGCGCCCACGAGATCAAGGAAATCGAACTGGTCGCCCGGGTGATGGATATCGCCAATCGTGGCGCCAATACCTGGGACGCTATGCGGTCGCGTATGAAAGGCAATCCGGCCAATGACAGCCACCTGCTGGATGAGATTGTCATGAGTGGTGTGTTCTGGTCAGCGGCGCCGGTGGTGGTCCTGCTGTTGGCGCGCGAGGCCAAGCGGCCCTACAGGGAAGTGTGGAAGAGCATGGTTGACTATGTGGCTCACTACGACGACAGCGAACAAAGCAAGGCCTCCTGATACGCCCCCTCGGTGGTGCTGTCCTGAACAGGCCACCAGTTTCCCCTTATGCGCTGTTGCACCGGCTATTGCCGGTGCTTTTGGGGTTGTCAGGTCCGGGCAATACCCGACAGGTCGAGACGTTTGAAGACGTTGACGATCACTACCACGATCACCACTGAAGCGACGGTCATAATAGTCGCCATCACCAGTACCTGAGGCTCGTCCGTAAAAACTTCCCTGGCAATCAGCATGGCGATGCTGCCGTTGCGTGCAAAGGTCACTATGCCAAGGGCGCGCCGATTGTGTCGGTCTGGCCCGGCGGCAAGGTAGCCGGTGGTAAAGGCGAGGGCGAAGAACAGCAGCCCGGCGAGCAGGGCGCTGCCCTGCAGTGTAGCAATCTCCCCGAAATTGACGTAAATCAGCAGGAAAAACAGGCCGTACAACAGGAACATCGACAGGTGATGGGCGAAGGGGCTCAGGCGGGCAGCCAATCGGGGGAAGCGGCCATTGATGAACAATCCGGAGCAGATCGGCAGGGCGACCACCAGCAGCAATTTGATCACCAGGGCGCCGGTATGGATTTCTGCATTGGGTATTACCAGGGGAATTATCAGCGGCACCAGTGTGACAGTGAAAATGAGCAATAGCGCCAGCAGTCCGAAAGCAAAAGCGGAGTTGCCCTTGATCATCTGTACAAACTTGGGACCACCTTCCGTACCAGCGGCAATCGCATACACCACAATGCCGGTGCGCAGCGCTTCGTCCATTGGGATCAGGGCGGTAACCGCAAGTGCCAGCAAGGGCACGGCCAGCAGATTGACAAGCAGGGACCGGGTCACCAGCGCCCTGTCTCGCAGTGAGCCCACGATCTGTCGCAGGGTCAGGTCCAGTCCGAGACTGAACATCGCCGCAACCAGAAAGATGGCTATGATGGGCCCGACGGCCTGACTCAACAGCTCATTAGTCACGCCCCGTAAGTCTCGCGCAGGTACTCCATAACATCCTTTGACTGATACATCTCAACGCCGGTATTGGGGTCGAAGATGTAGGGCATGATGATAAAGCCGGTACGCTCCAGGAACTTGCGCCGGTTTTCTGTGCCGGGCATGTAGTTGTGCATATTGTCGTGGCGAATCTCCGGCGGGTAATAGTCGGAGTGGCCCCCTGGCGTCTTGCCGCAGTTATGCAACAGGTACTGGATTTCCAGTTCGCAAAAGACCTCGCGCGCCAGTCGGGCGTATGGGCTGGCCTCAAAGGAGTAGAGCTCCAGGCGCTTTTTGGCGGGTTTGTTGGGAACGGCGTACATGCCGCTCTTGCCACGGGTGAGGGTCGCCAGGGTAGAGGTAAGAATACGGCGCTCGGGTACCGGCTCACCCTCCAGGGCATACTCCTCGTAGAGGTAGTTGACGATGGCTTCCGAGTCGCCCATTTTCACCCCGGTATTGGGGTCGTGCAGGAACGGTACCTTGCCTTCGCCACCCATTCTCTTCAGGCGCGCCTTGTGGCGCTTGCCGTTCTTGGGGATGGGATAAATCACGGCATCGAGATCCAGCTCGGTAAGCGCCTCGCGCACATGGCGGCAGTAGGGGCAATACTCAGCCTCAAATAATTCCAGGGTTTTTACCGGCTTCTTGCGGTTGCCTTTCACGATCAGGCCGCGGTCTACCCGCAGTACCGACGTTCCCAGGGATGCTACCGCCTTGGCTACAGTTAATGGGTTATGCATGGTGGTTTCCTCAGTTGTTCGGGCCATAGGTGGTGCGCAGGTAGCGCTGAATATCGCCGGATTCATACATGGCGGTTTTGGTATTGGGGTCGACCAGGTAGGGAATCATGACCTTGCCGCCGCGTTCTGCCAGCAGTTTGCGGTTTTTGGTCTCGGGGGTGTAACCGCGCTTATGACGAAGCTCTGGCGGCAACCACTCGCCCAGTTTACCTGGCGCCTTGCCCACGTTATGCAGCAAAAAGGGCAGCTCGAGTTCACACAGGGTCTCCCGCACCAGGCGGGCATAGGGGCTGGCTTCAAAGGAGTACAACTCCAGCGGTTTTTTCGGGGTCGTGCCCGGCTTGGCGAACATGCCCTTGCCGCCACGCAGCAGGGTGGCATTCAGGGATGACTTGATGCCCAGGGTCGGAATCTTCGCATCCTTGGGGCCGTACTCCTGGTACAGGTGTTTCACTATGGCCTCGGATTCATGCAGCTTGGCGCCGGTGTTGGGGTCGACCAGGAACGGCACCTGGGCTTTGCCCCCAGTGGCGATCAGCTGCTCTTTGAAGCGACTGCCCTTCTTGGGAATCGGGTAGATCAGCGCGTCCAGGTCCAGTGCGGTAAGCGCTTCGCGCACATAGCGGCAGTAAGGGCAGTATTCCGCCTCGTAAAGCACCAGCGTCTTTTTCGGCTGCTTGCGATGTCCAACGGCGATCAGGCCGCGGGTGGGGCGCAGCAGGGAAGCGCCCAGTGAGACCACGCCCTTGATTGTGTTTGTCATGTTCAGGATCTCCAGTTTCCGGGTGAGCTGATTTAAGCTCGCCTGCGTTGTTTATCGGCTGGCAATTTCGCCTTCCACCAGTTCAGCATACCGCCGCGAAGCTGGCGGACATCTTTGTAGCCGGCTTCCCGTAACAGGCGCACGGCCGGAATACTGCGGTGTGCTGAGAGACAGATCGTTACCAGCGGCTCATTTCGGTCAAAAGGCAATTCACCCAGACGACTGGCCAGCTCGGTGATGGGGACGTTCACAGCACCTACAATCCTGCTTCTTTCCCACTCACTGCTGGTGCGAACATCGAGGATACCCGGAGGATTGCTGCCGCTCATGCTTGCATGCAGCGCCTGGGGGTCTATTTCCGGCACCTTTCCAAAAGGAAGCCAGCGCATCAGTTTCGAAAGCTTAACCACCACGACCTCCCGCAATTTCGATTGATCCTCAACCTATGCTTGGCACTGTAGCAACTGGTATGTGGCCCCACCCCCCCCATGTGGTGGGGTACGGCAGTATCAGCGGGGGGGGATGGCTGCTAGACTTTCGGGCTATATGAAACAACATAATAATGATCCTCGCCTGACCCTGAAGGCCACCGCCCCCAAGGCGTCGCGGTCTTTGCTGTACCGGCAGCGGCTGGGCCTGAACAGCGGCAACCAGAGCGACCGGGCTTTCATCGCCCTGCAGGCAGCGGTGGGCTATGGCAAGACCTCATTGCTATTGCAGTGGCGGCGGGAGGCCCTGGAGTCGGGGGCTATAGTGGCCTGGTTGACTCTGGACGAGCACGATGATGCCGCCAGCTTTGTGCGGGGCCTTGATGTCGCCCTGAGCATCGGCAGCGGTTCCGGCAAGTTCGTGCGCGAAAGCAGTGGTGCCGCGGTTCGCCATGGGGGTGAGTTGGAAGCGCTGACCGTGTGGCTGGCCGAAGTGGCCAGCATGGCGGTGGACGTCGAGTTGTTCCTGGACGATGCGCACAGCCTGCCAGAGGACACCGCGAGAACCCTGTTGATGGCGCTGCTGCTTAACGCACCGGCTAACCTGCGGGTAATTCTCGCCTCGCGGCGGGCTTTCCCCCTGAATTTTGCCGAACTGATTGCCAGTGGACGTTTTCTCCATCTCTATGCCGACGACCTGTGCTTTACGATGGAGGAGACTGCCCAGGTGTTGGAGGCCGGCCCTGCGGCGGGGATAGACAAGGATTCCTGTGTGCGCCTGTACGAATTGACTGAGGGCTGGCCACTGGGGGTTCAGCTGGCCATGTCCACTGTGATGAAGCGGGCCAACCTGCGCGAGGCGATCGCGGAGTTTTCCTCCAGCAGTGGTGACCTGCAGCACTATTTTATGGAGGTATTGGTCAATCGGCTGGAGGTGGAAGAGGTGATGTTCCTGGTGGATATCTCCTGCCTGGACCGTGTGCACCCGGAACTGTGCCAGTGGCTGACAGAAAACGATCACAGCGCTGATATGCTCGCCCACCTGCGCGATGCCACCCCGGTTTTCCAGGATGTGATCAGTGGCGAGTGGGTGAGGATTCACCCCATCGCCCGGGAGTTTCTGAGCGAGCGTTTCGAACGATTGCCGCCGGAGCATCGCCAGCAACTGCATGCCAGGGCCGCGCAATGGCTGGCAGAGCACGAGCTGTTCGAGGAGGCAGCCCAGCATGCGCGACTGGCCCAAGAGGAGGCATTTGCCTTTGACCTGATTGAGCGTTGCCTGCATGGGATTATGACCCAGGGCAGGGTAGCGCGTGTGCTGGAGTGGCTTGAACACTTGCCGGAGGCAGAAATCAAGCGTCGCCCCCAGCTGTGCCTTGCCGTTGGTTGGGCACTGGCCCAGAGTGAGCGTCACGCCGAGGCTGCGGCGCTGGTGGCACCGATCATGGAAGACATTAAAGCGCAACCGGCCCTGCGTTGCGAGGCGGCGGAGATCTGTGCCACAGCAGCGTTTTTTGACGACGATTTGGACCGCTTGCGGGACGCCATTGCGCCCTGGCAGGAATCACTGCAGGATCAGCCCGCGCATCAGCAGATAATCGGCACCAACCTGACGGTGGCGCTGGAGCTGTTTCACGGCAAGCCCGAGCATGCCAATCATCACTTGCAACGACTGCGCAAGTTTGCGCGCGATGCCGAGCTGAGTTATGCCCAGGGCTGGACTGCCTGGCTGTCGGGATTTACCTACCTGTGGGAGGGCCAGGTAGCGCTTGCCGAGGAAGTGCTGCGCCAGGCCCTGTCCCGGGCCGAGACTGAATCCGGCCGACGCAGCCCCATCGCGGTGATGCTGGCCGCTACCCTGGCCGCCGTGCTATGGGAGCGGGAGCTGTTCGATGAGGCCAGCCTGTTACTGGCCGACCGCCTGGATGTGCTGGAGCGCCATGCCCCCCCGGATGCCATTATTCACGGTTACCTGACCGCCGCCCGCCTGGCTGCGGCAGCAGGCGCCCAGAGTAAGTCTCACGACCTGATTGAGCAGCTGCGAGCGATAGGGGATGCACGGGGCCTGCCCCGGCTGTGCGTTGCCAGCCTGGGTGAAGAGATTCGCATGCTTGCCCTGCGTCAGCAGGACAAGGCCTGCCAGGCGCGTCTGGCCGCACTGCAGGCCCTCGAGCAGGAACAGGCATCGTCCTGGGGGCTGCTGGAGCCCCTGGTGGCGCCCCAGTACGGTATCGCCCGTGCCTATGCCGCCATTGTCAGTTACCGCTGGGATACGGTGATACCGGAGCTGGAAGCTGTCGATCTATTGTTGAAAAGGATGCGCCGGGTGCGCGAGGCTATCCAGGTGCAGTTGCTCAGGGCGCTTGCCGGCCAGCAGCGCGGCGACAACTGTGATGAAATGATCCATGAAGCGGTGAGCCTGGCCGCAACACTCGGCCTGGGGCGGGTTGCCATAGACACCCATCCGACTTTCGCCGACAGCGCGACGGCGCAGGCTTCCGGGTCGGGCGGCAGCGCTGCCGACGGCGGAACAAGACGACAGCCCGTGGCCCGGGGTGGCAGGGACCAGCCCCGGGTGGTGGCGAATGCATTGCTCACCCCCAAGGAATCGGAAGTGCTGCAACTGCTGGCGGGCAACCTGTCCAATAAAAAGATCGCCCTCGCTCTCGGTGTCGGTGACCAGACCGTCAAGTGGCACCTTAAAAACATGTTTCACAAACTGCAGGCTGGCACCCGCCAGCACCTGTTGGCCCGGGCGCGTATGCTGGGGATTCTCGAGTAAACCGAAATCCTGGCAGCCCCCCCGGTATTGGGGGTGCTCGCGGTATGGATGTTCAATAATCTCAGGCTAACTCGCATTACCGTGAAACGAAACAGGGAGTCTTGTATGCGTATTGAGCCAATTACCTGCAACATCGGTGCAGAGCTGTTGGACGTCAGCCTGCGGGATGCCGCCCACGACGAGGCTCTGTTCGGCGAGGTCTATACGGCCCTGCTCAAGCACCGGGTGTTGTTCCTGCGCGACCAGGAGATCTCCGGCCAGGATCATATCGCCTTCGCGGCGCGCATGGGTGAGCTCGAAGATCACCCGGTGCTGCCCACCCCGGACGCCACGCCTGGCCTGGTGCAAATCTACAAGACCCCGGACCAGCCCGGCGGCCGCTACGAGAACACCTGGCACCACGACAATACCTGGCGCCAGGTGCCGTCCAGGGCTTGCGTGTTGCGCTGTATCGAGTGCCCGCCGGTGGGTGGCGATACCATGTGGGCCCATATGGTGGCGGCGTACGAACAGCTTCCGGATGACGTCAAGACCGAGATTGACGATTTGTGGGCCAGCCACAGTTTCCTGGACACCATGAGCGCGATGATCCCGCAGCAAAAGCACGCCGCGATTCGTGCCAAATGGCCCGCCGTCGAGCACCCGGTGGTACAGACCCATCCGGACACCGGTGAGAAAATACTGGTGCTGGGCGCCTGGGCCACCCATTTTACCAACTACCATAAACCCGGGCGGGTGCGATTTGGCCAGGACGCCACCCAGACAGGTGGCGAGCTATTCCGGTACCTGTTGAGCCAGGCGCATATCCCGGAGTTCCAGGTGCGCTTTCGCTGGCGCAAGAACAGTGTAGCCATCTGGGACAATCGCAGCACCCAGCACTACGCGGTGATGGACTACCCGCCGAGCCACCGTTATATGGAGCGGGCCTCTGTCGCCGGCTGGCATTGCACAGCCTGACCCGGGAGAAGGAACTGATGCCGGTACCACACTCTACTGATGACCCACTAAGCTTTAATCACCATTTTGCCACTGTCGATGACGCGCGCCTTCACTATGTCGAAGAGGGGCAGGGTCCTCTGGTCATCCTGCTACACGGTTTCCCCTACCTGTGGTACATGTGGCGCCGGCAAATCCGCGCACTGGCCGGCGCCGGCTACCGGGTAATAGCGCCGGACATCCGCGGCTTTGGCCAGAGCGATTGCCCAGCCGGGCCCGATGCCTACGCGATGATCCACTGCGTGGGCGACCTGGTGGGGTTGATGCAGGCCTTGGGTGAAAAGTCAGCGGTGGTGATCGGTCATGACCTTGGCGCCTGGGTGGCCTATGCGGCGGCCCAGATGCGACCGGATCTGTTTCGGGCGCTGGGCATGCTTAATACGCCGGTTACCCCGCGCGAAGCACAGCGGCCCAGCGCCAGCTGGGAGATAATGGCGGAGAAAACCGGGAAATGTTTTTATCAGGAATATTTCCAGCAGCGCGGTAAAGTCGATGCCGAGTTGGATGCCGACGTTCGCAAGACCCTGCGCAGCATTCACTATTCGATTTCAGGCGATGCCACTGGGGATGAGCGCTGGCGTCTGTTCATCGACCAGGGTGGGACGTTCCTCGACACGGTGTTTGATCCGCAAAAACTGCCAGCGTGGCTATCCGCTACCGCGATCGACTACTACGTAGAACAATACAGCCGAAACGGGTTTGCCGGACCGCTGGGTCATTACCAGGCGAGAGATCACAGTTGGCAGCAGGCGCGCTTCCTGGACGGGATGAAAGTGCAGCAACCCAGCTTCTTTATCGGTGGGGCAGCTGATCCGGCGGCAGAATTTTTTATGCCGAACTACGACAGGCTTGAGAGCCACCTGCCCGGTTTGCGCAACAAGGTGCTGCTGGCAGGCGTGGGCCACAGCGCGGCTGAAGAGGAGCCCGAAGTCGTCAACGCTATGCTCACGGCCTTTCTGGCAGAACTGTAAGCCCGGTCAGGGCGAAGTGGCTCAGACCAGCTGGACCGCCATGTATACCAGGCACGCCAGCGAAGCGCCCCACACCAGTGAACGCAGGTAGATGATGCCGAACAGGTAGCAGGGAATGTAGATGACCCGCAGTACCAGCCAAGCCAACGCCGCCTGGCTGAGGTCTACCTGCTGTATCATCGCCAACAGGCACAGCGCCAGGAAGGCAGGAAGACTTTCCTGTAGATTATTGCCGGCCCGTGTCACCCGCTGTTGCAGGGTCGATTGCGGTGGCGGAGTGTCGCGACTGGAAATCATGTACTTCGGATTGCCCAGACTGAGTCCAGCGGGAATCAGCCACAGTTGCACCAGCGTCAACAGCAGGCCTGCCACGATCATTGTTGCCATATCGGTTCATCCTCGTTAATTGTTATGCCGGCCGTAGCCGGTGAATGCTGCGAGGGCTTAGTCAGCTCGCACCACTGGGGCATTGTAGTTCATTTGCTCCTCGAGGCGAGATAGCCTGTGGCAAACGCTATGGCGGCCGAGGGTTTTTCCGCTATCACTTCCACCTCTGCGCTGGCGGCTTCGATCTCCCATCCATCTTCAAGTACACGGCCGATCATCCACAGAGCGCCTGCCCGGGTGGCTGAACCACAGTGAATGTAGACTGGCTGGTACTCACTGCTGCCCAGCGTTGCGAGGAAGGTATTCATCACCGCCGGGTCCGGGCTGTCAGTATCCAGTGGCAGGTGCACGAAGTGCAGCCCGGCCTGGTCTGCTGCGGCGCGATTGGCCTCGATGTCCGCGTCTTCCTCGCCTGCCATGCGGAGGTTGATCACGGTGGTGGAGCCTGCTGCCTTCAATGACGGCATGGCAGCAGGCAGGGTGGCTCCACCGAAGCCCACCAGCGGACCGGCGAAACTGGACGCATCCTCAATTTTTGAAAAGTTGCTGATACCAGTCATTTCTGCCTGCTCCGGTGCTGCCAGGGTGCTCGCTGCGCTCAGTGAACACGCGAAGCTTATTGCCGCCATAAATGCGAAAATTCGATCTCTCATACCTTATCTCATCAAATTGGTGATCTGGAACCCGGTACAAGACCGAGCGCCAGTTCGTCGGGCTAGCCGAGACGAGGTGACGGCCCGGGCAGCTTTTCAACCTCTACTTTCTTCCACTGCAGCTCGATCAACTCTTTCGCCGCCTGCTCCAGGAACTCGGGCGCCGCCCACTTGCCAACATCAAAGTCATTCTTGATATAGCCGTGTTTCAGCATGAACTCCTTGCCGATATCAACTGATTCCATATTCTGTGGCGACAGGTTGGGCACCATATCGACATACTGGATACCCCGGTAGGTATCTTCTTCATTGAGATAGTAAGTCTGTTTGTTGAGGATTGCCGCTGCCGCACGCTTGTGCTCGTTGGTCCAGCGTCCCACCCTGATCATGCCTTTCATAAAAGCGACTACCAGTTCCGGATGCTCCTCGGCCATGACATCGGTGCAGGTTATAACAGCGGGAATGTTAGCCAACTGCAGGGTCCAGTCCGGATAGCGGGACAGGTCTTCAATGGCTTTCATCTGGCCGGTCGCTTCCTGGATATGCTGGAAGACCTTGCTCTGGGTGTAGATGGCGTCCACCTTGCCCTCTAACAGCTGGGTCTCCAGCGGCCGGAACGCCAGGTCGTGTTTGTGGTCTCGCTTGAGCTGCCAGTCCGACGGGTTCTCCATTGGCTCCAGCATCTTGGGGTCGTCGTACCAGTCATCCGGGTAGGGGAAATCGACAATCTCCACATCTTTTATCGTCATCCCATTAAGCCTGAGCATTGCGAGGATGCCCTGGTGTTCCTGGATGCGCCACCAGTCGTTCTTGATAGTATTCAGGCTCTTGGTGATGCCGATCTTCTTGCCCTTGAGGTCGCTCATGCGGAAGATGTCGTCCCGCGAGCGCACCATCATGCAGCCGCCTTCGAAGGGAACGTGTGTCGCCCCCAGCAACCGGGTCCTGCGAACGTCCGCCTGCACGTGGATGGGAGGATACAGGCCACCGAAGCGGATCAGGTTGTCGAGGTTATGGACGTAGTGGGGGTACCAGTTGTTGCCACGGCGAGAACGAAAATACGAAAAATCGACGCCGATTTTCCTGTACTCCTCACCGGTCCAACCCAGTTCCTGGTCCACATTGCTGGCCGAAATCAGCGGGCAGTTGGTATAGAACACCTCTTTCCAGTTCAGTGGCACGGTAGCCGCTACTTTTTGGCCCTCGGCTGCTGCCTGTGCAGGGGTGGAGGCCAGGCCCGCCCCGAGCGCAGCTATGCCACCGGCGGCGAGGCCGGCGTTAACCACAAAGCTGCGGCGGGATTGTACTGACACGTCTTCTTCCTGAGTGTCCACAATTGTGGGGTCTATGTCTTTGTTGTCCACGATAGGCTCCTTCAGATTTCATCGTTGAGTGACCGATGGGCGAACGCGCCCCAGAGGGCACGCCGGCCGCAACATTGTTATAGCCATTGTAAATAGGCCCCCGGCTCCCGATTAGACAAAAACAGACATTGGCTATACATATTCGGACAGGCTCGAGTAAACTTGTTGACCTGAATCAACTATGAGTGCCGTTATAAATGAAAGGGTCGCCGGGTAAGCAGCAGCCTCATTTTGGCACGGTGCGTATTGCTGCGATTAGCTCCATCCCCCAGGTGTTCAGGCAGTTGGGTTTTGAGCCCGAAAAGGCCCTCGAGGATATCGGGTTCGACATACACCTGTTTGACGCCCCGGACTATGTCATCCCCTTTACCGAACGTAACCGGCTCATACAGCGCTGTGTGGATAAGTCAGGGTGTCAGCATTTTGGATTATTGATTGGTCAGCATATCGGTCCGTCTTCATTCGGGATGCCGGGCTTTTTGATGCAGCAGTCGACAGACGTGGGTTCTGCATTACGATCTTTTCAGCGCTATCTGCATCTACACGTGGATGGCGCGGTCATTTACCTTGATGCACAAGGTGAGTCTGCCTTTCTGGGCTACAGCATTCTGGAACCGACAGTAGAGGCCAGCGATCAGCTCCAGGATGCGGCTGTTGCCGTTGCTTTTAATATTATGCGCAAGTTATGCGGACCCGCATGGTTGCCTGCCCAGGTATGTTTTGCGCACAGTAAACCGCAGAACATCCGGCCCTTTATGCAATTCTTTGGTGCGCCGCTGTGTTTCGATATCGAGAAGAGCGGCCTGTATTTTCCCGCGGCTACTTTGCAGCAGCCTTTGAAAGGCACCGACCCTGAGCTTCGCTCCTTGCTGCAAAGGCAGGTAGACGAACTCGAAAATCGCTTTGCTCATGATTTTGCCGAGCAGGTGCGGCGCGTTCTGCATTCTTCCTTGCTGATGCACCAGTCGAGCGCCGATCATGTAGCCGCACTTTTTTCAATCCACCAAAGGACCCTGAACCGGCGCCTGAGAGCCTGCGGTACCTGTTTCAGGGAGCTGGTCGACGAGTGTCGTTTGCTCATCGCACGGCAATTGCTGGAAGGCTCTTCGATGAGTCTGGGGCAGATTGCCGAGGCGCTGGATTATTCTGACGCGAGTGCTTTTGCCCGGGCTTTTAAACGCCAGAGTGGCACGGCGCCCTCCCATTGGCGGAAGCATCATCACGCGGCCGAATACGCTAATTCTGGACTGTAATATCCCCCCCGTTGCGGGGGGTAAATTGTAGCGTCCTCGCACTTATAATGTGTGCGTTGGGTGGGCTGTTAGCTGTTTTTGAATTGCTGGCGACGTGCTGACTTTGTCCTTGTCACAACTGTGTCTATTCCAGGTTTAGAGGAGTTCCCTATGCAAGCTATACAGCACCCCGCAGCATGGTTGCCCGCCGACCTGACCGCCGCCGCCGAGCGCTGGCAGTACACCTTTACCGACGAAGACATAGAGGAATTGACGCAGGGCTTGGCTCAGATCCAGGCCAGTAAAAAAGTTGTGCCGCAATTTGGTAAAGAAGACTTTCCGCTACCGAAGCTAATGCAGAAATTGGCGCCCTACCAACATGAACTGGACCTCGGCCTGGGCGTATTTTACGTACGGGGCTTCCCGGTTGACCAGTTCAGCAAAGATGAGGCCAGCGCGATTTTCTGGGGCCTGGGTATGCATTTCGGGCAGCCCTGGGAACAGAACCTGCGCGGCCACTTGTTGGGCGATGTGATTAATGAAGGACGTAGTATTGACGATACCTCGGCGCGCGGCTACCAGACTACCGCCAACCTGGATATGCATACCGATGGAGCTGACCTGGTGGGACTGCTGTGCCTCAAGCAGGCACCTGTTGGTGGCGGTAGCCGTATCGTCAGTGGCATGGCGGTGTACAACCACCTGGCCAGGAGCGCACCCGATGTACTGCAGCATCTGCTGGATACCGAGTGGTATGTGGATTGGCGCGATGAGCAAGCACCCGGTGCAAAACCTTACCACCGTACCCCCATATTTGAGCGCGGGGAAAATGGCGGTGTGACCTGCTTTTCCATTGTACCCTATATATTCAGTGCCCAGCGTCACCGCGACAAGTGTCCGGAAATTCCAGCGCTTACTGCTTTTGATGAGCAAGCCCTGGCAACTTATGTGGCTGCTACTGAGAACCCGGACCTGGTGTTTGAGTACCATCTTGCGGCGGGCGACATGACATTCCTGAACAACCACTTCCACCTTCATGGCCGCAGCCAGTTCGAGGATGCGGAAGATCTGAAAGAGCGCAGACACCTGCGCCGCTTATGGCTGGAAGCCGATGCCTGGGGCGACATTCGCCCCCGGGCGATGCAAAGCATCTGGTCGACGGCTCGCGGCAGCTGGGCCCGGGATGACACCACAGTGCAGATGTGGGATTGATAGCCTCACGATTTTGAAATGTAGTCGCTGGAACAACGCAGGAGAGAATTGATCATGAGCGAAATGAAAGCAGATATACCCGAGGGCAAGCGTACGGCACAGGGGCTTTACCTTACTTCCCTGGAGGCCTATGAGAAATGGCAGGCCGCCCCGGACGAGGTGATGATTGTTGATGTGCGCACGCCCGAGGAACACCTGTTTGTCGGGCATCCAACCATGGCCTGGAAAATTCCCATTATCGCCCAGAGTTACCAGTGGGACGCGGAGAACGGCAAGTATCCCATGCAACTGCTAGCGGATTTTGTGGCGCGAGTGAGTGAGGTTGCCACAACTGACAGCACGATCATGGTGTTGTGCCGCTCCGGCGGCCGTAGCGCGATGGCGGCAAATCTGCTCGCCCAGGCCGGCTTTAACAAGGTGTATAACATTATTGATGGCATGGAAGGGGATGTGAACGGCGACTCCGAGAGTGTGGCCGGCAACGCCAACCCGCAAAGTGGCTGGAAGAATTCGGGCTGCCCCTGGACAAAAGCATTAACGCCAGAACGCAGCATGCTTCCCTAGGCCAGGGCGGCTAGGCGATGAGTCGCTCGATGCCATCAAGCAGCATGGCTTTCATGTGCTTGCGTGCCATCTTGGGGTAGACAGCGCGTGAGCTACCCATGCTGGACCAGCCGCCGACTGTCAGGGTGATTATCTGGAAGGCGGTAGCAGCGCATCGTTCTTTGTCTGCTTCGGTGTAGTGAATCATTGGTCGTCGATTCATTTTCAACATCCTCCTCTCGATTATTAGAGATTGGATGTTGCATCGACCTTATGAAACCGCAGTTTTATACCAGTCATTACGTAACTGGCGGTAACCGGTGTTGCGCGCCCAGTAATTTGCGGCCTCGAAGTAAAACACATCTTCCACGGCCAGTATCCGCTCACAGTGCAGGGTGACGATGCGCATAAGCTGTGAGCGTGCGTCCCGGTCGGTCTTCGCCAGCTCCTCTTCAAATTGCGCTTCCAGGCGTTTGATGTTGGCATAGAAGAAAGCATACAAGAGGTGTTCTTTCTTGGGGAAATAGTAACGCACAGCGCTCTGGGTGAGATTTGCGCGTTTGGCGATGGCTTCTTGTGATGCAGCTGCCACCCCCTCGGTACTGATTAGCACATAGGTGGCATCAAGAATGGCCTGCAGCGTGCGCATACCCTTTGGCGTACGCGCCTTGCTGACAATGCTTTCATCCATATCGATGAGAAACTGGGCCGTCATTGCATCTATTCCACCAGTGGTTGGGTTGTGCTGCAATCAAAGGTTGCAGGAGCGAGCCTGAAAGAGAGAAGCGGCAGTCTAACAAAGCCTCTCTTCATGCGCCTACGCAGCGTACGCTTTATTGACCCTGTTTGTTGACGAGCATCAAGATAAACCACGTAACCAAGTTGTTTAAAAGCCAGAAATCTCCTAACCTCATTGTTCTTAACCTAGCAGGAGAGTGATCATGAACCCCGGAGTAAATTTGCGAGCCATCGCCTTTGGCCTGTTGGCTTGTGTAGCAGTGAGTGGCGCCAATGCCGCGCAAGACCTGCCCAATGTAAGGATGATAGCAACCGGCGGCACTATCGCCGGCGCCCAGGCCAGCGCCGGGGATTACGGCTACAAATCCGGCGCCTACGATGTCGATACCTTGATCGCGGCGGTACCTAACCTGAGCAAGCTCGCGGATATTACCGGCGAGCAGGTCGTCAATATCGGCAGCCAGGACATGAACGACGAGGTCTGGCTCAAGCTCGCCAAGAGCGTCGCCGCTGCGCAGGCCGATAGTGAGGTAGATGCCATGGTCATCATGCACGGCACCGACACTTTGGAGGAGACCAGCTATTTCCTCAGCCTGGTGACCCAGGGCACCAAGCCAGTGGTTATGGTCGGCTCCATGCGTCCGGCCACGGCAACCAGTGCTGATGGCCCCGGCAACATCTATAACGGTGTCGCCGTTGCTCTCAGCCCTGAGGCCAGTGGTAAGGGCACGCTGGTCAGCCTCAACGACGAGTTTCACTACGCTCGCAACGTCGTGAAAACCAACACCACCAGCCTGCAGACCTTCGAAAGTGTAAACCGTGGCCCGGCTGGCCTGGTGCATACCGGCACGGTGGAATGGTTTGAGCCGATGAACAAGAAACTGGGTAAAGCAACCGGTTTCGATGTTGCCAAGTTGGACAAGCTGCCCCGGGTAGACATCATCTATGCCCACGCCAATATGAGCGCAGACCTGATCGAAGCGGCCATCAAAAATGGTGCGAAGGGTATTGTGATTGCCGGTGTGGGTGATGGCAATATGACCACCCCGGCTCTGGATGCGGTGAAGAAAGCGGCTGCTGACGGGGTTGTGATCGTGCGCAGCACCCGCCTGCCAGAAGGGCTGGTGCTGCGCAACAATGAGGTGAATGACGACGAGATGGGCTTTGTGGCTTCCGGCGAGTTCAATCCGGCCAAGTCAAGGGTACTGCTGCAACTGGCGCTGACCCAGACCAAGGATCCCAAGCGTATTCAGGAAATGTTCTAC
>Ga0102815_10000696_pt1 | contig 21793 bp, 17 predicted proteins | sample ColrivemetaGS759_FD_79113 | JGI IMG/M metagenome (GOLD analysis project Ga0102815, IMG submission 79113) | Estuarine microbial communities from the Columbia River estuary - Ebb tide ETM metaG S.759 | ecosystem: Environmental > Aquatic > Marine > Intertidal zone > Estuary | place: USA: Columbia... | reverse complement strand
TGCTGGAACACGTTCATCGCGAGGCCGCGGATCGTATCCGGCGTGATGGTCTGATTGTTACCGTTAAAACCCGGCAGATCCGGGGTGATCACCTGGAATTGTTCACCAAACACCGATGCCTGGTCGCCCCATTGCGAGCCACCACCGAGATAGCCGTGCACAAATACGAGGGTTTTCATTGCTGCAGGTACCCCCCGCCGATCATGTTAAATAACACTGTCGCCCGCTCCTTTTTACTTGCGATCGCCTTGCACGATCCGATCAAGAATCATCGCGCAGAACAGAATCGCAAAGCCGGCGAGTATTCCCTGGCCGACATTGGCGTATTGCAGCGCTTCGAGCACATCTTCACCAAGACCCTTGGCACCGATCAGCGAGGCCACCACAACCATCGCCAGGCTCAGCATGATCGTTTGATTGATTCCGGCGCGTATGGATGGGCTCGCCAGTGGCAGATCGACGCGCGTCAGCAGATACCACTTGCTACCGCCGAAAGCGATCGCCGCCTCACGCACGTGCTCCGGCACACCGCGCAGTCCGAGCACCGTCAGGCGCACCACCGGGGTGCCGCCGAAGATCATCGTGGTCACAACTGCTGCCGGCTTACCGGTGCCGAAGAAAGCGATAACCGGGATCATGAAGACAAAAGCCGGCATGGTTTGCATAAAGTCCATGATGGGCCGAATGAAGGAGTAAAAGCGCTCACGGCGCGCGCAATACATGCCAAGTGGAATACCGATCACAATCGACAGACAGGCCGCGGTGCCGAGTAAAGCAAGGGTAGTCATGGCTTTTTCCCAGAAGCCCAACAACCCCATGTAGAGTAAAAAAGCGCCCGAAAAAACGGACGCACGGGGACCTGCGGAGAGCCAGGTCAGGAGGATAATGAAACTTGCAATAACCATCCACGGCGTTTGCACGAAGATCAGCTCGAGTCCGTCCAGCACACCGCGAATCGCATAGGTAATCGCATCGAAAAAGGCCTCGCCATTGGTAACTGCGAAGGTGAAGAAGGTTTCTACCCACTTTATCGAAGTCAGCCGAATACCATGCTCGGTCGGGAACTGAATCAACCATGGATATACGCCGGGAAAACTGTAGTGAGTAACCGTGGCGACCACGATCAGGATCATGAACCCGCAACTCAGCGTGATGTACTGCGGTGTCATACCGGTAGCGAGACCCGGATCCGACAACCATTCGGAAAAACGTTTCTCCAACATAGTGTTGGCGATAACAGCCTGCACGGCCTTGAAGGCGATCAGCGCCACAACACCTAAGGTCGCGATCATCAGTCCGGTGCCTTCGAGTTGCTCGGCTTCCAGGCGTATGCCGCCGATAGCATCTTCCAGCGACTCTACCGTGCGCCGGTAAACGTCGATTTTGTCGGTATTATTTTCAATCGCGGAAGCAAGTTGTTGGCGTCGCAACTCCAGCGTGCCCTCAATGTTGCCGATACGCTCCCAGGCGGCCGCAGCCAGATCACCGAACAGGCCACGCACGATCTGCACGATAGCGAAGGTTTCCAGGATAAGGAAGCTGAGCCCCCAGTTCCACATGCCGCGTGACGAAAACCAGACCGGGCCGAAGATCCCCGCCCACAAGTTGAAGGTCCAGACGAATTTCGCATCACCACCGATTTTGGCAAACTGTTTGCGGTAGTAATCGGAGTTGGTTTTTACGAAACGAACGACCTGGGCGTCGCGTTCGGCGGCAAAGTTCTCGCTTTCACGCGCAGCAGCAGCGCTCATTTCGGTCGCTTCAAGTTCAGCAGCATCCTGTTTATCAAGCTCGGATGCACTCATGATGTTTCTGCCCCGTCGATAACCGTTTGCAAAATATCGGACCGCGTAATCACACCGACGTCGATGTCGTTGTCGCGCACCACGATCGGCGCATCGCTGTCGATCGCAAGCTGTATCAGTTCGCTCAGCGAGGCGCTCTCTTTTACCCTTGGCGCATCATCGGGCGGAGCAGCCAAACTCGCCCGGTATTTTTCAATCGGCTGCATCACCGCGTGCGCACGCACGATGGTCAAGCGCGAAATACCAGCGACAAAGTCAGACACGTATTCGTCTGCTGGCTCCATGACGATCTGCTCGGCAGTGCCGATCTGTACCACGCGACCATCACGCATGATGGCGATACGATCACCAATTCGCACCGCTTCATCGAGATCGTGGGTAATAAACATGGTGGTTTTCTTCATCACCGCCGACAGCTTGATGAATTCATCCTGCAGTTGGCGGCGAATCAGCGGATCGAGCGCACTGAAGGGCTCGTCCATCAGCAAAACTTCGGGGTCAGCGGCAAGCGCACGGGCAAGGCCGACGCGTTGCTGCATGCCGCCTGACAGTTCGTGAGCAAACTTGTTGCCCCAGGCGTCGAGCTCCACGGTTTTCAACATCTTGGCGGCGCGGCGCATGCGTTCGTTCTTGTTGATATTGCGGATTTCGAGCGGCATGGCGACGTTATCGAGCACCGACCGATGCGGCAGCAGAGCAAAGTTCTGAAACACCATGCCGATCTTGCGGTTACGGAATTCCATCAATTCGCTCGGTCCGAGCGCCATCACATCGGTGCCGTGGATTTCGATCTTGCCGGCAGTGGGTTCGAGCAGGCGGTTGAAATGTCTTACCAGGGTCGATTTTCCACTGCCCGACAAACCCATCACGCAGAAAATTTCGCCCTTGTTAACCTCAAGGCTGACGTCGGCCACGCCAACCACAGCGTTGTAGGTTTCAAGCACCTCCGCCTTGCCAAGGCCGCCCTCGCGGATTGCGCGCAGCGCCTCCTCGGCCCTGTCGCCGAAGATCTTCCACACGTTGGAAATTTTGATGGCGGATTCGCCAGCTGCAGGATTGCTTTGGGTGGACATGTTCATTGCCCCGGTTGGCGCGAGTAAATGACCTGGTCGGTGCCCAGGGATCGGCAAACTGCCGATCCCGTGAGCTTACTCAGGTCACGCGGATACCAGCCTTTACAGACCCAACCAGGCGTCGACACGCTCCGGGTTTTTAGCGATCCACTCACTTGCTACCTCGGAGGCATCGCGGCCCTTGCCCGAAATCTCGTAGGCAAAGCTACTGACGTCATCAGCGGTCAGCGAAAAGCGCTCAAAGAATTCGACGATGGCCGGAGAACGGCTCTGCAGTGATTTTGACCAGGCGATCTGCACTTTCTTCAACGCATCCTTGGTAGCCACACTTGACTCCTGGTACCAGTCCGGCGAATCGGAAGGCTGCACCATTTTATACTTCGCAGCGTCGAACTTTGGCTCGGTCAGCATTACCACGTCGAACATGTACCAGATAGCGTGTGGCTTGTAGCAATAGAAGGCGTAGCCCTCATCCTTGGCGATCGCATCCTTGACGCGCGCGGTTTTCACGCTTTCCTCTGCACGAATCGGCTCGATGAAGGACAGCAGATCATAGTCACGCACTTTGACTTCGTTGACGTTGGCCGACGCCCAGCCCGGCGCACCGATCCACATCTCGCCCTTGCCGTCACCATCACTGTCCATCTTCGCGGCCACGTCAGGACGACCGAGGTCGGCGATATCAGTAACCTTGTTAGCTTTACCGAATTGCTCCGGTACACAAAACCCCTGGTTGCCCTCGTAAGGATTCTGGTTCAGGGCAACGGTGCCCTTGCCGTCGACGTACTTCTTGGTGAAGCTTTCCTGGTTCGGCAGCCACACGTCAGGATGTACATCGATGTCACCCTTACCCTGGTCCATACCCTGAAAAATGGTGGCATTATTACCCGGTACCAGGTTGGCTTCGCCGCCGATACGCTCGACCACAACGGCCTGTAACAGTGCAGCAATTGCCTGCGCACCAGTCCATGATGGTGCACCAATGTTGACCTTCTCTGCGGCCAATGCCGCTGTCGACGTCATACTGACAGCCGTCACCAGCGCTAAACTTACTATAGATTTCTTCATCTTTGACTCCTCGGTTTCTCAATATAAATAGTTGCGACCTTAGATGGCCGCCTTGCCTGCTGTGGAATATTGCGCGCTGGGGATAAGCTTGAGGCCATCCAGCGCTGTCATTCTCTAGTGCGAACAAATATCCCCTGTTTTAAATCGCTTCGCCAATGTTGATTTGGACTGCTACTATTCCAATTCGGAATGACCGCATAGGCGGCGCTCTTTTAACTGATCCAGGCACAGGACGCCATACAAGTTACAACAACGACGAAGCGATGGATATAAAACTACTCGAAGATTTTGTCTGCCTGGCTGCGCAGGAGAGTTTCACAGCTGCCGCACGTGAACGTAACGTCACGCAATCTGCGCTGAGTCGACGCGTCCAGTCGCTTGAGAGCTGGCTTGGCACCGGGCTCATCAATCGTGACAGTAAAACGTTTGCACTAACACCACAGGGGCGAATCTTTGTATCTGAAGCTGAAGTAATTTTACGTCGGCTTTACAACGCGCGTGAGGCGGCACGCGTGCTCGGCACCAACGGCGACTTCGAAATCACCGTCGCATCGCAGAATTCGATTGCGCAAACACTTTTCCCGGATTGGGTAAAGCGGCTCGAATCCCGTCTCGACGGCGTCTACGTGCGCCTGATATCGGAAAAACTGAGTGAGTGCATCGAATTGCTGAAACAGGGTCGCGTCAACTATATGTTCTGTTATGCCCATGCTTCGTCAACCCTGCCAATTGACGAGAATCGCTTCACCTACACCACCATCGGCAAGGATTCATTAATCCCCGTTACGGTGCCCGGTGCAGATGGGAGCCCCCTGTTCAGTCTCCCGGGCAGTCCGGACAAGCCGCTTCCGTTTGTCGCCTATGTTCACGATTCAGTGTTCGGCAAAGCGGTTGATCAAATGATCCAGAGCAAATCGCAGCACTGCTATCTAACGCGTCGTTATGAAAATGCTTATTCGCACACATTGAAATCCCTGGTGACGGAAAAACTCGGACTGGCCTGGTTGCCTGAATCATCCATCACGGCCGACCTGGCCGAAGGCCGGCTGTGCCGCGCTGGTGACGAACACTGGGACATCGAGTTTGACATCCGACTTTACTACCACCATCTCGCTGCTTCTGCGCGCGAACAGACTATCCTCGAAACTTCACTGGAAATGGCCTCCAATCTGTCTGCTTGACCTGGTACTCGGCGGGCACTTTGCAGCCACCCGGGCACAATAACCCTGCTGCCAGCCCGTTGAATTGCGCCGCTAAACGGCTACACTGGCTTGCTCTAATCAGGATGCGACATTTCGATGCCCGAAAACTATCAACTCGTCGAAACACAATTGCAGGAGCCGCTTGAAAATGGCGATGTAGTCTGCAATCTGTGCCTGTGGCGCTGTCGCCTGCGTCATGGCCAGCGCGGCTACTGCCAGGCGCATGTAAACCGCAACGGCACACTCTATAACCTGTCCTACGGCATTGTCTCGGCGATCGAAGTGGAATCAATACGCAACAAACCGGTGTACCACTACCGTCCGGACAGCCAGATCATGTCGATTGGCAGCTATGGCTGCAACTTCCGTTGCAAGGGTTGTCATAATCTCGAGATTTCCTGGGGTGTGGAAGCGCTCGATAAGCTTGCGCGCGGGCAGTCCAGGGAAGCCTTTATCACGCCAGCACAGATGATTGAAACCGCGCTGAAGCATGGCGTAGATGGAATCGCCTTTACCTATTCAGAACCAGCAGTGTGGCTCGAATACGTGCTCGACGTGTCGAAACTGGCGCACGAGGCAGGGCTGTTCACTGTTTACGTTTCCAACAGCTTCGTTACCGATGAGGCGCTCGAACTGATGGCGCCACACATCGACGTACTGTGTTCCGACATCAAGAGCCTGTCGGCCGAGTTCTATCACGACATCTGCCCGGTCAGCACCGTCGACCAGGTGCTTGGCTCGATTCGTCGCGCTGCTGAGCTCGGCATCCATGTCGAGACGCGCACCAATGTAATTCCAACCAAAAACGATAACCTCCAAGAGCTGGCCGGCATTGCCGAGTGGATTCGTGACAATCTGGGTGCCGACAGTCCCTGGCACGTGACCAAATTTTACCCGGCTTATCAGCTGTCGCACCTGCCCGCGACCGAAAATGCAATCATCGATCAGGCCGCAGCGGCCGGGCGTGCAGCCGGCCTGATAAACGTGTATGGACATACCGATATTTCCTGCGACTGCGCCACCGAAAACGCGCCAGTATCGGCATGGATGGAACTCGATGCGGACGCGCTTAACTCGGTAAAAGCCTGCGCGGCACCCTGCTGTGGTGACGAAGGTATCCTGGTGAAGAAATTTGAACGTGAAGCCGGTGTGATTCCAGACGTTAAGTTCAACACAGTTTGATATTGCGGCATTGTCATCCCCGCGGAAATAGCGGCAATGAAATAGCTTTACAGGTGGTGCAGAGAGAGGATCTTGCGCACCGGGGTAGGGAGCCCGTGGTTGACTATGTCCCTGGTCGCAACCCAGGAGTAGTTATCGGTATCCGAGATTGACGCCGGTAACTGCTCAAGCTCGATGATGGCGAGTGATATATCCAGGCTGTAGTGCGAAAACTGGTGGTGGATAACGTTCTGCTGCACAGCGTCTGGCGCCTGCACCGTGGACAGAAAACTCTGCTGCCAGAGCTCGATAGCACTCGCCTCATCCACTTCCGGCAGCGACCACAGTCCGCCCCAGATACCGCTCGGTGGCCTGCGCCACAGCAAAATCTGTTCATCGTAGCGATGTAACAGCATCAAGGTGTTCCGGTGCGGCTTCGTGCGCTTCGGTTTCTTATGTGGGAACTCAGCCTGGCTGTGATGACGGTAACTGGCGCACAGGTCTTTCAACGGGCAGGCTTCGCATTTGGGTTTCGACCTCACGCAAATCATCGAGCCGATGTCCATCATCGCCTGGTTGAATACCGCCGAATCCTGCGCGGGCGTCAAGGTTTCGGACAGCTGCCACAGTCGTTTCAGAGTCTCACTCTGACCATACCAGCCCGGCACCCGAAAGCAGCGCGCCAGAACTCGCTTGACGTTACCATCGAGAATGGGCCAGTGTTGACCGAAGGAAAAACTGAGTATAGCGCCAGCCGTTGAACGCCCGATGCCGGGCAGCGCCTCGAGTGCCGCGATGTCGTCGGGAAACTGTCCCCGGTGCTGATCACGGATGATAACCGCGGCTTTATGCAGGTTTCGTGCGCGGGCGTAGTAACCCAGCCCCTGCCAGTGCTGAAGCACGTCGTCGACACTGGCATCGGCCAGGTCGCGCAGCTCCGGAAAGCGGCGCAGGAAGTTCTGATAATAGGGAATCACGGTGCTGACCTGGGTTTGCTGCAGCATGATCTCTGACAACCACACCCGGTAGGCGTCCTGCTGCTGCCAGGGCAGATCGTGGCGCCCATAGCGCCGATGCCAGGTCAGTACCGCGTCGGCAAAGCGCGCCGCGTTGGCGTTCATCTAGTCAAACAAATTTTTGAGTTTGTCCTCGAGTTTCTTCTTCGCCTTTTCCTTCTCGAGTTCAGCCTTGATTTCAAGTTCGCGCTTTTGCGCCTCTTCAAATGCCTTCTTTTTCGCCTTTAGCGCCTTTTTCTCCTCCTTGATCTGCTGTTCCAGAGCTTCCTTCTGCGCATCGATTTCAGCTTTGAGGTTCGCCTTCAGCATTTCATCCAGTTGCACATCGATCTCAGGTTGCGTAAATGGCCCCTTGATGCGCACCGGTATCGTTAGCCCGGCAAGCTCATCCGCCGACCCTCCGTCCTGCCCCTTGCTGGTACCCACCAACTTGGCATTGACCAGGTAATCAACCTCTTCGCGATTGAGATCAGCCATTCCCTTGCCGCCGACGCGCAACAATGGCGCCTGCAGGTCGAGGTCATCACTGGAGAACACACCGCTTTCAATCACACCGCTGATGGTGAGTGAAGAAAAATCGGTCTTTCTTGTCTTTGCCTCGGGTGCATCATCACCCTTCAGCCTGGCCTTTGCCGCCTCGATCGACTGGCGCAGGTTGAACCCCTCCAGCGCGCCGTCCAAAAACGCAAGCTGCATGGTGCCGTTACTATTCTGCTTGAGTTTACTGACCCATTCTCCGCGCGTGGTCAGGTTGACTTCCGCACTCGTCCTGCCACTGATCGGTGACTCGCCCATATAGTCCTTGAGCAATTCCCCCACCTCCACATCTTTAACCGATTTGCCAATACCATACTTCGGCTGATCGCCGCGAACATCGATCGCAACGTTAGCCACCACTTCGCCACCGTACATGTTCACACGCACCGGCTTAAGCCCAACCAGCCCTTTGTTGGCAGTCAGGCGCAGGGCAAAATCGGTCATATGAAGATTCTGCATCTTCATTTTTGCAATCTTCAGTTCACCATCAATATCAAGGTCGCGCAGAATTTGCATCGGCAGTTCAATTCGGGTGTCTTCAGCAGTCTTGCCAGCGGCTTGTTCACTACTGTCCGTGGCGGGCGCCTGTGTTGTTTCCCCGGTGCCGGAGGACTGTGTCGCTCCCTCGGCGCTATCTGCACCCGACGGTGGAATGTCAAGCAAGTCATCGACGTCCAGCATTTCCGAGGCAAGATTAAAACGCAGCGCCGGTTTTGCGAAGTTGCTTACTTGCAGCATCCCGCCGATTTTAAACTGATTCAACTCGAGGATCATGTCGTTCAGGGTCAAACGCTGCTGATCGATAAGGTATTCGACGTCGCTCTGTAAATCGAAGACGACATCAAGATCTCCGCTCGCACTGGCATCGAGATGCATGGTGAGCGGAAAGCTTTGGTTGGCGACGATGCGCCCCGTGCTGATATCAAGATCGGTCACCTGGTAACGCTCTCCGGCCTGTTCATCCAGCCACAACAGTTTCAGGTTGTCGATTTCCAGTCCGGCGAAGGCCCCCCTGAGTTCAAACTCGCCTGCAGGAGAGCTTGCAGCAGATGATTTCGTGCTGCCGGTTGATGAAGATGAATCGGCCGCAGCCGGAGTCGTGCCAGGCTTTGCCACCAGGTCGTCCCAGTTGTTGACCCCAGCCTTGTTACGGGTCAGGTTAATCTCGAGATCGCGCAGAATCAGCTTGTCGATTTCAGGCGCAAAACTCAGCAATGAAAGCAGGTCGACGCTGATACTGGCCTCGCCGATTCGTACCATCGGCGAGACACCGAAACTGGCCGCGTTGGCAAAGCTCAGGCCACCGAGTTTCATGCCGAGCGCCGGATAGATTGTCAGGCTCACATCACCCTCGAACTGCAGATCGCGGCCGGTGTGCTCCAGCACCAGGCTGGACATATCCTGCTTATAGGCGTTGGCGTCGAAAACTGCGACAAAAATCCCCACCGCGACGATCGGCAGCACCACGATCACGGCCAGGCCGATCAAAACATAACGAATCAATTTCTTCATATCGATGGAGTTGCTTTCACCTTGAGCGTTGATCTGAAATAATGCCCGCAATGTGGCATGAAACGGACATTGATACAAGATTATGGCAAACATATTAAGCGATTGGAGCAGGGGTATCAGGTATTGGAAACCCTCGAATGGAAGCATTGCCGGAATGATAGCGGGGCCGCTGCTGCTGCTCTTCTGTCTGCTAGTCCTGCTGGGATACTACTGGAGTAGCGAACCCGATCCCTTCGATGTCGAGCAGGCCGCCAGAGAACGCGCCCTCGAGACCGATGCGCAACTCACCACCGGCAGTTACACCACCAGCGCCGTCATCGCGGCAATGGAGACACTGCTCAACAAACGGGGCGGCTACCTCAGCAATGACATCATGCCACCCTCCATCTGGCTGGATAATATCCCCAACTGGGAATTCGGTGTGCTGGTGCAGGTGCGAGACCTGTCGCGCTCGATGCGCAACGACTTCAGCCGTTCGCAATCACAATCGGCCGAGGATGAGGACCTGATCGTCGCCGAACCCAAATTTAATTTCGACACCAAATCGTGGTTTTTGCCGGCCACCGAGAGCGTCTACCAGGAGGGCATCGACGCTCTCTACGGTTACCTCGCGCGCCTGCAAAACCCGGGGGATCCCAATGCCCAGTTTTACGCGCGTGCCGACAATCTGCAGGAATGGCTCGGCCAGGTGGAAAAACGCCTCGGCAGTTTATCGCAACGCCTCAGCGCAAGCGTCGGGCAGGTCCGTCTCAACACCGATCTGGCGGGTGAAACCGATGCCGTACAATCCACCGAAACCGCCGCACAGGTTAGTGTGAAGACGCCCTGGACCGAAATTGACGACGTGTTCTACGAGGCGAGAGGCGCTGCATGGGCGCTGGTGCATTTTCTAAAAGCGGTGGAACGAGATTTCGGGCCGGTGCTGCAGAACAAGAATGCCCTGATCAGCCTGCGCCAGATCATACGCGAACTGGAAGCCACGCAGGACCCTATCTGGAGTCCGATGATTTTAAACGGCAGTGGCTTCGGCCTGTTCGCCAATCATTCGCTGGTGATGGCCTCGTACATCTCGCGTGCCAACGCCGCGGTCATCGATCTGCGCGAACTGCTGAAACAGGGCTGATCCGTATTCGGTAATTAAAATGGCCGGGGGTGCGGTACTCACCCCCATGCTTAAAGCAACAACGCGCGCGCGCCCTGCCGAGAAGCCTCGGCGCCGTTAGGCTACGAAATGGCTGGAGTGGCTAGTCGCGTTGCCAGTGGCCGGATTTGCCACCGGATTTTTCCAGCAGGCGTACGTCGCTGATGACCATACCGCGATCGACCGCCTTACACATGTCATAAATCGTCAACAGCGTCACCTGCACGCCGGTCAGCGCTTCCATTTCAACCCCGGTCTTGCCCGTTGTTTCAGCGGTCACCGTGCATTCGATCGCAGCACCGGCCACATCGGTTTCGAATTCTACCGACACGTGCGTCAACGCCAATGGATGACACATCGGCACCAGGTCAGCCGTGCGCTTGGTTGCCATGATGCCAGCGATGCGCGCCACGCCGAGCACGTCACCCTTCTTATGCTTGCCCTGCTGGATCAGCTCCAGGGTCTGCCCCTGCATTACGATACGCCCGGCAGCAACAGCGCGGCGTGCAGTCTCTGCCTTGGCGGCGATATCGACCATGTGGGCCTCGCCGGCCTGATTGAAGTGGGTTAGTTTACTCATGCCTGCGATTCTATCACTTTCATACGAATACCTTAAAACAGGCGTGGATTGAATTCGAAGCGAGCCTGCATTTCCCGATAGAACTGCTGCGCCTCATCATCATCGGCAGGCGGCGTATGAAGTATGATCTCGACGAATTGATCGCCGGGTGGAGAGTCCGGCATGCCCTTGCCTTTGAGTCTCATCTTTTGCCCGGACTGCATGCCCGGCTTGATCTTGAGTTCCACCGATCCGGCCAGGGTAGGCACTTTCAGGGTACAACCGAGCGCGGCTTCCCAGGGTGTAATCGGCAAACGCAGAACCACGTCACGATCATCGAGCCGGAACAGGCGGTGCGCAAGAATATTCATTTCCAGCAACAAATCCCCGGATTCACCACCTCCAGCAGATGCCTGACCCTGTTTCGCAAGACGCATCTTCTGTCCCGTCTTGACGCCTTTGGGAATATTAATCTTGAGTTTTTTCATCTCCGTGGAGCCGGAAGATTTAGCAAACTGGATGGTTTTACTGCCACCGTTGTAGGCTTCCTCGAGCGTGATATCGAGCTTCAACTGCAGATCCGCGCCGCGTTGCGGGCGGACACGCTGGCGCTGGCCGAACGGTGCGCCCTGCGCCTGGCGACCGCCACCGAACATGGATTCAAAGAAATCGCTGAAATCACCGCCACCGAACTGATCCCCGGCATAGGCGCCGCCACCAAAGCCACCAGCCCCGGCACCCTCGAATTGCTGCCCATGCTTCCAGTCAGCACCAAAGCGATCATAGGCCTGGCGCTTGTCGGCGTCCTTGAGTACCTCGTAGGCTTCCTTGACCTGCTTGAACTTGTCTTCGGCGCCCGCATCCTGGTTCACGTCAGGATGATACTTGCGCGCAAGCTTGCGATAAGCCTTCTTGATTTCGCTTTCATCGGCGGCGCGCGAGACGCCCAAAATTTGATAGTAATCCTGGTATTTCACGTTTTATCTGGCTTAATTCGAGTCCTGATAGATAGGTCTTTTATAGGGTTTTTCAAGAGCCTGATAGCTTTTCAGGCTCTTCTTCTGCCGCGACTTCGACTTCGCTTTCGACCCCGTTTTGCGCAACACTCTCGATCTCCAGAGGCTCCGCCACCAACTGCAGGTTCTCGGTCTGCAGATCACTGTGCAGGGGTTCAAGTTCCGGCATCGATTTGGTTACCTTACTCGACACCTCGGCGAAGCGCTCGACCTTGCCGTGTAAACCCTGACGCCCGGTCAGCGCTTTGGCGGTGAGGTTGAAATGATTATTGGCGGCCTGCAGGCTGCTACCGAGCCTGCCGAGTCTCTCGGCCACGGCGCAGACCTGGTTGTAAATATCACCCGCCTTGTTACCCAGTTCGCGAGCTTCGCGCGTGCTGCGCTCCATCGACCACAGGTTCGCCACCGTGCGCAGGATCGGAATCAAAGTGGTATGCGACACCATAACGATATTGCGTTCATAACCATAGGAAAACAGGTCTTTCTCATACTTGAGCGCTTCGATATAGGCCGGCTCGATCGGCATGAACATCAACACGAAACTGGGGCTGCGAATGCCGATCAGATTGCTGTAATCCTTGCTTTGCAAATCATCAATGTGGCGCTTCACTGCCTTTATGTGATCCTTCAGTGCGCGTTCGAGCTGCTCGTCGTTTTCGGCTGCGACTGCGCGATCATAAGCAACCAGCGAGACCTTGCTGTCGATAACGATATGCTTGTCATCGGGCAGTTTAATGAGGAAGTCGGTCTGCTTGCGCTTGCCCTCGTCGTCAACAAAGGAGGTCTGCTTTTCATAATGACTTGTCTCCAGCAGACCACTCATTTGCAAAGTTTTCTCAAGCTGGGTTTCACCCCAGCTGCCGCGTTTCTGCGAATCACCCTTAAGCGCGTCGGTCAGGTTTTGCGCATCGCTGCCGATCTTGAGACCGACTTCGAGCACCTTCCTGATTTCGCCTTCCAGCAAGGCGTTGCCCTTTACCGATTCACTATGCACATCATTGATACGCTTCTGGAAGCCCTCGACCTGCTCCCGGAACGGCTTCAACAGGGATTCCAGAGAGTTCTTGTTGGTCTTGTCGAAGGCGCGCGCCTTGTCATCCAGAATACGGTTGGCCAGATTTTCGAACTCGACAGTAAGGCGCTTGCGATTGTCTTCCAACTGCTCGAATTTCTGCGCGGCGAGTTCGCGTTCTTTTTCCAGTTCCAGCTGCTTGTGCTGGATATCCTTTTCCGCCGTATGCAGACTTTCGCGCAAGCCGTGCTCGCTTTGCAGTGCGACTTCGAGGCGCTTTCTAAGCTCAAGATTTGCACTTTGATACTGGCGCAAGCCAAAGGCCAGTCCCGCCAGCACGAGGCCTGCGAGACCGGCAATGATCCAGATTAAATTGGCGTTGGTGATTTCTTCCATGCGGGTCGGATCAGGTAAATATGTGCCCGCAGTCTAACCGAGTTGGGATCAGCTCGCGAGAGCTTGTTAGCCCAAAGCCGCCCCCCTGATATTGGCCTTGCCGCGAAAGTGAAAATAAGGCACCAGACAAATGCAGTAGACAATGCATCGGGCCAATACGCCAGGCGAATAACGGTCTCGCAGCCTGGCCCGCATTTCTCACCACCGTTCGTAGCGAGGCGGTGAAAGGTGGTATCCCAGGTGTCTTTCGCGACCACTCCCTACAATGTTTGCCAGAAACGGCAAACATTGTAGGGAGGGTGCGCAGGCATTGTCGACACACTGTTGAGCGCTCTGACCGAGTGAAAGTCACCTGGGATGCCGCATAGCGCCGCCACAGTACGACTGCAGGGATGCAGTGCGATGCGGCGTTCCGATCCGGCGTTCCGGAGGTAGAGCAATGCAGGAGCAATTGCCGAGAACAGTGGTGAGAAATGCGGGCTAAGGATTGAGAGATAACAGCTCTGCGTTGACGGCGCTTCTGGTGGCGCCTGTCTCCTGCTGTTGCAGGCGCTCACACAGGGTCCACAGTGAACCGCCCTGCCAGACTGCAGCCTGCCCGGCGTAACGACTCCGGTTCAATGCCACCACTTCCTGCGCTAACTCGTCTCCCAGCACGTTGACGAGTTCGCCCAGATTGACAACGCGCCGAGGCGCCAGCAGGGCCTGACCCCAGGCGAGCAATGCCGCCCGCGCTGAAGCAGAATCGTCTTTTTCACAGGCCGCGCGTAACATCCGACTCGCGTCGCGCAAGCTCACCGGGTTGCCTTCCGCCTCGCTCGATGCTGCCCGTGCCTGTTTGCTGCGAGAACGCCCCAACCACCAGTAAACAGCTGTTACCAGCCAGCCGCAGGCCAGAAAAAGACTCAACCATACCCAGAATCGGCTGGCTCCGGTAGTGATTGCCAACGGAGCAGATTGCGGTACAGCAGCTGTCGGCGGTGGCAGCATCGCAGTCGGGGCAGCCTCGACTCCGGGGGCAACCATCAACTCACGCGCCGGCAGTGTCGCCGTCTCCAGTCGACCTGTCGCGCGATTCCACCAGTTGATACTGACTTCAGGAACTCGATAAACTCCCGCGCTACCAGGGATCAGGGCCACCTTCTGCGCCCGTTGTGCGCTTATTCCCTTGCTACTGCGACGATCCTGCAACACCGGCTGGTCGGGGTATTGCTTGATACCATCGATCGCCTGCAGTTCAATCTCGGGTAATTGTGCCGCGGTCAAACCATCTGCGATCATCACGATGCTGCGGGTCACGGGCTCACCGGCGACCAGTCCGCTGAGGTCTGCAGGCCATTGTTCACGCAGCTCGACGCGATCCGCAGGCAACCAGTAATCACCATCGAATTCGGCCGGAATCGGCTTCACGTTGATGACCAGGGGTTGCGAGCGAAAGCGGCGAACCTTACCACCACTGTTAAACGGATCGATGGCGGAGCGCGAACGCGAGCGCAAACGCACCTCGGCGAGAACCGGCGGAATATCAAGCTGCCCGCTTTGTTGTGGAAACAGAGCAAACTGCTGTTCCAGCGCCAGGTAGGAGCGATCGGCTATGCGCGTTTGGTACTGGCGCAGGTCGCCCAGTGGTTCAATCACCAGGTCAAGGTCCTGCGCCGCGATCTCGCCGAACTGGTAAGCGGCTATATCGGTTGCACTCAGCAATCTCATCGTCAGGATTACCTGGCTTTGCACATGCACCTCGGAGCGATCAACGCTGAGCTCGAGGATATGCTCGTCATGTGGTAACGAGGCAAGCGAAGACGGTTTAACTGAGACCTGAAAGGATTCGCTGCGCTCATTGCCAAAGCGGATCGCCGGTATCACGTATTCACCGATTTGCCTGGCCATTAGCTGCAGCGTCCACTTGACGCTGCGCTTATATTCGCCGTTGATGATGCTGATATTGTTGCTGCGATTATTACCGAGCACCAGGAAGTGCTGCTGCAGTGCCGAGAAATCAGGATCGCGCGCGGGGCTGTGATCGAGCGAGAACACCAGCTGAAAAGACTCGTTCACCTGCACCGGGTTGCGATCGATGATGACTTCCACCTCGGCAACCAGCGGCAGGATTATCCCGACCCACAATAGCAGGATGACGATCAACCGTCGCATACTCACCATGATTCCACCTCTCTGTCGAGATCTCCACGTTGACGATACTGGTAAAGAAATTTGCGCCGCAGCAGGCCACCCGGTTCGTCCGGTATCTTGCGCAACCATTGTTGCGCGGCCTGATCTGACATTTGCTGGTCAAGCCTGGCCTCAGTCTCACTATCCGCCTGACCCTCACTCTCGACAGGATCAGACTCTTCTTGCTGTGCCGCCTGCGCCTCCTCTGTGGATTCACCATCCTGCGCCTGATCACCTGCAGGCCGTTCTGGGCCGGAGTCCTGCCTGTCCGCCTGTCCGCCCTGTTTCGACTGTTCGGAGAGTTCATCACCTGCCGACTTTCCGGTACCGGATTCCGTTGAATCCTGCTCACCCGGGGATGACTCGCCGTCGGAATCGCTGGCCGATTGCTGCTCCTGTTGCTGGCCTGCATCCGATTCATCGGTCTTTTCTTGCTGCGAGTCCTGCTGCTGTTGCTCCTGCTGCTTGAGCCAGTCCTCAATTGCCTGTCGATTGAAGCTCGCGTCCTGGTGACCGGGACTTTGCTCCAGTAAACGATCGTATGCGTCCAAAGCCTCCTCATACTGCCCCTGCCGAGCGAGCGCGGTAGCGTAATTATAGGTTGCAGTTTCACCGCCCTGCTGCTGCCAACCCTCAGCTGCGGCGCTAAAATCACCCGCACGGTATTTCGCCGCTGAACGCCATGAAACATCATTAAATTTTTCCGCCGCCTGCTGATGATCTCCCTGTTGATACAGCTGCATGGCTCTTTGATCGCTATTTTGCCACAGTGATGACCAGTCGAGCGCGTCGGCATCAGGCGGCATAACCAGCAGAAATAACGGCGCCAACCAGATAAGACCGCGGCGAAACGCGAGCGCAGCCAGCGGCAGGGCGAAAAGCAGCAGGAATGGACCAAGCTCACGCCAGAGATCGGCAGAGCGATCACTTTTTTGCGCCTCGGAGTCACCGATGCTCGATTTCATGACATAGTTCAGCGTATTGATATCGATGTCATCGGTGCTGATGGTTGCGTAGGCACCGCCGCCAATTCCGGCTAGCTGGCGCATGTTCGCGGCCAGCAATCGGGTGATCACGATGGCACCCTGGCGATCCTTCAGAAAGTCGCCGCTGCGAAGCGCTATCGGCCCGCCGTCAGGAGTACCAATAGCCAGCACCGAAACACGCTGCCCCGGGTTCTGCTCAAGCAAAGCTTCGAGGCGCTGCAGTTCCATGTCACTGATACCATCGGTCACTAACAGCACATCGCCCTGCGCCACCAAACTGTTATCGAATAGTTCCAGGGCGCGTTCCAGTGCGTGATCGGCACGGGTCCCCTGGGCCGGCATCAAGCCGGTTTCGAGATCAGGCAGCAACGCCAGAATAGTTTTCACGTCCGTCGTCAGCGGAGTCACCGCAAAGGCATCCGCAGCATAGACAACCAGGGCGCTTTGCCCCTCGTTTCTCAGGTTCAGAATATCGGCAATCTTGTGGCGCGCACGCGCCAGCCTCGATGGCCGAATATCGGTTGCGTCCATCGAACGCGACAGGTCCAGCGCTACCACCAGCGCCGAGCGCTGCTGATACATCGCCTGTTGTTGTTTTTCCCAGGTCGGGCCGGCAAGCGCGACGATGGCAAGGGTCGCGACCAGGCTGAGTATCCATGGCAAGCGGTTACCATGCCGGCTCCCATCGCTACTCAACACGTAGGGTAACAGGCGCGCATCGATCACCGCTCGCCAGTTGCCACTGTCGTACCCGCGACGGCGCAACAGCCATAACCCCAGGCCCGGCAGCACTAGCGCAAACAACCATTCAGGACGTATAAAGTGGAACTGTTCAATCATTGAATTCTTCACGCCCTCGGGAAGCACCAAACGGGGGCCGACTGCGCAGACCCGGCCACAGTTGCGCTGCAACCAACAGCCCACCCAGCACCAACGACAGGGCCAGTGGCCAGACAAACAAGGATTCCACGGGCCGCAAGCTGCGCGTGTCGCGCGGCAAGGGCTCGAGTTCATCGAGTAGCTGATAAATTTTCGCCAATTCTTCGCTGTCACGTGCTCTGAAATAACGACCACCACTCAAACGCGCAATTTCGCGCAGAGTTTTTTCATCCAGCTGTGCCGACGGGTTACTGCGGCGCAAGCCAAACCAGGTGTTGGTAATCTGTTCATCGGCACCGATACCGATAGTGTAAATCCGCAGTTCTCGCTGGGCGGCAATTTGCGCTGCCTTTAAAGGCGTCACTTCACCGGCGGTATTGGCGCCATCGGTCATCAGAATCAGCACCCGGGAATTATCCGACTGCAGATCGAGACGCTTGATGGCAAGCCCGATAGCATCGCCTATCGCGGTGCGCTCTCCGGCAAGGCCTATGGCTGATTCATCCAGTAATCGGTTGACCGTTTTACTGTCGAAGGTCAGGGGAGCCTGCAGATAGGCCTGGCTGCCAAACAGAATCAGGCCGAGCCGATCACCTCTGCGCCGTTCGATAAACTGGCTGGCCACCACCTTGGTTGCCTGCAGGCGATCGACCTGTTTGTCGCCGATTTTGAAGTCGCTGGTGCGCATACTATCGGACAGATCCACAGCGAGCATCAGATCGCGACCGCTTACCGGCAGGGCCACAGCCTCACCGAGCCATTGTGGCCGGCTCGCCGCAAACACCAGCAGCAACCAGGCCAGCAGGCACAGCCACTGACGCCAACGCCGCGGGGAAGCGCCCTCGACAATATCCCCACCCAGGCGGAAATCCTCGATCAACGGAACACGCAGGGCTGCCTGCTGTCTGCCGCCGCTGGCAGGCAGCAGCCAATAGATCAGCAGCGGCAACGGCAGCATCGCTAACACCCACGGCCATTCAAGCTGAAACATTGTCTCGACTCCGCGGTAAGGCACGTAACCAGGTTTCCGTTGAGCGCAACAATTCCTCGACATCGAACTCGCATTGCGCCCGGTAGCGGTGATGCGCCAGCAACTCGAGTTGCTCGACACTGAAGCCGGCATCTGGCGCGAGCGTTCGCAGCTGTTCCAGCCACTGTGAACCAGTCGCCGAGGCATATTGCTCGCGCCCGTAATAGCTCATGGTGACGCGACGTAACAATGCGGCGACCTCGCTCAACACAGCCCTGTCGCTGTAACCCTGCTGGTAGTTCAGCCGAATGCGTGCAAGCTCCTGTTGCGACAGGCGCCGCAGCGGCTTGTGTTTTAACCAGCGCAGCACGCGAGGAAGCAACCACGCCAACAACAGAATAAGCGCCAGACTCATCCACCATCCGGGTGCGGGCGGCCACCACAGGCTTGCTTCGGGCAGGTGTATATCTCGTAATTCAGGCGCGCGTACTGCAGGCTGATTCATCACTTGCGCATACCCAAACCAGACCTAAGTTCGGCTATCATGTCGCCATCGGTAGCGATGTCTAGCTGAAACAACCCTAATTCATTGCAAAGTTGCTTCAGCTCCTGCTGCTGTTCGGCGTAGCGCTGCTGATACTGTGCACGCACTTCGGGATTCGCAGTGTCGATAGCGACGCTGCTCGCTCCATCGGTTATCCGGTAGCGTCCTGGAGGCGGCAGCACCTGCTCGAGTGGATCGTAGGTGTGTATCATAACCACATCGTTGTGGCGCGCCAGTTCTGCCAGTTGCCCGCGGCAATCGCCGTTTAGAAATCGAAAGTCGCTAAGCAATACCAGCAGACTGCCGGGACGAGTCACCTGGCGCAGCCGCATCAACGCATGCAAACCGGGTTGCTGTTCGCCAACACCAGAATCCTCCATCTCCCAGGCCGGATGAGCTGCCAGTTGTTGAATAAACTGCAACACTGCGCGCTTGCCACGCGTCGGACGAAACTCGATGTGCTGCTGCTCGGAAAACACCAGGTAACCCACCCTGTCACCATGCAGTACGCTGCTCCAGGCCAGCAATGCAGCAAGCTTCGCGGCCAGCACGGATTTGAAACAGACTCGGGTGCCGAAAAACATCGACCGCGACAGATCCAGCCACAATAAAACCGGCCGCTCGCGCTCTTCGCGGTAGACTTTGGTGTGGGTCTGACCGCTGCGCGCGGTGACGCGCCAGTCGATGCTGCGAATATCATCGCCAGGCTGATAGGGCCGTGATTCGTGATATTCCATACCACGTCCACGAAATGCGGATAAATGCCCGCCCGCCATCTGCGCCTTAACCGCATTCGAGATCAGCGGCAAACTGGCAGCGTCGCGATTCAGTCCAATCAGAGTGGACAGTTTTACCCGAACGATGTCGTCGCCTGCTTGCACGGCAGATTCTTAAGGGACAGCGACCCGGCCGAGGATCGCCGCGATGCAACTGTCGGCAGTCATACCCTCCGCTTCGGCCGCAAAACTGAGTATGATGCGATGGCGCAATACGTCGGGTGCGAGTAACTGGATATCTTCAGGCACCACGTAATCGCGATCATTCAGCCAGGCATAAGCGCGCGCGCATCGATCCAGGGCCATGGTGGCACGTGGACTCGCGCCGTGCTGAATCCAGCCAGCCAGTTCCTCGCCGTAACGGCTTGCATCGCGCGTTGCGAGAACAATCTCGATGATGTAATCCTCAAGGCTGTCATCCAGATGAATATCGAGCACAGCATCACGCGCCTCCAGCAAGCTCTGCTGACTGATCTGCGCCACGGTCGGCTGCTGCTGCGACTTTGAGCGCGCCTCGGCGCGAGTTAGCTCGAGAATTGTCTTCTCATCCTCGGCACTCGGGTAATCGACGCGCACGTGCATCAGGAAGCGATCGAGCTGGGCTTCGGGCAAGGGATAGGTACCCTCCTGTTCCAGCGGGTTCTGGGTCGCCATCACGAGAAAGATATCCGGCAGCAGATAGGTCTCGCTGCCAACCGTGATCTGTCGTTCGGCCATGGCTTCGAGCAGTGCCGACTGCACCTTGGCCGGGGCTCGATTGATCTCATCGGCCAGAATCAGATTGTGGAACAGCGGTCCGCGCTGGAATTTAAAGCTGGCGTCCTGGGGACGATAGATTTCGGTACCGGTGAGATCGGCCGGCAACAGATCAGGGGTAAATTGAACGCGGTGAAAACTGCCCTCAATGCCGTCGCCAAGCACCTTGATGGCGCGCGTCTTGGCCAGACCCGGAGCACCCTCCACGAGCAGGTGTCCGTCCGCAAGAATGGCCACCAGCAGGCGCTCGATCAATCCCTGCTGGCCTATAATCCGGGCGCTCACGGCCGCCTTCAAACTCAGTATTTCCTGTTGTGACAAGTGAACCTCTCATACGATGATGAATATGCTGGTTTACGCCGTTACTACGCCAACTTGACTGCGCAGATTTGACAGCACTAACGGGGCAAAAGTTTAACTGATTTGAAGCGCCGGATTAACCCGCGATGATATAAATGATCACCGGCTTAATCCGACAGCAGATGGCCGGTCTTGATCCAGGTAATGGTATCTTCCTCGGCGAAACGGGAATGCTCGCTGTTATGCGGATTTCGCACCCAGGTACCGGCGGGATAAGCGCCGAATTCATCCTGCAACATTCCCGACAGCACAAAAAATTCCTCGCCACCAAAATGTTGCTGAGGCGGGAAGCGACCGTTGGCTGGCCAACGGTACAAGGCCACCATTTCGGTTGAAAAGAAATACAGGGGCTTCACCTGCAGATCGTCTTCAGCCGGGAACCAGTCGCCACTGTTACTATCGATGCGCAGATTGACATCGTCATCGGCATCAAACTGGTCCAGCTTGACCAGCAGCACGCAACCTTTCTCGCTAAATGGCGAGTGCTTCGAACCCGGCGGATTGCGGAGATAGGTACCGGCCGGATAGTTGCCGTGTTCGTCGGAAAAAACTCCTTCGAGAACCAGAATTTCCTCACCGTGCGGATGGCCATGCTGGGAAAACCGTGAGCCCGCATCATAGCGCACCACGCTGGTAGTATGCCCATGCTCCGCCGCTTCGCGTGCCAATGGCTTACGCCAGACACCCGGCATCGGACTGGCTTCCCATTCCATTTCAGAGGTGCGGATAACGACCGGCTTGTCAAAATTCATGTTTAACATAGGCTGTGGGCAGTAACTGGTAAAGCAAGCCCTGATCTTAATCAGAAATCGCTCCAATTGCAGCAAAACGAAGACAAAAAAAAGCAGCCGC
>Ga0102815_10000693_pt1 | contig 21824 bp, 15 predicted proteins | sample ColrivemetaGS759_FD_79113 | JGI IMG/M metagenome (GOLD analysis project Ga0102815, IMG submission 79113) | Estuarine microbial communities from the Columbia River estuary - Ebb tide ETM metaG S.759 | ecosystem: Environmental > Aquatic > Marine > Intertidal zone > Estuary | place: USA: Columbia... | reverse complement strand
ATACAAAGCATCAACAGAAACAGCTTTGAAATCTGGATGATCAACTTCTCTAATTTTATCTAAATCTTCATTAGAAATAACAGGGTTTTGAATTTTTAATTTTTGACATTGTTTTTCTGAAATATCAAAAATATTTACATCACCACCTATTGGTAAACTAAAATCAGTAACAACTTCCTCTCTAATACCATCTAAAGGGGGGTTGGTAACTTGGGCAAATAATTGTTTAAAGTAATTATATAAAAGCTGAGGTTGATCAGATAAAACTGCCAATGGAGTATCATTACCCATAGATCCAATTCCTTCCTTGCCAGAAGCAGCCATTGGGATAATAATTTTGTTTATTTCTTCAGTGGTATATCCAAAAATCTTTTGTCTGTTTAATAAACTTGTTTCTTCAATAGGACATGTATTTCCAGTATAAGGAACTTCTTTTAATCCTAGTAAATTTTTATTCAGCCATTTTCTGTAAGGTCTTTTTGAAACAACTTCATTTTTAATCTCCTCATCATTAATTATTCTTCCGGCATTCATATCCACCAAAAACATTTTTCCAGGCTCTAAACGGCCATGGCTTACGACATTTTCTGGTTTAATGTCTAAAACTCCTGTTTCTGAAGACATTACAACGTTTCCGTTTTTTGTAACAGTATATCTTGAAGGTCTTAATCCATTTCTGTCTAACAAAGCACCTATATAATTACCATCAGTAAACGGTACGGACGCAGGTCCATCCCAAGGTTCCATAATACAAGCGTTATACTCATAAAATGCTTTTTTCTCATCGCTCATGGTACTATCTTTTTCCCAAGCTTCAGGAACCATCATCATCATTACTTCAGGTAATGAACGTCCAGTCATAAGCAACATTTCAACAACCATATCCATTGAAGCTGAATCTGATTTTCCTTCAAGAATTATTGGGAATAGTTTTTTTAGATCATCACCAAAAATATCGCTTTCCATTAATTCTTGGCGCGCCTTCATTCTATTTACATTCCCTCTTAATGTATTTATTTCTCCATTATGACACATATATTTAAAAGGTTGTGCCAAATCCCAAGATGGGAATGTATTTGTAGAAAATCGTTGATGCACTAAAGCTAAACGAGTAACTAGGTCTGGATTGGATAAATCTGTATAATAATTTCTAATATCTTCCGGCATTAACAATCCTTTATAAATAATTGTTGTTGCAGATAAACTTGGAAAGTAAAATTTATTTCTGTCAGATAATTTTGAATTAACAATAGTGTGTTCAGAAATTTTACGAGCAGTAAAAAGTTTTGCATTAAACTGATGTTCATTTAATTCTTTACCGTTTTTACCTATAAAAATTTGTTCTATAGCAGGTTCAATTTTAGAAGCAACATAACCAAGATGCGCTTTATTAACAGGCACTTTTCTCCATCCCAAAACTTCTAATCCTTGTTTTTTTACTTCATCTTCTAAAACTTTTTTACAATAATTTAATTGATTGTCACTTTGTGGTAAAAATGTCATTCCAACAGCATATTCTCTGGCTTCAGGTAATTTAAATGAAGTGTTTTTAACAAAAAACTCATGTGGAATATCAATTAATATTCCCGCACCATCCCCAGTTTTACCATCAGAACTTACTGCACCCCTGTGTTCTAGCTTAATTAGAATTTCCAAAGCATCATGAATTATTTCATTGGATTTTGCGCCTTTTAGATTACAAATGAATCCTGCACCGCAATTGTCTCTTTCAAATTCTGGAAGGTAAAGACCTTGTTTAATCATATGGGTTTAATTTAAAAATAATCACAAAAATAGCTAAAATTATAGTTAAATTAAGAAGGTTTTTACGAAAACGTTGTATTTATGACAATGAAATAAATATTTTATTGAAATAAATAAAATCATTAAAATTCAAGGTTTAATTTTATCATATCAATAATTTAATGTTGCAGAAAAAATTGTTCAAAATAGTTTTAGAGTCTTAAAGTTTCCAATAATTCTTTAGTGAATTGGTTTTTAATTTGAAAAATAATGCTAAATTAGTATATTTATGCAAAAATAATATATATGAATATTCGATTTTGTCCAAATTGCTCTTCAGATCAGTATGTTAAAAGCGGAATAGTTAAAGAAAGGCAACGTTATAAGTGTAAAAAATGTGGTTATTACTTTACTGTAAATAAGGTTGGAAAGCAAATAGATTCATATTATGTTAATAAAGCGTTGCAATTGTACTTGGAAGGTTTAAGTTATAGAGAGATTGAAAGAATTTTAGGAGTTTCTCATGTAAGTATAATAAATTGGGTTAAAAAATATAATATTAAACGTCCTTATAGTTTTGAATATCATTCAACATATAAAATATTAAATGCTCAAGAGTTGGCTAAATATTTTTCTGATAAAAAAAATTTGATTGGAACGGGTTTTATTGTTACTGAATTAGGTGATAAATTTATGCTAATTAGGTGGGAACGTTTTAAAGAATAACTATACTGATTAGCAAAAAAATATATCAATTTTTAATTCATAAAGATTTCTTTTCATATTGTACTGGTTAAAAATTTAGTTTTTGACAACAAATAATTAACTAACCAAATTTATAATTTATGAAAAAAAATCTATCTGTTATGTTAATTGCATTTATTGCATTAATTAACATCAGTTACTCGCAGTCTGATGAAGCTGAAAAAAAATTCGGTATAAATTGGAGTGGCTTTGTAAAAACTGACTTTATGTATGATTCACGTCAAACTGTAAATGCTAGAGAAGGTCACTTTAATATTTTGCCTGCCGCTGCGAATTTTGTTGGAGGTGAGGATCTAAACGACCAAACAAATTTCAATATTTTATCAATTCAAACGCGCTTGAAAGCATCTATTTCAGGACCAGATTTTTTTGGAATGAAAACTTCAGGAGCTATTGAAGCTGCTTTTTTTGGAAACACTGATGGATCAACGGGAGAACTTCGTTTAAGACACGCTTTTGTTCAGTTATCAAATGATAAGGTTGATATACTTATGGGACAATATTGGCATCCGATGTTTGTAACTGCAGTTTTTCCAGGTGTATATTCCTTTAATACTGGAGTGCCATTTCAGCCGTTTTCAAGAAATCCACAACTTCGTGTTACTACAAAAGGTGATGTGAAGTTTATTGGTGTACTTTTCACGGAAAGAGATTTTAAAACGCGTGGAGCAAGTGTTAGCCAAAGTGGTATGCCACAATTTCATGCACAGTTACAATTTGGGAATGCAAGTTCAACTTTAGGAGGGTTGGGTTTTAACTTAAAATCTAGCAGACCTGCTCTTGGTGAGGATAATTTAACAAGTACTGCCTTTATTGGTTATTTTAGAACAAAACTAGGTAAAACAACTTGGAAAGCTGAAGCAACTTATGGTCAAAATATGACAGACTTACTTCAAATAGGTGGCTTTGGAATTAATGGAGGTGGGGATTATGAAAATAATGAAACCTTATCTATGTGGACAGAATTTAGTGCTGATTTTTCAGAAACTATGGAATGGGGATTGTTTGGTGGATATTCAGAAAATGGAGGATTTGGAGAACCAATTACCTACGTAAATGGATTTTTAGGAACAGTTGCCAATGCATTTAGAGTTTCACCTAGAATAGGATGGAAATCAGGTAACCTAAAAATAGGAGTTGAAGGAGAGTTCACAAACGCACAATATGGTTCTATAGATACTAATGGAGATATTTCTTCAACAGGTATAGATTCCGTGAATAATTTCAGATTATTAACAACAGCAATTTATAAATTTTAAAACTAACCAATTATGTCAAAAAAAGATATGAAAGCATATTGGAAAGAAAACCTTGGCTATTTAGCAATTTTGTTAAGTATTTGGTTTTTAGTTTCCTATGTGTTTGGAATTTTATTAGTAGATCAGTTAAACTCCATTAAAATGGGAGGATTTAAACTCGGTTTTTGGTTCGCACAACAAGGTTCAATGTATGTATTTGTTATCTTAATATTCGTCTATGTGAGATTGATGAATAAACTAGATAAAAAATATGGAGTTGACGAATAATTAATCTTAAAAAAATATTTAAATCATGGGAATATTAACATGGACATGGATACTTGTTGGAATAACATTTGCACTTTATATAGGAATTGCAATTTGGGCTAGAGCAGGATCATCAAAAGAATTTTATGTAGCAGGGGGAGGAGTTCCACCAATTATGAACGGTATGGCTACCGCTGCAGACTGGATGTCAGCGGCATCATTTATATCATTAGCAGGTATTGTATCTTTTACTGGTTACGATGGGTCGGTTTACCTTATGGGGTGGACTGGTGGTTATGTGCTTTTGGCACTTTTACTAGCTCCATATTTAAGAAAGTTTGGAAAGTTTACAGTTCCAGATTTTATTGGAGATAGGTATTATTCAAATACTGCACGTGTAGTTGCTGTAATTGCAGCTTTAATTGTTTCGTTTACTTATGTAGCGGGACAAATGCGTGGCGTTGGAATTGTGTTTTCACGTTATTTAGAAGTAGATATTAATACTGGTGTTTATATTGGAATGGCAATTGTTTTATTTTATGCCGTTTTAGGTGGAATGAAAGGAATTACATATACACAGGTAGCACAATATTGTGTATTGATATTTGCCTTTATGGTACCTGCAATTTTTATATCATTTCAAATGACAGGAAATCCAATTCCACAATTAGGATTTGGAGGAGCAGGTGAAGATGGTATTTATTTGTTAGATAAATTAGATGGGTTACAACAACAGTTAGGGTTTAACGAATATACATCTGGAAGTAAATCTATGATTGATGTTTTTGCAATTACTGTTGCTTTAATGGTTGGAACAGCTGGATTACCACACGTTATTGTACGTTTCTTTACTGTACCTAAAGTAAAAGATGCGCGTGTATCAGCAGGTTGGGCATTGTTATTTATAGCAATCCTTTATACAACTGTACCTGCAGTAGCAGTTTTTGCGAGAACAAAACTGATTGAAACTGTGAGTAATGCAGAATATGCAGAGTTACCAGAATGGTTTGGGAATTGGGAAAAAACAGGTTTATTACAATTTGATGATAAAAATGGAGATGGAATTGTGCAATATGTTGCAGATAAAGCAGAAAACGAATTAACTATTGACCGTGATATTATGGTATTGGCAAATCCTGAGATAGCTCAATTACCAAATTGGGTTATAGCTTTAGTTGGAGCAGGTGGTTTGGCAGCAGCATTATCAACTGCAGCTGGATTGTTATTGGTTATCGCTTCGTCAATATCTCATGATTTATTTAAGAAAATAATTAAGCCAGATATTTCTGAAAAAGGAGAACTAATAGCTGCACGATTAAGTGCATTTGTAGCTGTTTTAATAGCGGGGTACTTCGGTATTAATCCGCCGGGATTTGTGGCTGCCGTTGTTGCATTGGCTTTTGGTTTAGCAGCCGCGTCATTCTTCCCAGCAATTTTATTAGGAATTTTTGATAAACGAATGAATAAAGAAGGAGCAATATCAGGAATGATAGTTGGACTATCATTAATGTTCTTTTATATGGCAAAATATAAATTAGGTTGGATGGGTGAAATGCCACCAGCAAGTGAATGGTGGTTTGGAATATCACCTGAAGGTTTTGGAACAGTAGCAATGATAGTGAACTTTGTAGTTTCACTGATAGTTTCTAGAGTTACGCCGGCACCACCAGAAGAGGTTCAAGAAATAGTTGAACATATTAGAATACCATCTGGAGCAGGTGAAGCAAGCGGACATTAGTTAATAGTTAGTTTAAAAAAACAGCACTTTTAATAGTGCTGTTTTTATTATATTTAGAACTAATTTTATAAATAATGAAAAAAAGACATCAACAAAAATTAATAGTACTTTCTGTAATATTGCTCTGTTTATTTAATATTCCATTAATATTACTTTTTAATAGCAGTAAAATTATATTTGGTTTTCCTGTTATTTATTTCTATATATTTTTTGTTTGGTTTAGTAGTATTATTATTTCATATATAATTCTAAAAAAATATTATGAGTAGTTTTTTAGTTATATTGGTAATAATAGTTTACCTGGCTGTTATCTTTTATGTGGCTTATTGGGCTGAGAAAAATTCAAAGAGTACATGGGTTAATAATCCATATGTTTATACATTGTCTTTAGCGGTTTATTGTACTGCTTGGACATATTATGGGAGTGTTGGATTGGCAGCATCTTCTGGTTTAAAGTTTTTAACGATTTATTTAGGGCCGGTTATTATTATTCCAACTTGGATTCTTTTAATGCGAAAAATTATTCGAATTTCTAAGGGTAATAAAATATCTTCATTAGCTGATTTTATTTCGTTGCGTTATGGAAATAATCGATTTTTGGGAGCCTTGGTAACTTTGGTATGCGTTTTAGCAATAGTACCTTATATTTCTTTGCAATTAAAGGCTATATCTGAAACGTTTAATGTAATTACAGATCATAATATTGTTTCAAGTTCAATTATTAATGATACCACTTTTTATATAGCCATTTTATTGGCATTATTTGCTGCTTTTTTCGGCACACAACATACTGATGCTTCGGAAAAACATAAAGGAATTATAACTGCAATAGCTTTAGAATCGGTTATAAAATTAATTTTCTTTTTGATTATTGGAGTATATGTTACTTTTTATTTGTTTAATGGGCCAACTGATATTTATGAGAAAGCGTCCATATTACCAAATTTTGATATTCACCAAAAAATAAATGGAGTAGAAGACGGGTTTAATTGGTTTTTGTTAAGTTTATTATCTATGATTGCTATAATGCTTTTACCAAGGCAATTTCAAGTTACTGTTGTTGAAAATGAACGTGAAAAATACTTAAAAAAGGTTACTTGGCTATTTCCATTATACCTTTTATTATTCAACATTTTTGTAATATTTATAGCTTGGGGAGGAAATATTATTTTTCAAAATGATCAGGTAGATGCAGATTTATTTACGTTAATGTTACCATTACAAAATGGACATGAATTTTTAGCTCTGTTAGTTTTTTTAGGAGGTTTTTCTGCGGCAATTTCAATGGTAGTTATTTCTACACTTGCTTTATCTACAATGTTGAGCAATAATTTAATAATTCCTTATGGTTTTTTAGGGAAATTTAGTAAAGGAGAATCTGCTGAAAATACAGAGTCCATTAAAACCATTAGAAGGTTGGCAATTTTTATATTAATTATTGTCGCCTATTTTTTCTATAGAAGTTTTACACTCGATAGATCTTTAGTTTCAATTGGTTTAATTTCATTTGTAATTATAGCGCAATTAGCACCTTCTTTTTTTGGCGGTTTGTTTTGGAGAAGAGGTTCTTCAAAAGGGGCAATTTATGGAATTATTATCGGGTTTTTTGTAACTGTATACACGTTAATTATCCCATTTACAATAGATTCACAATTGTTTTCAACCTCTTTTATTCATGAAGGTTTGTTTGGTATAAATTTATTAAAACCATATGAACTTTTTGGCTTACAAATTTTTGAACCTGTTCCACATGCTTTTTTCTGGAGTTTGTTTTTTAACGTTATTGTTTACATATTAATATCAGTAAATATTGTAGGTAATTACCGCGAAAGAAATTTTGCTGAAATGTTTGTTGATAATAGTAAATATGCATCATTACATGAGAATGCGTATGTATGGAAAGGGGAAGCTTATGTTAAGGATATAAGAAAAGTTTTAACTCGATTTTTGGGTGAAAAAAGAACAGAACGAGCTTTAAATTTATTCTTTATGAAATATGATATTGATAAAAAAACACAATTTGCAGATGCCCGCTTGGTTAATTTTTCAGAAAAATTATTAACAGGAAGTATTGGAAGTGCTTCTTCAAGAATTTTAATTTCTTCGGTAGTTAAAGAAGAGGAAATTAGTTTGCCGGAAGTTTTAAATATTTTAGATGAAACTCAAAAAGCTAAAGAATCTAATAAAGAATTGCAGGAAAGAGATAAACAGAAAGATGATTTTTTAGATACTGTTGCGCATGAATTAAAAACACCAATTACTTCAATAAGAGCGCTATCAGAAATTTTGTTGGAAGATGATGCTATCGAAATTGAAATCAAAAAGAAGTTTTTAAAGAGCATAGTTAGTGAAAGTGAACGCATAAGTAGATTAATAAATAACATTTTAGATCTGGAAAAACTGTCAACAGGTAAAGAAAAATTAGAATTGGTTGAAAATTCTATAAAAAATACAATTATAGAATCTGTTGATGCGGTTAGGCAGTTGGCACTTAATAACCAAGTGTACATAAATTCAGAGGGAGTTCAGGATATTAAAACTGTTTATGATGAAGATCGAATTCAACAAGTGATAATTAATTTATTATCAAATGCGATAAAATTTTCGAATAAAAATAATGGGAAAGTTTACATTATTACAGTAATAAATAATAATAAATTGGAAATCTTGGTTGAAGATAACGGCAAAGGAATTGAGCAGAATGATTTAAATTTAATATTTAATAAATTTTATCAAGCTAAAAATCAAACCATTTTAAAACCAATTGGCAGTGGTTTAGGTTTAGCAATTAGTAAGCAAATTATAAAAAGTCACAATGGTAAAATTTGGGCTGAAAATATGAAACCACAAGGAGCAAGAGTCACATTTACATTACCATTAAATACAAATTGAAATGAAAAAGATATTAATAGTTGATGACGAACCCAATATAGTAATGTCATTAGAATACATTTTTAAAAAAGAGAACTATATGGTTTTTATAGCTAGGGATGGTGCTGAAGCAATTGAAATAGCTGATGCTAATTTACCAGATATTATATTATTGGATATTATGATGCCTAATGTTGATGGGTATCAAGTTTTGAATTATTTAAAGTCGAGCAAAGAATTAAATGAAATTAAAGTAATATTTCTTTCAGCAAAAAATAAAATTTCTGATATAGAATTAGGTTTACAGTTGGGTGCAGACAAGTATATTTCGAAACCATTTTCTACAAAAAAACTAGTTAAAGAAGTAAAAGAATTGTTAAAATAAATAAATTAACTCGGGCATAGTTTGGGTTAAATAACAGCTAAAAATATATAATATGAGTTACCAAAAACATTATAATCACAGTATTGAAAAACCTCAAGAATTTTGGAAAGAACAATCAGATAATTTAAAATGGTATAAAAAACCACAAACTATTTTATCAAAAGATGAAAATGGTTTTGATAGATGGTTTCAAGACGGAAAATTAAATATTTGCTATTTAGCGGTAGATAAACATGTGGAAGACGGTTATGGGGAGCAAGTTGCAATTATTTATGAATCTCCTGTTACACAGCAAAAAGTTACCTATACTTTTAACGATGTTAAAAGTCAGGTTGAGCGCTTGGCAGGTGGTTTACGTGATTTGGGTGTTAAAAAAGGCGATACCGTAATTATTTATATGCCAATGATTCCACATGCTGCTTTTAGTATGTTAGCTTGTGCTAGAATTGGTGCAATACATTCGGTTGTTTTTGGAGGTTTTGCACCACACGAATTAGCCATTAGAATTGACGATTGTAAACCAAAAGCAATTATTACTGCAACTTCCGGAATGGAAATAGACCGGCTAATTGCATACAAACCTTTAGTTGATGAAGCAGTGCAATTAGCTAATCATAAGCCTGATAAAGTAATTGTTTATCAACGAAATTTAGGTGCTGTTAACCCCAAAACCGAACGTTATATTAGTTATAAAAAATTAGTAAAAAACTCACAGCCGGTTGAATGTGTTGAAATGAATTCAACAGATCCATTGTACATATTATATACTTCAGGCACTACAGGTAAACCAAAAGGAATTTTACGCGATACAGGTGGTTATGCAACCGCTTTAAAATATTCAATGAAATATATTTATGGAGTTGAGGAAGGTGATACTTTTTGGGCAGCATCAGATGTTGGTTGGGTAGTTGGACACAGTTATATTGTTTATGGGCCTTTGTTAAATAGAAATACAACTATTGTTTTTGAAGGAAAACCAATAAAAACACCAGATGCAAGTACATTTTGGAGAATTATTAGTGAAAATAACGTTAAAGTGATGTTTACAGCTCCAACAGCCATTCGAGCTATTAAGAAGGAAGATCCAAATGGAGAATTGCTAAAAATGTACGATTTAAGTTGTTTAAAATATCAGTTTTTAGCTGGTGAACGTTGTGATGCAGCAACTTTACATTGGTTAGAGGATCAATTAAAAATACCTGTAATTGATCATTGGTGGCAAACTGAATCAGGTTGGCCAATGTTATCAAATATGATGGGAGTTCAACAATTACCTATAAAACCAGGTTCCGCAGCAAAAGCGGTTCCGGGTTACAATATTCAAATTTTAAATGCTGAAGGAAAAAAATTAGGTGCAAATGAAGAAGGTTTGGTAGCTGTTAAATTACCGTTACCTCCAGGAAATTTATTAAATATTTGGGGAAATACAGACCGTTTTATTGATGGTTATCTAAAAAAATTACCAGGCTATTATTTTTCTGGTGATGGTGGATATACCGATGAAGATGGCTATGTATATATTACTGGTCGTGTGGATGATGTTATAAACGTTGCAGGCCATAGATTGTCAACTGCGGAAATGGAAGAAATTGTAGCTTCAAATCCTTCGGTTGCTGAATGTGCTGTTTTTGGAATTGAAAATGAACTTAAAGGGCAAGTTCCTTTAGCGCTGGTTGTTTTAAAATCGGGTGATTATGTTTCTAGTTTTGAACTGGAATATAAAATTGTTCAAGAAGTTAGAAAACAAATTGGACCTGTTGCTTCATTAAAAAGAGTATTGTTAGTTCAGCGTTTACCGAAAACTCGTTCAGGAAAAATTCTTCGAAAATTATTGAGAAATATTGCTGATGGAGTGGATTATACGATCCCTTCAACAATAGATGATCCGGAAATTATCAATGAAATTACACACGAATTCAAATTACATAAAATAGGAATTTTTGAACATGCTACTGAGGAAGAAAAAGAAACTTTAGACGATTTAAAAGTTGATTCTTTTATAAAATACTACAAATCATACCAACATAGTGTAAATGACCCTGAAGGTTTTTGGTCTCAAATTGCTGAAACTTTTACATGGCGTAAAAAATGGGATAAAGTGGTGGAGTTTGATTGGGAACAACCAAAATTTGAGTGGTTCAAAGGAGCAAAATTAAATATCACAGAAAACTGTTTAGACCGTCATTTAAAAACAAGAGGTGATGATTTAGCCATTATTTGGGAACCAAATGATCCAAATGAAACCAATAGAACTTTTACTTATAAAGAATTGCACGCAGAGGTTTGTAAATTTGCAAATGTGTTAAAAAATAGCAATGTTGAAAAAGGAGACAGAGTTTGCATCTATATGCCAATGGTTCCGGAATTGGCAATTGCTGTGTTAGCTTGTGCAAGAATTGGAGCAGTGCATTCTGTAGTTTTTGCAGGCTTTTCAGCAGTTGCACTTTCAACAAGAATAAACGATGCCGAGTGTAAAATATTACTAACTTCTGATGGTGTTTTTAGAGGAAGTAAAGCAGTTGATTTCAAAACAATTGTAGATGAAGCGTTAGAAACTTGCCCAACTATTGAAACAACTATTGTATTGAATAGAGTAAATGGCAACATTAACATGAAAGCTGGTCGCGATGTTTGGTGGCATGATGAAATTGCAAAAGTAGATGCTGTTTGTGAAGCCGAAGTAATGGATGCAGAAGATATGTTGTTTATTTTATATACCTCGGGTTCAACAGGTAAGCCAAAAGGAATGGTGCATAGTTGCGCTGGTTATATGGTGCATACTGCGTATAGTTTTAAAAATGTGTTCCAATATACTCATGGCGATGTATATTTTTGTACAGCGGATATTGGTTGGATTACCGGTCACTCTTATATAGTATACGGACCATTAGCTGCCGGAGCTACAACTTTAATGTTTGAAGGAGTTCCTTCATATCCAGATTATAGTCGTTTTTGGCAAATTGTTGAAAAATATAAAGTGAATCAGTTCTATACAGCTCCAACCGCTATTCGAGCATTGGCAGCACAAGGAAATGAATTAACTGAGAGGAACGATTTAAGTTCTATAAAAGTGTTAGGAACTGTGGGTGAGCCAATTAATGAGGAGGCTTGGCACTGGTACGATGAAAAAATTGGTAAGCAAAAATCTCCAATAGTTGATACTTGGTGGCAAACGGAAACAGGTGGAATTATGATTTCTCCTTTGGCTGGGGTAACACCCACTAAACCAACTTTTGCAACAAGACCTTTACCTGGTATTCAACCTTGTTTGGTTGATGAATTAGGGAATGAAGTAAATACCAATCCTGCTGAAGGTAGATTGTGTATCAAATATCCTTGGCCATCAATTGCTAGAACTATTTATGGAGATCACAAGCGGTACAAAGAAACCTATTTTACTGCATTTGAAGGCAAATATTTTACAGGTGATGGATCGTTTAGAGATTTGGAAGGAAACTATAGAATTACAGGTAGAGTAGATGATGTTGTGATCGTTTCAGGTCATAATTTAGGAACGGCACCAATTGAAAATGTGATTAATGAGCATAGTAATGTAGTTGAGTCAGCGGTTGTTGGATTCCCTCACAACATTAAAGGAAATGCTTTATACGCGTATGTAATTGTATATGAGAAACCTGAAAATGAAGATTTTTTACGACATGAAATAAATGATTTAATAGCTCGTACAATTGGACCAATTGCCAAATTGGATAAAATTCAATTTGTACCAGGTTTACCAAAAACCCGTTCGGGAAAAATTATGCGTAGAATTTTGCGTAAAATCGCTGAAAATGAAACTTCAAATTTAGGTGATATTTCAACATTATTGAATCCAGAAGTTGTTCAGGCTGTGATGGATGGTTCCTTGGTGAAGTAGATTACATAAATAATAAGAAAAAACGCTCTCAAATTTTGAGAGCGTTTTTATGAAATAAGTTAAAAAGTATATGTGTTGAATGGTTTAAAAGGTTAAAATTTTTTCAGTCAGATGTTAAAACCCAATTTAAATCAATCCCTTATTATTTGAAGTTCTAAATAAATCAGAATAATGAACGGTTCGTTCTTTTTTTAATTTTGAAATAATTTTTAAAAATAATAATGCTGTAATATAAGCATCACCAGAAGCAGTATGTCTATCGTGTTTTGGAATATTAAATTCTTTACTCAAGACATCTAAATTAAAATGATTATCTTTTTTGCCTTCAAGCTTTTTATATAAAATACCAGTATCAATACTCTTGTTTTTAAGTTTAGGCAAATCCATTCTTTTAAGAGCTGCATTTATCATTTCAATATCAAAAGTTGCATGATGTGCAACCAAAACGGAGTTTCCAATATATTTTAGAAATTGTTTAAGAGATTCATTTTCAGAATATTTCTCCAGTTTTCCTTCTTTTAAAATTCCGTGAATTTCAACAGTTTTAGCACTAAATTCATGTTGTTTTAAGTAGTGTTCAAAATTATCGGAAACATCCAATATATTATTAAAAACACCAATTGCTCCAATAGAAAGAATTCTATCCGTTTCAATATCTAAACCAGTTGTTTCAGTGTCGAAAACTACAAATCGGGTAGTATCTATAGTTTTGAATGGTTTTTGTTCGAATGTTTTTAAATACTCCTTCCAAAAATCTGGGTATTTTTTATTTTTAAAAAAGTTGAACATTATAACATTAATAATTTTATTTCAGTTGTTATAAATATATTGAATACTATTTTTAAAAAGACTATTTCAGAAAAATTAATTTTAAATGATTTCTATTTTCAGAATCAAAAATTATGAATCCTAAATTAGTGAAAAAATGACTAATTAAAAGTGAAATTACCGCACCTAACAGCTCGTATTTAGGAATTAATAGTAAGCAAAATGTTAGATTGAGAAAACAGCCTAAAATAAAGCGATATACATTTTTTTTAAGTTGGTTACTATTGATTAAATGCTTTTCGAAAATCATACCAATAAAAATAAACAATGGCGCCCAGCTAAATATTTTTAGAGGAAAGGTTATTGAGGAGAAACCTTTATTAAAAAATGAATTCAAAACAAATTCACCAAAAAAAGTATAAAAACTGCCTATTGAAACTCCAAATAAGAGCATAAACTTGTATAATAAGTTCAGTTTTTTATAATATTCAACTTGATTTTTTTTATAAGATTCTGCTAAGGAAGGGTATAGCGCATTTATAACTGAAAAACCGATACTCCAGGTTAGCCCAATTACTAAAAAATCTATGGTTGCATATAACCCTATGGAAGAATCTCCATAATAATATTTTAAAATAAAGTCGTCAATAGATATGTATAATGAAACTAGAAGATTTGATAATAATAAAGGAAAAGAGTTTTTAAATAAATAGTTGGCCATTTTCATTGAAAAATTCCAATTTTTAAAACTAATAGAAGCTTTAAAGTAAAAAATTATTGTGTAAATGATGCCTTGTAACAAAAAATCTACAACTAAAAGTAGTGCGAAATAATGAATACCTAGTTGGTTTTGAACCCCATAATATTGTAATAATACGATAAAAAATAAGCTCGTAATTTTACTAAAAAAAATGTAATTTGTTTTTTTTATAGCATAAAAATAATATTCAAAAACATCGGTGATTCTAACGAAGTAACTAAAGCAAATAAAGAAATAGAGCCAAAACAATTCATTACTTTTAAAAAAATAGCTAAAAGTTAAGAGCCCGCAAAAAATGAAAATCCAGCTAAAAATCCGCAAATAAAAGGCAGTTGCAAGAATCTGTTTTGTTCGTTTTGGGTAAAAAACAATTTCCCGAATACAAATAGCAGATAAACCCAAAAATAAAACTGGTGCAAAAAAGGCTAAAAATGTTTCCGCAAATTTTAGTTTACCGAGGTCTAAAACACCTAATGAGTTAAAAATTTTAGGAATAATAAAAATTCCAACAATTAATTGAATAAACTTTTCAGCAATAAACCATTTAGTATTAATAAAATCTTGTTTGCTAAAAAGCACAGTGATATAATTTGTATTGAAGCTATAAAGATTAAACTTTTTTTGTAATCTTGTATCTAAAATTGGCAAAATGTCACCAGAATTTCTTCGGCGCTATTATATTTTAAAAATTATTTCCAATCCAAAAGCTTTTGGAATTGATAATGATAATTATATAACACATAAAGAACTTCAGAATAAACTAGAGGATAAGCAATCTGAATTTGATGAAAATGATTTTTTAAGCAAGTTAAATTCACACAGTAAGAAAACTGTTAAAAGAGATTTTGAAGTTATTGCTCAAGACTTTGGAGTTAAAATAGGATTAAAAAGAAGTTATGGATATTTTATTAAAGATGGCAAAATTCCAATTGAAATTTCGAATGTTTTTAATAAAATTGAACACGTATTAATAAGCAAAAAGGCATCAGAAAATTATTCAGTTGTTGCAGCTGAAAAATCATCACTTAATACTAAACTAGATTTATTGGGATTAATAAATGCTATTGAAAATAAATTTGTAATTCACTTAAGTTACAATGGTTGGTACGATGATAATAAGTTTGAGGAAATTAACAAAAAAGCCTTTCAGCCTTTACATTTAAAAGAAAAAGATAAAGCATGGTATTTAGTAGCGTTTTGCCCAGAAGATAATAAAATTCAAACTTTTTGTTTGGATGAGCGCTTGCAAGAAATTCGTATTTTTAAAAGGAAAATTCAATATGCAATATCTTTTGATCACAACAATTATTTTAAAAATTCCATTGGAATTTTGAATGATGATACAAAATGTGAAAAGATTGTTGTTCAGGTGGCCAATCACCATTTAAAGTATTTATTAAGTAAGCCTTTACATTCCAGTCAAAAAATTATTTCTGAACCATTAAAATGGGATACTGAAATTTTAGATTATTCTGACCCTGCTATTTGGGGAACTATTGAAGTGTATTTAAAACCCAATTATGAATTTATTATGGAAATGTTGAAATACAACCAATGGGTAAAAATAATCTCTCCAAAAACTGTAGTTGATAACTTTAAAGAGCATTTAGATTTAATAGTTAATTATTACCAATAATTTTTATTTATAATAATTCTAATTAATCAAATGGACTTTATTTGTCCATTTAATCATTATACTTTTGTAACTGTTAAACATAATGAAAAAGAACATAATTGAAATCTAATTGCTATGAATGAGATTTCAAAAAAAGGGTAAATGTTGGGGTCATTTATCCTTTTTTGCATTTTAAAGAATGAACATCACATCATTTGAGCTAAATTATACCTAATATTCAACATATCTTGAATGTCATTAATAGGTTTAAAACAACCTTTTAGTTTTAATTTTTCCGATTTTGTTAATGCATTTAAATCTATATATCTTCCTGAATCATTATTTTTTATTCCTTGCTCTGTTCTAAAACGGAGCACAATTTTAAAAGCATCTATACAAGACAAGTATAAATCCTTGTTTTGAGGTTCAACTTCAATAATTTTCTGAAATCTTGATATCGTATTATTTTCACCTTTTAAATTATGTGACAATGCAATTAATCTGGCGGAATCAATTATAGGCATGAGCGCTCTACTTTTAATATCAAATTGATCCTTGTGTTCACCATTGTTTTCAACTAAAAATTGCCTAAAAAACCCTAGTGGAGGTGGGTTGATTAAAGCATTTCGTCCTAAAAAATTTAAAAATATTTCAAATGAATTTATTGATTTAAAGATGCTATTAGAAAGCTTATCTACTAGTTCAATATCACCATAAACTAAATTATAGTCAAAAAATATGGTGCACATCATAATGGCTTTTTCTGTTGGTTTAGTAATCCAGGTGTTGAATTGATTTTCCCACTCAGATTGCGATAAACACCATTTTGAGTTACTCGCCATCATATCAGCTGGACAATATTCAAAGCCAACAGTATTTAATTTTTCCGTAATTATTTTTGATAAGTTTAAGAAGTAGTTTTTAGTTTCGTTGTATTTTTCTTCAGGAACATCTTCAAATACAAGCGCATTATCTTGATCTGTGATTAGTAATTGCTCTTTTCTTCCTTGGCTGCCTAAAGCTAACCAACCAAATTTCACAGGAGGTTTTTTATCCATTTCATTCAAAGAAAGTTCAATTGCTTTAATTGTTATTGCATTGGTAATTTCAGAAATAATATTTGAAATGAATACAATTGGTATTTTTTGTTCAATATATCCTTTCAATAAGTTTGAAGTTTTTTCTCGTATATATTTTAATGTATTTAGGTCTTTTGCTCGTTTCAATTCTTTAATTAAAACGGATGGATTGTTACCGTGTAAAACAACAAGATCATGTTCAGAAAGTAAACCAACTAATTCAGAATTTGGAGTGCCATCTTTTGTAATACATAAATGTGTAATTTTATGTTTTATCATTGCAATTTGGGCTTCTGCAACAGTAATTTTTTCTGGAAAAGTAATAACAGGAGAAGACATAATTGAGGTTACTTTTTCAGAAATAGGAACTAAGCCAGTTGCAATTTTTAATCTCAAATCTTTATCTGTAATTATACCAATAGGGTTGTTATTTTCTACAATCAAAATGGACCCTACTCTCTTGGTACTCATTATTTCTGCTGCTTCTTTTATGGTTGTTTTTTTTGAACAACCTATTGGGTTTTTACTGTATTGAGCTGTTTGGACATCCGATAAACCTGAGTTGTTTGCTTGTATTATTTCATCATTTGCAAAAAGGTGTCCATAATTTTGTTGCGCATATGGCGTTTTTATATTTGTTGAAAAACTAGCAATTAGAAATTTATTTACCTTATCATTTGTTTTTATGATTTCTTTTAATATACCAACAGAAATTGCATATAAAATAGTTTCTTCATTTGCTTTTGCACTCATTAAATAATGATCATTTTGAACTAAAGGTCGCAAACCAAAAATATCTCCCTCATCACAAATATCAACTAAAATTTGATCGCTATCCATAGCTCTATACAAACCAATTGCGCCATCTTTAACTACATAAAAAGTTTCATGCGGTGCTTCATTTTGTTTAAAAACAAACTTATCATTTTCAAGATAAATTACTTTCACATTTGAAGAGATTTTAAAAAGTTGTTCTTTATTTAAAACATCAAAAGGGGGAAAGTCTTTTAAAAAATCAAATATGCGCTCTGCAATAGTGTTTTTCATAGTGAATTTTCGATTGAAAATAAATTTTAAAATTACAAAAATTAGTGGTTATAATTATATGATTTTAAACAAAAAAAGATTTACAATTCAATTGTATTCCAATCTTTTCTAAACCGAATAAGTTCATTGTCAATTTGTTTTTTTGAAATTGAAATTAATTCCTCGGAATTATTGGAATATATCGGTTCAAGGTAACTTACTTTAATTTCAGTTTTCCATTTGCTAAAACATTTTAAAAAATGCGGAATAAATGTGTCATTACCTACCCAAGCATCCTTCAAATTTTTATAATCTATAGCAATGGGAATTACTGGAACGCCAATTTGCGTGGCTAAAATAAAAGTTCCGGGTTTAAACTTAATAGTAGTCGGTTCAATATGTGTTGTTCCTTCAGGAGTGTTTAAAATAGAAAATCCGTTTTCTAATATTGTTGAAATATTTTTTCTTGTTTCTATTCTGCTCTTTTCACATTCTCTTTTAACAAATAGTACCCCTGTAGATTTGCAAACGTTCCCAATCAATGGCCATGATGCCACTTCTTCTTTTGCAATTGGGTACGCCAATATGTTTTTTAAAATTACAATCGCATCAAAATATGATCTGTGATTTGAGGTTATTAAACCTGAAACAATTGGCTCTTTACCGTATTCAGTAATTTTTGCTCCTAAAATAAAATGTAAAATTCTAATGATTTTTCGTCTATAAATAATTCCCCGTTCTACTTTTTTGGTGTAAAATATATTTGTAATTAATAGGAAACAAAAAATAGTAGTTGTTACCATTACAAATAAAATTAGTCTTGTTATAGCTAATAAAAAGGAAAGTATGGGCATTTATTTTATTGAGTTATTTATTTAAATAATAATTTGTCCAAATTTAGGGTATAATTCTTTTTGAAATTTAATGATTAAAATTTTTCAATTTCATTTAAAACAAAACTATAATATTCATTCCCATGCGGAACAAAATTATTATTTTCAGTATTTATTTCTTTTATTAGTTTAGTAATATGTATTGTTTTAATTTCCGAAACTTCTTCTGTCTGAATTTTTAAGGAAGCAGTTTTAAAATAAGTTTCACATACATATATATGGTGTAATTCATTATCTATTAAATTAGCATTATGTTTAATTTTCTTTTTTGAAGTTCCAATAAATGTTAAATCGTTTTCAGAAATAGATATTCCTAACTCTTCTTGAACTTCTCTTATTGCCGAAATTATTGGTTTTTCACCTGCAGAAATATGCCCAGCAACAGAAACATCCCATAAGTTGGGAAACGTATCTTTATTTACAGCTCTTTTTTGAATCAATACATTTTTATTTTCATCAAAAATCCAAATATGAGTACTTGCATGAAACAATCCCTTTCTATGAGCTTCAGACTTTAAACAGGTTTTTCCTGTTTTAGTGCCATATTTATTAATTAAATCAATATATTCATCCATAATATTAAAAAGAAAAAGACAGCAAAAGCTGTCTTTAACAATTATTTAAAATAACTAAAGGTTTCACCTTCTTTTATATTAAGTAAAGTTTCATAAATTAAACGAATTACATTTTCAACATCATCTTTATGTACCATTTCTACCGTTGTGTGCATATATCGTAACGCTAAAGAAATTAATGCTGAAGGTACACCACCATTACTATATGCAAATGCATCGGTATCTGTTCCGGTGGCACGCGATGAAGCTAAACGTTGAAAAGGAATTTTATTATCCTTTGCAGTTTTAACTATTAAATCTCTTAAATTATTTTGTACTGCAGGGGCATAACTTATTACAGGACCATCTCCAGAAATAGTTTCTCCTTCTTTCTTTTTATCAATCATTGGTGTAGTTGTGTCATGGCAAACATCTGTAACTATTGCAATATTAGGTTTAATAGTTTGAGTTATCATTTCTGCTCCTCTTAAACCAATTTCTTCCTGAACTGAATTTGTAATGTATAAACCAAAAGGCAATTCTTTTTTATTCTCTTTTAACAAACGCGCCACTTCAGCAATCATAAACCCACCCATTCTATTATCCAAAGCTCTACAAACAAAATTGTTTTTATTTAGGATGAAAAAAGTATCTGGATATGTAATAACACAACCAATGTGTACACCTAGTTTTTCAACGTCTTCTTTCTTTTTGCAACCAACATCTATAAAAATGTTATCTAATTTAGGAACTTCTTCCTTATCTCTTAATCTCGTATGAATAGCTGGCCATCCAAAAACACCTTTTACAATACCTTTATCAGTATGAATGTTAACAATTTTTGAAGGTGCAATTTGATGGTCGCTACCACCATTTCTTATTACATAAATTAATCCTTCAGGGGTAATATAGTTAACATACCAAGAAATTTCATCTGCGTGCCCTTCTATAACAACTTTAAACTTGGCATTAGGATTTATCACTCCAACTGCTGTACCATAGCTATCGGTTATAAAAGTGTCTACATATGGTTTTAAGTAATCCATCCATATTTTTTGACCTTCACTTTCATATCCAGTAGGAGATGCATTGTTTAAATACTTTTCTAAAAAAGAAATTGATTTTTTGTTCAATATATTTTTACTCATCTTGTTTTGCTTTAAAAAACGAAGATACTAAAATGTTGTTTATGCTAATAAATAAATTATTCATTTTAAGTTTTGAATACTAAAAAGTATAATTGAAAGTTGTAATTTTGGAATTATTTTTGATTGAATGAAATCACATTTATGAAAAAAAACAGTAAAATATTTATAACGCTATATTTAATATGTACAAGTTCCTTTCTTTTTTCCCAAGAAGAAAGGTCTATAGATTCCATTCCATTAACTGAACAATATATTATTTTTGAGGGTGACACCTTGTTAATTGAATTGGATGAAGTTTTATTATTGAAAAAATTAAAATTTGAAAACAATTATGATAGAAGAGTTTATTATTGGTACCGCAAAAAAACGTTAAAAGCTTACCCTTATGCAAAACTCGCGGCAGAAAGATTAGAAATATTAAATGAAAGATTAGATGATATTAAATCGAAAAGACAGAAAAGGGTTTATACAAAAAGAATTCAGAATTATTTAGAAGGTGAGTTTACCGATCAATTAAAAAAATTAACCCGTACAGAGGGAGAAATTTTAATTAAACTTTTGCATAGACAAACAGGACATACCGCATTTGATTTGGTTAAAGATTTTAGAAGTGGTTGGAAAGCTTTTTGGTATAATACAACTGCAAACCTATTTAAGCTGTCACTAAAAGATGAATATAATCCTGTTGAAAACAAATTAGACTACCTAATTGAAGATATTTTGCAGCGTTCTTTTGTTGATGGATCTTTAGTGGAGCAGCGTTCAAAATTAAGTTTTGACTATATTGAATTAGGTTCAAGCATAATTGATGTGCCAAAACCACAATTAAAATCTTCAAAAAAAGATTAAATAGCTATTGCAAATCTGATTAATATGCTTTATATTAGTCGTCCTTTTTAGAGAAAGTCACTTCAAAGTAATTTTTATAGTAGTATAAAGAGTTATAAGTCAGTTACTTGTTTTGTGTATTGCAAAATCGCAAAAAAAAGGTTGTCAAAAGTTTGTTTTGGGTTGTAAAAAGGTATTACATTTGCGTCCGCTAATACGGAGTGGTTTTAGTGTGAAAGTTCATCAGAAATAGTGTAATAAAAGATTTT